>Ga0255053_10001162_pt1 | contig 14552 bp, 16 predicted proteins | sample JV7_2_22_MG_FD_188635 | JGI IMG/M metagenome (GOLD analysis project Ga0255053, IMG submission 188635) | Seawater microbial communities from Jervis Inlet, British Columbia, Canada - JV7_2_22 | ecosystem: Environmental > Aquatic > Marine > Inlet | place: Canada: British Columbia | collected...
TGCCGAGTTAGAAAGGGAAGTTGACGTATACGATTGTGTCGGAGATGAAGTTGCTCTCTCCTTCTTCCTCGCACGGCGGGATTCCATTCCCGAATGACTGCAATGGGTTGCGAAAGCGGCCAGTGCGGTGCGTTGACTGATCATCACAGTCGCTTGTTATGTGCAATTGTCTACTTTTTTCAACTTATGAATCGCTGATACCAGTTCTGTTCGATCAAAGTAAACTTCATTTCTCTTGATCTTTCCTTGTTCGTCAAACTGCAAGAAACAAACACCGATGCACTCAATTGTTTTTTCGCCGACCGGTATTCTTGCCAACCACTTATTAAGAAAACCGCCTTCCATTGGAATCGCTTCAATTTGACTCCATACCCAATCAGGATTTTGGGCAAGCAACTTTCGAAAGTAACCTATTAATTCAGCTTTTCCATTCGCTCCATTCGGTATGCCAGCATCCGAATAGAAACAATCATCTGAATAGAAACTTGCTAGCTTTTCAGGCTTATTCCCCGTCCATGCAGGTAACCACCTTGAAGCAAACTCTGTAGCTTCTTCTTTCTTCATCATATTAGATGATGACTCCTCGGCTCTGAAGGTCGGGTCATTTCCAGCCCCTGAGTATAACTCTTGGTGAGAGGCTGCAATCGGCCGAGGCTGTGTCAAAACGCAAAATCACGAGCAGCGGTGGCAAATACGATCTGCATTTTTATTGGCACGTGATTAAAGTGGGACTGGAAGTCTTCGTGGCTGACGGTTCATTGCCAATGTGGTGCGCTGTCCCATTGACATCGAAATCAAGGCTCTTTTGACACAGCCTCGGCCACAAGCGGACATCGATACTTGTCAATACGCCGATCAACTTCTGCCGACAACTTCGTAGTGAACAACTGACGGCTCAAATTCAAGCAAGAATCCATCGTCCTCTGGGTAATACTTCGCTTTCTCCGCGTCGTCACCGGCGAACGCTTTGATCGCTTCAAGACTTTCCCACGACGTCATGGTTATGAAATGTGTCGAGTCATCCTCACGCCTTTCCAGTATTTTCACGTCCAGATTCCCGTCCACGGACTGGTAGTCCGGAATCGCGCGTTCAATAAGAAACAGTCGATATGCTTCTGCGTTGTCGTGTTTCACTCGGCCATGCCACATCCGAATAATCATTCAAAATTCCTTAGTGGTCATCTCCGCAGTAAATCCACATAGGGACGGTCTTGCCTGCGCGTTCGAACCCGATTGTTGCGTAAAACCCAACGGAATCGACATCCGCGGTGAGCATCTGTTGATGGAAGGCTCCATATCGATCTTGCATCGCCGCCATGATTCGGTGGCCAATACCTTGTCCATGATTGTCTGGGTGAACCAGCAAGTGCGGGTAATATACAACCAGATGCCCGTCCGATATTGCGTTGGCAATGCCCACAAGTTTGCCTCGAAGGCGGGCTGTCACCAGCGAATGAGAGTTTCGCAATGCGGCCATGAGTTCTTGTGGTTTTTCAGCAGATGACCAACCATTAGCGGCGTACAAGGCGACCACTTCTGAAACCTCAACGGAGTCGTCGAAGCTAATTTCGATTACCAAGTTTGATTCGGGCATGGTGGATCTTGCTTATCGCGTAATCGACGAAAAATATCACAACCCCTGTTATGTCGCATGACACGTCGACTATGTCCGCTTTAGGTTGCGATTTCAACCGCCCCGGCCCCGAGTGATGCGCGGCTGTTCGTGAGGGTAGGCGTGAAGCGTTCACAGGGGAGACCATGGGCTGGGTATTGAGCGGCGAAAGTGGCCGAATTTCGAGGTGCCGATCTCGTTCTGCTGAAGAGAAGGCAACATCATTTCATGCGCAGAAGGCGAGTGTGAAATGAACCTTGCGCCGTCGTAGACCCCATGCACGTGGAGACGTCCTTTGACCGGAACCTGGGAGGTCTCATTCATGCCCGGACAGGCCCGGGCCGGTTCATGAAGGCATAAGCCGAACGATGAACATGTACGTGGCTGAGAAGTCGGACAGCGTCATAGTACCGACGAAGCCATCGAACAAAGAGGGCTTGCCCTTGGCGGAGACGGTGGAGGGAAGGACGCTGCCTGAGGGGAACAGCGATCAGGAGACCGCAGTCCGGACACAGAGCCGGGTAGCTGCGTCGAACTTTCTGATGGTTGTGCGTAGAGCAAGACAACGGGATACGGACACGATGTGCCTGATGCGTTCTGATCCTGTGCAGTAGTTTTGCTCTGGGTTATTACCTGAAGGAGGAGCCCAGTGCGTTAGTAGCGCACGCTGGGATCTGTGCGGGGGGTGCCGGGCAACCGGCATCCCTACCGCGACCATCACCATCGGCTAAAAACATACCTTAAGTCTTAGGTTTTGCATGAATGGTTCAAGGTAGTACAGATCTGAGCAGGAAGAAGAAAATAATGGCGAGAACAGCGCCTGCCGGAATCGTCACAACCCAGGACATGAATATTCTGCCGACAACCCGCAGATCAATTGCTGCGATACCACGCGCAAGCCCGACCCCGAGGACTGCACCGACCAGCGTATGGGTTGTCGATATGGGAATACCGGTGCCGGAGGCAATGACAATTGTTGTTGCTGCCGCAAGTTCGGCAGCAAAGCCACGACTTGGTGTCAGTTGTGTGATTTTGCGTCCAACAGTCGCGATGACATGAACGCCGAATGTCGCCAGCCCGATTACAATACCTGCGCCACCCAGAAGCAGCACCCAGACCGGCAATACTGCCTTGGAGCCAACGATCCCTGATTGCGCCACGCTGATAACCGCAGCCAGCGGGCCGATCGCGTTCGCGACATCATTGGAGCCGTGTGCAAAAGCCATCGAACAGGCAGTGATGACCATCAAGACTGCGAAAACGCGCTCAACCGTATAGAAATGATGTTTCTTGTCCAACTTAGGATCCGGCCGAATGCGCTGAATTGCGAACTTGCCAATCAGTGCAATCACGACAGCGATAACAACAGCGAGCAGGTAGCTGGCCGCCAGGCTTAGATCCAGGCCAACATGTTTGAGTCCTTTCAGTATCGTAACCAATGTGATGGTGAATGCAGCGAAAAAGATGTAAACAGGTACGTAGCGCTTTGCGCAGGCAAGTGGGTCGTTCTGACTCAGAATCAGACGCTGCACACTCCTATAGATCCGTAACGCGATAAACCCCGCCAGCACCGGTGACACAACCCAACTCATGGCGATTGTCGCGACCTCGCCCCACTGCACAGCATCAATTCCGATACCAACCGCCGCAAATCCAACGATGGCACCGACAATCGAGTGGGTTGTCGAAACCGGCCAGCCGTTCCTCGAAGCAATCAGGAGCCAGGTGCCCGCGGCGAGCAACGAGGCAAGCATTCCGTATATAAGCAATTCCGGCGTACCGCTAAGGAGTTCGACGTCCACGATGTCCTTGCGGATTGTGGAAGTGACCTCGCCGCCTGCCAGGAAAGCACCCAGAAACTCAAAGACTGCGGCAACCAGGATGGCCTGCCTGATTGTCAGTGCCTTTGACCCAACCGAGGTTGCCATGGCGTTCGCGACATCATTGGCACCGATACCCCATGCCATGAAAATCCCGAATGCGGCCGCCAGACCGATATAGATAATTTCTGCTTCCATTAGGGGGTCCCCGACAGCTTGTTATGAGTACTAATGGGCGAGTAGGAGTTCAAGACGACGGCCAACCCGTTCCGCCATATCCGCAATCTCACCGGTTAGCTCGATAACCCGGTAGAGAAATATCACGTTGACCGGTTGAAGGCTGTTTTCAACGGCAAAAAGTGCAGATCGCAGGTCTGCCTGACGGCTATCGGTATCCGCTTCGATTTGATCAAGTTCTTCTATAAGCGACTCGACCAGCGATACCTCGGCACCGCGGAATGCGGTGACAAACAGCTCGTCCAATTCCCGCACGCTCTTGCGCGCTTGTTTTGCCGCATCGACGTTGCGCTTGACAAACTCCAGGAAGTCATCGGCAATCGCGTCCGGGATCTGCAATTTCCGTCCGAGTACCAGGCCGGAAACGTCTTTGGCTCGATTGGCCATTTTGTCCTGTACTAACAAAAGCTCAAGCAAGTCTTGCCGGGGAACCGGCATGAAAAGACTCCTTGGAAGATGCAGTCGAATTTCTTTTTTCAGATCATCCGCCTCATGTTCAAGCGTCTCGATCATGTTGCGGTATTCTGCTGCCTCGCCCCAGTCGCCTGCAATTACCGCTTTGAATAAGCCGTTCAATTGCTTTGTGCAGCGATAAGCGATATCGACATGCTCTTCAAGGGGCATGACCGGAGATGAACCGAAAATATTTGCCACAGAGTTAGCCAATTATCTGTCTCCCTATCGGATTCGGTCCGGACTGTAATCGGTGCTTTTGCCGGGCCCAATTCTGTCCTCAGATATGGTGTCAAATCGCAAAAAAACCACCCGAGCGTTATGGTCTCTGCCCCAATCGTCATAGACAAACGTCGATTCATGCGAGAAGCGGGTAAACTGTCTACGGATTTCTTGTGATACGTTTCTGCTGACGGCCAGGAGGCGCAAATGTCATTTCAAAACTGTCTACGAATACCTCTCGTCCTGATTGCGGCATTATCACTCATGACGGCTTGTTCGAGTTCGGACGATCGGACCGGCGTCACCAGCGATGTTGACACCACGATGGGCGCGCTGGTGACCACTGAGTGGCTCAGCGAGCACCTCGACGATCCAGATCTGGTGGTGCTAGATTGTACCGTCCTGGTAGAGCAGGACGAAGACGGTGGTTTCCGGTCTGTGAGCGGCAAGGCCAATTACGAGGGCGGCCACATACCGACGGCGGGGTTTGCTGATTTGATGGGTGATCTCTCTGACGGAGGCAGCCCACTCCAGTTCGCCGTGCCGACACCGGAACAGTTCGCTGCCGCCATGGGAGCACTGGGCGTCGGCGACGATACCCGGGTGGTACTTTACGACGCGAATGGCTCAGTCTGGGCTGCCCGGGTCTGGTGGATGCTGCGCTGGGTTGGATTCGACCGAGCGGCATTGCTCGACGGCGGGCTCAATGCCTGGACCGCTGAGGGTCGGCCGCTTTCGACTGAGTCGGCCACCGAATCCGCGGGAAAACTCACCGCCAACGTGCGACCGGAACTGATCGCCGACCGGAGCGAGGTACTGGCCTCTATCGAGGACGACGCAGTCAACCTAATCGACGCGCTGCCCGAAGCCCACTATCGAGGCGAGATGTCCATGTATGGACGACCCGGACATATCCCCGGCGCCTCGAATATTCCTGTCTTCTCACTTTTCGACGACACGGGTCGCTACCGGCCACATGACGAACTGGCGGCGATTTTTGATGGTGACCGCAATACCCGCGCCATCAATTACTGCGGTGGCGGTATTGCTGCCTCATCCAACGCCTTCATCATGACCCGACTCGGTTTTACCGACGTCGCCGTCTACACCGCTTCACTCCAGGAATGGGCTGCAGACCCCACTAATCCGCTGGCGGTCGCACCTGACTCGGACGAGACCACGCAATAGGCCTTAATCGCCTGTCAACGTTTCCAGCTAAATCTAACCGGCTGAACGTTTTAGTCAATGTGTTGCGTCGGCCGGTTAAAATCGCAGGATAATGCAGTCGCTGAATCCTTCTTCGGCAGCCTGAAAAAGGAACGGATACGAAAACAAATCTACTGAACGCGGGATCAGGCTCGTGCCGATATCTTCGACTACATAGAAATGTTCTACAATCGAAGCCGTCGTCATAGCTATCTCGGTGACGTCAGCCCAGAGGCATTTGAACAAGCCTCAAAACGCACCGGAGCGGTGTCCGTCTGACCGGGGGAACTCCACACACAATACGCAAGACACTCTTCCAGCCCGGCCAGAGTTGGCTCAACACAACCCAGAACAGGCGGTCAGAGTCCCTCAATCGCAGTCTGTGGCAACGGGACTTCAGGGTTGCTAGCTGCTGACGTAGTGCCAGATTCTCAAGAGCCAGGTCGCGGTGACGGCGGGCAGTCGATCAAATAGTTCCGAGGACTACTTTGAGCCACTTCCACATAGATACGTGCCCGCTTGATTCATCGAAAAAAGATAACAAAATCAAGTATGACGACTATTGAGAAGGGACAGCCCCGGGATTAATTAGGAATGTCCCAATTTCCCCCCGGGGCGGTCTCCGCAATGGGCCTAGCCCTCTTGCGGCTCAGTCGAGTCCTCTTCGATCACCTCACCGCGTTCTTCGGCCCTTGAGAAGGGCGGCTTGCCCGTCAGCCATGCCAGATCCATTGGGTAGACCTTCGGATCGAAGATGACGAAGTAGAAGTGCCAGATGAGGATCGCAAGCGTCGCCAGTATCGCCTCGAGGAAGTGCAGAATGCCGGCGGCCTCCGGCACCCATCCCGGGAGCCAGGTTAGGGTGAAGTTCTCAAACCACAGCAGCAGCCCTGTCACCGCCGTCACGACGGTACCCCATAACGCGGCCCAGTACTCGACCTTCTCAACGTAGCCGACACGTACCGAGGCCGGCGGTTCGGATCGCAGCCCCAGGTTGTAGCTGACGCGATGGACGAACTCCCTGAAGTCGTCTGAGCGTGGTAGGAATGCTCCGATTTGGCTTTGAGCGCGGGCGCTAACGGCAAGGTGCCCAAAATGGAAGAAGCAGGCTCCCATCAGGCCCACTGCGGCGATGCGGTGGGCTATACCGCGAAACTCGCCTTCCCAAGACTGTAGCAGGCTAGCCCACCCGGCTTCGGGGTACCTCAACGCGAATCCGGTGTACACCAGCACCATGAAGCTGACTGCAGCAATGGCGTGAGCGATCCGGAACGGTCGCGACATCCGTTCCTTGATCAAGAAGTTTGCGGGAGGCTTGCGAAGGCTCGGTTCCCATTCACGCGTCTTCTTTACCAGATCAAGCAGATTGTGCAGAAGCATGCCAAGAACAGTGACCCAGATCAGCGGGATGTAAATAATCCTAATCCAGCGTGATACGACATTGGTCGTTTCATCGGCCAGCACGTGTACGGGCCCGATCGCAAACCTGCTGCCAGCTCCAATATGGCACTGGCCGCAGGTGTGCGCCAGGTTGTCCGGGTGAACGAAGGAAGCGGTATTACTGGACGGCAGAATATTGTGGATGCCGTGGCAGCTTGCGCAATTTGCAACTTTCTGGGCGCCGCCACGGGCAGCCAGGCCGTGGAAACTGTCCTCATAGGAGGGGACCTGGTCTGCTGCCAGCCCATATTTCTCATTCAGGCTTAAGTCCGAATGACAGGGGCCACACACCTGGATTGGAATGTTGGTTGCAGACACGGGAGAGCCTTCCGCGGCCACTCCGAGAATACGGTGCTCACCGTGACAATCGGTGCAAACGGGTGAGTCCATTACGCCGTTGTATGCGGCCAGACCATGAATGCTGTTCTCGAAAAAAGCGGTAATTTCTGTATGACATGCGCCACACGTGGCCGGCACATTCAGTCGATATATCGAAGACTCCGGGTCCGTGGCCTGCAACGGCGAATGAGCCGTATGGCAATCGCTGCAACTCGCTCCATGATTGCCTCGGGCGATCTCAGCTGCATGCACACTGGCGGTATAGGCTCCGATCGGGCGAATTGTGCGTACGCCAGGAGGCGCAGGTTGCCCGGAGCCGTGGCAGGTGCCACAGGTCTCGACCTGGGTGCTTTCGTTCATCGGAGACGACGGGTCGGTCACCGCCATCATCGTATGCGTGTCACCGTGGCACGTTGAGCATGACGGTAGCTCCATAACCTCTGAGTGCCGCTCGCGGTCTACGCCATGCGCGCTCACAGAATGTTCGGCGAGAATCTCGGCATGACAGCCGCCGCAATCTACGGGATCGAGCCCGCGCCGGTGCCGGCGCGAATCCGCGCCGACATGACAGTCCAGGCATTCCGTCAAGCTATGAACCGTTTGCGCAAATTGCACAGGGTCCATCTCGTGGCAGTCGTAACAGGGATTCGCTTGCTCGATATCCGTTGCTTGTAATGTGAGCGGTATGCAGGCGAGGAGGGTGAGGCTTACGATAAACTTGCGCACTACGATGCTCCGTGCTGCAGACTATTTCTGGAATGGGAACGCTTGATCCGTATTATGGGCCCTGTAAACAGCTATCCCAACCCTTTGGGCCTGCGAGAAATACGGATTTCGGTGCCGCTCCTACGTAGTTTAGAATCGCTCTCGCAACGGCAATAAAAAATGATTCGAATCTTGCTCAATTCGGGATACAAGATTGTTCAAACGAGCACTGACGGCAGACTAGTCAGGACAACACATTCAGGTATCAAGGATAGGAAATTCTATCGCGTTGGCGAGGCCCCTGGACTGGAAGGCGGGCTCTGAATTCTGGTGTGGAGGCTGAAAAAGTGGGTGCCCTGTGGCGCTGAGGTCGTCGCGGCATGATTTTGCGGCCGAGCGTGCTGCTTTGCCTCGTCACTGAGCTGGATACCGGCCCTCGCCGGGCCGAACGCGATCCTCGGACATCGGTTCAGGCAATATCCGGTATCGGTTTATTAGGTGCGGGGAATGGTCTCGCCTCTTGGCTAAGTCGGATAGGTTGCGATAGGACGCCAATCAATGGCGCAGACGGTACTGACAAGTTAACCGGTCCCCTGGCAGCCTATCCGACGAATATGGGATTCGAGAACAGCGAGCGTTCATGTCTGTTTGCCGCTTCAGAATGACCGCAACTGTCATTACCGGTCGCTCAGTATACAACCTGGTGAGCGGCTGGATTCGGCCGTAAGCGGACGTTGCAGTCTATTGAAAGATCGACGGCAAGTGCGATGTATTATTCGGGCGCACAGCACGAAGATGACTAATGTCTGGTCAACCAAGTCCAGGTAGAAGTCGAAACAAAGCTTGCGCTGCTAGCGAGCTGAAAATGAACGTTACGCTAATCCAGACATGTGCTCGCGGATTTTTCGTCATGAGCCCAGCAACCACAGCGGACAGTGTGACTAGCTGGAACAGTCGGTAAGGGTGAGTCAGAGGGATGCTGAGAAGAACACGGCTTTCTAGAATCGCGATAGTGACGAAAAAGACAAGAACTCCGAAGAACCACTTGCGGACACTAAAAAAATGTGACTGCCAATCGGTCTCTGGACTACTTCCAAGCGGCAGGAGCAATTCTGTTGCAGCAAACAGTGCGCACGGTATCGACACTACATAGTAGTAATATGCTTGATTCCATGTCTCGACGGCCGTTAGGTCCCACAGGCCCCACCAAACCTGAATATGAAGATAGAACAACGTCGACGCCCAGATCGTCACAGCAACAAAAGGCTTCGAACCACGCGCAATCTTACTTAGACCCCTGAGCGCCTGGGTAACGCCAATACCCAATATGATCGCGACCATAACCATGAGGTATTCAAATATTTCCATGCTTAAACCCCATTCCGTCGAGAACGGCACCGATGACGAACATCTTCTTGGTCCAGCTACCTCTTACCACGGGTCACCTCCATGCCGGGTAAACAAGTCTGAGCACATCGGGCGCCCGATAACGTTCCAGTACTGCTCATCTACCGCGAGTTCTATGGATCTCTCCGTTACACCCAGCAGTGGCGTGCCGACAGTGCAGAGCCACTTATCGGAACGTCGCTCCGAGGTGATGCTGTCTTGCAGATTAATTGACCGCCTCCCACCAGGGATAAGAACTGAACGGCTTGCTCGCTATCACAACATCACCCACGCGAGGGGTCACCAAATCCACGTTATTTTCATTAGCTGCTTGAACGGCTCTTCTAATCGGCTCATCCCAATCATGAAATGCGATATTGAATGTTGCCCAACTCACAGGAAACATGCGGCGTGCCTGAACAGCAAGGTGCGCCTCAATTGCATCCTCAGGACCCATGTGGCTATAGATCCAAGAAGCGCCAGGACCATATTGTCCAATCTTCATTATGCTTAGGTCAAAAGGCCCCAATCGATCACCGATCAACCGAAAATGATTGGAGAAACCTGAATCTCCGCTGTAAAAAACTCGGTGCTTAGGCCCTATGACCGACCATGAAGACCAGAGTGTTTCCTTATAATCGAAAATTCCTCGACTCGAATAGTGTTGGGCCGGAGTGCAGACTATCGTTAGGCCTGCAATTTCTGTTGATTCCCACCAGTCCAATTCAGTGATTCGGCTTTCTGGTATTTCCCATTCGTCAAGATGGGCCCCGACCCCAAGGGGAACCAAAAATTGTGTTCCCTTGGAAGAAAGATATTGGATCGTGCGCATGTCCAGGTGATCATAGTGATCATGCGAAATCATCACTACATCAATTCTTGGAAGATCCGCAAGAGCAATGGGTAGAGGATGAGTACGTTTCGGACCAATGCCATTAAGAGGTGAGGCATAGTCTGAGAACACTGGATCGACCAACAAACGCAAGCCATCCAGTTCTATGTAGACACTCGAATGGCCAAGCCAAATCGCTCTTAATGCCGTAAGAGGTTCAGCGTGTATAGACTCCGGTGGAACAGCTGATATCGGAATAACTGATGGAGGAACTCGCGTCTGATCGCCGAATAATTGCTCAATAAAATAGCCCCAGACATCTCCTAATTGCAATGGAGGATGAGGCGGGGTGTTTGCAAACGCACCATCATGATAATGAGGGGATGCTTGCGCCGTTTTCAATCGTTCCCCTGAAACAGTTCCGCCAAATGGTGGCCAATTCCTCAGGAACAAAACGCTGCCGACTGTAACGAGGAAGAGAATGGTCAAAATCCATTTCCACTTGCGACTCTTGCGACTGGTCGCAGTGCCCTGTATACGTAAATCCTGCTTATTCATGGCGTGGTAATTTCAGCGCGTCGTCAAGCCGACATCAGAGAACCGGCTGTCGAAAGCAGACATTTTGCTCTTGTTTCTGTAGCAGTGAAATAGTTACTCGCCATGTCCGCTTTGGGTCAGAAGCAGCCCTTTTCTATGGTGGTGATCGTAGCAGATTTACGGCCGCTCTCGAACGCAAAGCGGAAGTTAAAGAGCGAGAAGGGCCTTTATCGCTAGTTATCTATCTTCTCCCTGATGAAAGAACGAATGCCCAACAATTAGTCAAAGGTAGGTTACGCGCGAAAGCCTACGTTCAGGGAGATTCAGTCGGTGGGAGCATCTATCGTGTGAGATTCTTCGCAGAGGCCCAAAGCGCCCGCCACCGTGGGGCGCTCACTTGCCAATATTTGTCGGACTGCCAATCAACTGGGAAACCCATTCTCCTAGTGTCGACGTCCGGGTGTTGTAGGAAGGTCTCGTAGAGTCGAGTTGACCATGCTGAGTCTGGAGCGGTCGCCTTAAGCATATCCACTAGAATAGCTGCTTGTGCCGCAAATCGCGCCCGGGCGTTTTCCGCTATTGGATGATGTTCAAGCAGTATTGGCTTGATCGTAAATGTGCGGTTCCATAATCGGCTGTGGTGCGCACACAGGTTTCGAAGATAACTCATCGAATGAAGCCACGAAGCTAAGACTTTATAGTGAATGCCGAATACTCTTGATATCGTATTCTTGTCGCTGCGTCGCCGTATGTTCATGAAAAGAATGGATGACCGACCCATTGTTAGTAGCTCGAGAGTCATCCATGAGGGCGGAAATGGAGGATCGTCATACCTTTCGATGTAGTGCTTAATAAAAACCTCATGAGTTCGTTTGAGTTGTTCGTCACAATGATTAACAAAGTCGGCATGATCAAAGCGTGTCTTGAAGTGTGTCGAATCTAGATGCCACCAGCCGTCTCCATATTTGTTGGCCATGTGCAGGCACATTTGAGATCTTACAGCCACCTCCACCCGTTCCATGGCATCCATTACAAGGGTTCTTAGCTTCCTATCGAAGAGATAAAGATCCAGAATGGTTTCGAAGGTCGTGCCAGGTTTGAATTTGTGAGAACGTTGACCGTCATCTGTAGGCTCCTCAAATGGCAGCACGTAGCCGCTTAGTCGGTAGTAACTAATTCGGTCAAGGTAATACTTGGCCCGATCGGGATCTTCGATCAGCAGGCCACGACTTCTGAGTAAGTCGACTTGCTGTTCGGTTGTGAGTGGTGCCTTGGTGTACTTTTCTTTCGGCACTAACGACATCCATCCCGGGCATAAAAAACCCGCCGAGGTGCGCTTCTACGAGAGGCGTGGCGGGTGTTGTTAGGTGTACTTTATGACTTTTGAAGTCGTTTTTCAAGGTGCGATAATAACTCACTCATCGTAACCCCCTGTTTTTCAGCGAATCCATGAGACTCAAGTCACAATTCTCTGGTCTACGGACATTCTAGTGACTGTAAAAGTCGAATTTCTCGCTCAATTCCGCATCTTTCATCTGGCCGGCTGTTCTCAGGCCAATAGGATCATAGAATAAAGAAGGGCTTTAATCGCTAGTTATTTGGCATCCTGAAATGAGCGGGGTAACGGATTGCTTTCGCCGTGGAGCGGTCAATTGGGGCTACGGTTAGACGGCATGCAATTCGTGCTTTCTTGCGTCAATTTCGAACGGAGCGTCATGATAACCGTAGATTGCTATTTGCTGCAGGTAGATTGGTAAAAAGTTCTCAATAGAGCCCGCCGCCTCGTACTGATGCACGTGTCGACATTCGTGCGAGATCAATCGGTTGTCAATGTGACCATCGCAAACGTAGATACCATAGCCAAGCGTAAGGCCTATGATATTCGGCCCAAGGAGCCCGGTCTCAAGAGCCACGCTTCTAAGTTCCGCGTCTTCCGGTAGAGGAAGCTCAGGAACGGCACTTACCCGAATTCGTTCCGGTTGCGAAACACCAACGGCCTTGGCTAATTTGACCCCCGTTTCCGACAGGAGCTCACCGTCGCTCAAGATTTCGTTTGAACGTGCTGTTGCCCAATCGATTGCCTTCGGTAACAGCATGGGCAAGACGGAAGTCAGATCTAAGGGCATGCCGTCTAAATAGTAATTATCTTACGAATGCGGTGCATATCATGTCGCAAAGTATACGACGGATATGTCGGCTTGGGATCGATAGTACTCATGCGACGTCGACCCCGCGATCGTCTATTTCGGTGCCGATAGCGAACACCAAGAATCAAGAAGCGGCATTATCGCTAGTTATTTAGGCGCCGAAGCGGACCTAAACCACAGTCCAACGCTGGTTCATGGCCAACCCGCAACTCAGATTAGTCACAACCTGGACTTCCCACGGTATTGATGACACGCCGGACCCTCAAAATGAGGCCCTTTCAAAGGCCTCTGGGCTGACGCCGCCGAGGTGACTGTGGCGTCGGGTTCGATTGTAAAATACTTCGATGTAATCAAAGATATCAGCTCTGGCGAGATCGCGTGTTTTGTAGATACGTTTCTTGATGCGTTCTTTCTTCAAGCTACTAAAGAATGACTCGGCAACAGCATTATCCCAACAGTTGCCGCGCCGGCTCATGCTCGGTTCAAGTTGGTGCTCGCCACAAAACCGCAGCCAGTCACCACTACCGTACTGAGACCCTTGGTCGGAATGCACGATCACCGTGTCCGTCGGCTTTCGTCGCCAGACAGCCATCAAGAGTGCATCAACGACAAGCTCTTTCGCCAAGGTCGGTTTCATCGACCAACCGACGACATTACGAGCAAAAAGGTCAATGACAACCGCAAGATACAGCCAGCCCTGCCAGGTGCGGATGTACGTGATGTCGGTTACCCAAACTTGATCGGGTGTACCGACCGTGAACTCGCGTTGCAGACGGTTCGGCGCGATGATCGACGGTCTTCCCTTGACCGATCGTGGCGTCTTGTAACCTCTCAAAGCCTTGATCTTGTTGATGCGCATGATTCTGGCAACACGATGTTTACCGCAAGTCTCACCGGCTTCGCGAAGGTCCAGGAAGACACGAGGTGCCCCATAGACGCCGTTGCTGGCCGCATACGATGCACGTACGAGTACCAGTAGTCTTCGATCTTCGATGGCTCGATCCGACAGCGGCTTGTGCAGCCACGCGTAGAAACCACTACGGCAGACGTTCAGAACTCGGCACATCGTCTTCACCCGATACTCATGCCGATGGTCGTTAATAAATCGGTACTTTACTCGGGCTCCCTTGCAAAGTACCGAGCGGCCTTTTTTAGGATATCGCGCTCCTCCTCAGTCCGCCTGAGTCGCGCACGGAGCTTTAGAACTTCGCTCTTTGCTTCGATGAGTGCTGCTGCGTGTTCTTCCGTTTTATCCGGTTTTATTGCCTTAACCCACTTGTAAAGGCTGTGCGCCGATACACCCAATCGTTCTGAAACGTCGGCAACAGAATATCCACGGTCAACTATTTGTCGGGCCGCTTCATCCTTAAATTCTGGTGTATAACGTTGGTTACTCATCACTTCCTCCTATGCTCGGATCATAGTCCGGAAGTGTCATATATACTGGGGCAAGTCCAATGGTGGGGTTCTTAAGTACCTGACAAATCAGGAAAAAATTGGTCGGGGTGAGAGGATTTGAACCTCCGGCCCCTGCCTCCCGAAGGCAGTGCTCTACCAGGCTGAGCTACACCCCGACGAAGGCGTCGTTATACGCGTTGCGGCGTGGCTGGGCAAGT
>Ga0255053_10001165_pt1 | contig 14543 bp, 8 predicted proteins | sample JV7_2_22_MG_FD_188635 | JGI IMG/M metagenome (GOLD analysis project Ga0255053, IMG submission 188635) | Seawater microbial communities from Jervis Inlet, British Columbia, Canada - JV7_2_22 | ecosystem: Environmental > Aquatic > Marine > Inlet | place: Canada: British Columbia | collected...
ACTCCCTGTGCACTGAGGCACTCGGTCGCACTGACCGTATTGATGCCGAGCTGAAGGTTGGTCAGGTTGGTAAAGCCATCGCGGGTTTCCACGAAATCGGATTCACCGCGCTGGTACGATATGTCGTAGTCCCAGCCCGCCATCGCCCCTGGCAGTTCACCGCGAACACCCAACACATACTGGTTATAGTCCGTGTTGAATGCTCCCGTACGTGCGCCGAGTTCGATCGTACGTCGACGGGCGGTCGATGTGAACGTGTCGGTTGCATCGAATGAGCCGTTGCCGTCGAGGTCGTTAATACCGACCTGATTAAAGCCCGTTGGGTCAGCAGCCAGCGCAGCCTGCAAAGCGGCTAGCGTATCCATGTCGTCCTGGCTCAGCGGTGGCGGCTTGGCCAGAATAGCGTCTATCGCTGCTTGAGTTTCCGTCACGAAATCCGCCGCTCCGGTCGTCAGATCATTGAGGATCGTTGTCTGTGTCGCAGCGTTAAAGAACGGGTTCATAACAGGAATCTCGAAAGCCGTCCCGAATGTGCCCGATGGGGCGATCCGGAAATCCGATGAGTTATTCGAGAATGTGGCCCGGGCGTAGAACTCGACACTATCGCTAAAGGAATATGACGCGATCGTGGTTGCCTGCCAGCGTTCCTGCGGTGTTTGATAGTAGTTGAAAGGGTTGAAATTTAATCGGGCGCACTCTCCGAGAATGAGGTCCCCGTTGTCGCGGAACTGGTATGAGTTGCCGCTACGAAGATTGAGTGTCGCCGGGATCGACGTAGTCGAGCCAACACCCGTCGAATGCGCGGTCGTGAAATCCGTGTTGCCCGAGCATTCTGGCGCCGGTTTTTCAGGCGGTGCGCCCAGGCCGGAACCGGACGTCGACGAAACACCGAATAATCCAAATTCTCGGTGCTCGAGCCGAACTTCGCCTCGCTCGGTGTGGCCACCGCCGATTACGATGTGGCCGCGATCGTCGTCAAAACTCACGCCAAACAACGCATGTATGCTTGTGGTGTCTCCACCACCGCCACCGACCGCTACACCTGAGTCGGTATCCGAGAAGCCAAGGTCAATCTCGAAGCCTTCGAAGTCGTCGCGCAATAAGAAGTTTATCGCGCCGGACATCGCATCCGATCCATAGACCGCTGATGCGCCGCCGGTGACAACGTCGACACGCCGAAGCATATTGACGGGAATGACATCGGTCGTAACGATGCCGTTAATGTCGTAAGGCGCCAGCCGCTTGCCGTCGATCAAAATCAGCGAACGTTCGGGCCCAAGGCCTCGCAGGTCAAGTGTCGCCTGGCCGGCCGTGCCATTGTTCACGTTTTCGCCGTCGCCCGGAATTGTGATAGGCAAGTCGCGAAAAATGCGTTCAATATTTGGCGTTTGGTTTAGCTGGATTTCTTCTATGCCTATCGTCGTAACAGGACTTGCCGCCAGAATGTTTTGGTTTTTAAGGCGAGTGCCTGTAACGGTCACTTCCTCGATTTGTTCAGCGTCGTCGTCTTGCGCCATCACTGTGCCTGACGGCACGATCAGAGCGCTCGCGACAAACGCCAGCCCACTTAGCCAAGTGGACGAGATTTTAAAGTTACGCATTGAAATTGCTCCCATATTCGGAGTTATTGACATCCGCCCGCCTACGATTCTCTTGCCGTAAGTCAGGCGCCATTACTCATGTGGACAGCATAGTAGCAAAAAAGTCAGGGTCATAAGAAACTGTGGCCAATAACCAACAGTTATATGCCGATCGTCCGGGTTCCAGAATCCTTCGACCCAGGCGGCTCACTGTCAGTAAGTTATTGTTTTTCTTCGACAATCGTACTCCATCGTCTCATCTCTGTTATCTCATGCCGGCCCAATCCGGTACTCCCCGACAGAAGAAAATAGCAAAATGCATCGCGTATTTTCCGCAAAACCTTGTCGCGTTTCCACAACATCGACTAAATTGGGCAACCGAATTAAGCCGGCTGTAGCTTGCGCGCATCACCGTATACTTTTGTGGCGGCCGTCTGTCGCTTGTGTCAGTCAGACCCGACCGTTCGAGCGAACACCAGATACAACGATGCGGGTCTTAAGCAGGATAAGAGGTTTCGGCCGGCCACGGTCGGCAACTATAATTACGCGTTCGGGTCGCCTATCCGTATTTCTCAATGACGCTTCCGGGCGATTAAAAAAGGATACTCAATCGAATGGCCAGTAAGTCAAGACTGCACATACCGCATCCCTCGGCCCGCCCGGGCGACAAACCGGATTTCAGTTATCTGAATCTCTCGCCGGCAGGTAGCGCGGAAAAGCCGCCGGTCGATGCGCGCACGCGCGACATAGAGCATCTGAGTCTCGAACTCGTGCGCGTATTGGATGACGACCACGCGGCAAAAGGTCCCTGGAATCCCGATATCGAACCGGGCGATCTGCAGAGTGCCTTGCGCTGGTTGCTGCTGACACGCGCATACGATGAGCGCATGTGGCAAATCCAGCGTCAGGGCAGGATTTCGTTCTATATGTCATCAACCGGTGAAGAGGCCGTGTCGGTCGCACAGGCCATGGCCTTGCGGCCGGGGGACATGTGCTTCCCATCGTACCGCAATCAGGGGCTCTATCTTTATCGCGGCACGAAGCTTGTGGACATGATGTGCCAGTGCCTGTCGAACACACGTGACATGTGCAAGGGTCGCCAGCTTCCAATCATGTATCACAACCGCAGTGGCAACATTTTTTCGATCTCCGGTAACCTCGGCACGCAGTACCCGCATGCCGTTGGCTGGGCGATGGCCGCGGCGATCAAGGGTGAAGACCACATCGCCACATCCTGGGTCGGTGACGGCGCTACGGCAGAGGCGGACTTCCATTACGCCCTCACGTTCGCTGCGGTCTACCAGGCTCCCGTGATCCTCAATGTCGTCAACAATCAGTGGGCGATTTCGACGTTCCAGGGATTCGCCGGTGGAGAGCGACGTCCATTCGCGGCGCGCGGCATCGGGCTGGGTATTCCGGGTATTCGCGTTGACGGCAATGACCTGCTCGCCGTTTATGCCGTGACGGTCTGGGCGGCAGATCGTGCGCGGCGCGGCGGCGGACCGACGATTATCGAACTCGTTACTTATCGCGGCGGTCCACACTCCACGAGCGATGATCCGTCCAAGTATCGGCCGAAGGACGAGTGGGTTGATTTTCCGTTGGGCGATCCTGTCGAACGCTTGAAGCAGCACCTCATCGCCGAGGGTCACTGGTCGGATGCCGATCACGAGAAACTCCAAGAGGAACTGCGGGGCGAAGTGCTGGCAGCCTGGAAGGAGGCACAGCTATACGGCACGATGACCGAGGAGCCGTTTCTTGATCCTGCCGAGATGTTCGACGACGTATACGCGGAGACGCCCGAGCATCTCGAGGCACAGCGCGAACAAATGCTCGCATTGGAGAGCTGAGCGATGGCGCAGATGAACATGATCGAGGCGATCCGCTCGGCGCTCGATGTCATGATGGATAAGGACCCCAACGTAGTCCTCCTCGGTGAGGACGTAGGCTACTTCGGCGGCGTGTTCCGTTGCACCGACGGCTTGCAGCGCAAGTATGGTGAACACCGCGTAATCGACGCGCCGATAGCCGAAGGCGGCATCATCGGCACGGCAATCGGCATGGGCGTGAATGGTCTTCGCCCCGTGGCCGAAATCCAGTTTGCGGATTACATCTACCCGGGCTTCGACCAGGTCGCCAGCGAGCTGGCGCGCCTGCGCTATCGAACCTGCGGCGAGTTCTTCTCGCCGGTTACGATTCGCACGCCGTGCGGCGGCGGGATACGGGGAGGACAGACGCATTCCCAGTCCCCGGAATCACTATTCACGCACGTCAGCGGCATCAAGACTGTCATGCCGTCAAACCCTTACGACGCCAAGGGCCTTTTGATCAGTGCCATTGAGTCAGACGATCCGATCGTGTTCTTTGAACCGAAGCGCATTTATAACGGTCCGTTTGACGGCGACCCCGACAAACCCGCCGTGCCATGGACAACGCATCCGAAGGGCGAAGTTCCCGAGGACTATTACACAGTGGCACTGGGTTCGGCCGAGGTCGTCGAAGAAGGGGAGGAGCTGACGATCATCACGTACGGCACGCTGGTCCATGTAGCGCAGGCTGCGGCCCGGATCACCGGAGTCAGCGCAGAGATCATCGACGTACGCACGCTTGCACCGCTTGATGTGGGTACACTTGCAGCATCGGTCAAGAAGACCGGCCGTTGCCTGATTGCACATGAGGCGACTCTGTACAGCGGTCTCGGCGGTGAACTCGCCGCGACGATCCAGGAAGAATGTTTCCATCACCTGGAAGCACCCATCGGTCGGGTCGCAGGCTGGGACACGCCTTACCCACACGCGTTTGAATGGCAGTATTTCCCCGGGCAGAAGCGCATAGCCGCCGGCATCCGCAAGGTAATGGAGACAGAATGAGCGAGTACATCTTCAAGTTGCCGGATCTCGGCGAAGGCACGGTCGAATCGGAGATCGGCGAGTGGCTCATCAGCGTCGGCGATCAGGTCACCGAGGAAGACATCGTCGGCACCATGATGACCGACAAAGCCGCTGTCGAACTCTCGTCTCCGGTCTCCGGCAGAGTTGTCTCGCTGGCCGGCGAACCCGGCGATATCATTGCGGTCGGCGCAGCGTTGATCGTGTTCGAGATCGACGAGGCTGCTGCAGCACCGAAAGCCGTACCAAAAGGTACGCCGCCTCCGAGAAAGATGGAGACACCGGCTCAGACGGAAGCGCCCGCTGTCCAGCAAGCACCGGCTATCCCTGCAAAGGTCATTACCTCACCCGCGATCCGGCGCAAAGCGAAAGAGGCCGGCATCGACCTCACGCGTGTGCCTGGCAGCGGACCGGGCGGCCGTATATTGCGCGAGGATCTGGATGCATTCCTGAAACACCCGGCAACGGCCGGCGCGCCTTCTGCACCGCAGCCTGCCGCAGCAGGAACCACAGAACAGAAAATCATCGGACTGCGTCGCATGATTGCCGAGCGCATGTCAGCAGCGAATCACGAGATTCCTCATTTCTCCTATGTCGAGGAAATCGACATCACCGAACTGGAAGCGCTGCGACAGCATCTTAACGCCAAGAAAAACGCTGACGCAGAGCGTTTGACCTTGCTGCCGTTCATCGGCCTCGCACTCATTCGTGCGCTCAAAGATTTCCCTCAGTGCAACACGACCCACGACAAGGAACGCAATTTGCTGATTCGTCACGAAGCGGTTCATTTGGGTATTGCAACGCAGACTCCGGACGGCCTGAAGGTACCCGTCGTGCGCCACGGCGAGAATCGCTCCATCGTCGATCTTGCAGCAGAGATTCGTCGTGTCTCCGAGGCAGCGCGCGACGGCAGCGCCAGGAAGGAAGAACTCTCAGGCTCGACCATCACGATCACGAGCCTCGGCAAGCTCGGTGGCATCGTAACGACCCCGATTATCAATTTGCCCGAAGTGGCGATCATCGGCGTCAACCGGGCAGTGGAGCGACCGGTAGTACTCAACGGTGAGATTACAGTCAGGCTGATGATTAACCTCTCCTCTTCATTCGATCATCGCTTTGTCGACGGCTACGACGCGGCAGCCATGATCCAGAGCATCCAGGAGATGCTCGAACACCCGGCGACGTTTTTTGTCGACTGAGGCGTCGAAAAGGTCTGCTCCGGCACCCATATTGCTCCAATCTGACCACTTATTTACAGTGGGCTGGACTTCCTCCGGAGCTCAAAAAATTGCCTGGAAGTGTCCGCCAGACCGGAGCAAGTCCATTCGACCAGGAGCAAACATTCCCGGCCGCCCGGCCGCTTGAAAAAGCCCAATTAAGGGGAAAAATCATGGTTTTCCCGCTTATACGTAGTTATGCGTAGTTATGCTTGGTCTTTATACGTATTTATACGTACTATAAAGCCTCCAAACGGTACGAAAAGCCAAACCCGTTGAAAAACGGCGACGGAAAGCCACGGGTCCTCGCTTCCTCCGAGAAGCCATGGAAGACCTCTCAAAGGATCCCAAGACCGCCGGGCTGCCAATGGGGATGACCGAGCGCATAACAAATTTAACGGCCAATCATGATCAGGTTATTAACCGTTCTCACGAGCCTGAATTTTCTGTTGTTATGTTCATGTTCGACAATGACAGAAGAAAAACGCTATCAGCGAGAAGATAAACTTATTCTGGCCAGGGAGGAGTTTTACCGGCAGCAAGGTGCTTGTCGCCAAATGGGTGGGTCTATGCAGATCAGGCTAAGGCCTGTGGGGAAGAATAACTACGAAGATTACAAGTCAGCTAGTTGTGTGAGGATTAGATGACTCAATTGCTTTATAAGCAATTCCCAGCATGACATTACGTTCCTTCTTCAAAAAGGGGTCTCAAAAAGGGGTCAGATTTATTTTTCTTTTGAAAAATAAATCTGACCCCTTTTTATAGTTTTTCACCCACCAATTCAGCGACATTTCATAAGAGAAGCGCTGCGGGACGCAACCTTTTATTCATAACCGAGTACTTTTCTGTAGCCCGGAATCGCGACATCCACAAGCCTTTTCTGAACTTCCGGAAGCTCATCGGGGAGTTCGACCGTGTCACCCGCCAGATTTTCACGGGCCGTGCCGCTTTGTTTGCGATCCGAACCCACCAGAACCCGCTCGCGCCAGTCATCCGGCAGCCTGGATACTGCACAAGCCCTTAATAATTTGGCGAAATATGCTTCCGCCTCATTCGAATCAAGGTTCTTGAGCTTATGAATCAGGTCCTCGAATCGAACAAGTTCTATTTTAGTGCCCAGCCAGGCCACCGCATTGTTCAGGAAAATGTCTTTCATCGGAGGCGCTTTTTTATGAATGCCGAATATCATCATGTTCAGCGCCTCCTCCGCAGACACGTTGCCACCTTTAAGGTGGTCGAGCGAACCATCAAACGTATCGGACAGAAAGAACCGGGCCCGGGCGAGAACCCAGTCATACGGGTCGCGAACGAGAACAATGTGGTGCACGCCGCGTAATACGATGGCCGTATCGTCGGAAAACAGAAGATGACCCCAGCTCAGGTACGGTCTGACATGCATAAAAGCGACCCGGTGTTGATGCAATATCGGATACTGAATGAATGCCTTGTGGTACTGCTGTTCCACCGGCACAAACATGCGGACGATGTTTCGCATCAGGTGCGTTCCGCATTTGGGTACGCTGTTCAGAAACACCGGTTCCCGCAACGCCTGTTGAACGTAGTTCCTGTTCAGCTCGTTAAGATCATCCGGTTTTGTACGTATTCTTGGCATGAAGCAAGTCCAAAAAAATGTGCCGGCGAATGCCGGCACAAATTATCTGCCTACCTGTCAGACGATACTAGTCGAAACGCAACTTAAGATTCAGGAAGAAGCGCCGCCCCAGCCAGTCGTACTGCGACGCCAACACCGCGTTACCGATCATTGTGAACTCCGCGTCCGTCCCTTGCCGCGTGAGCTGTGGCGGTTCCTCATCAAACGCGTTCGCAACACCAACGAGTGCTGTTAAACCGTAGTTATCGAACGTGTATTGCACAGAGAAAGAATGATACGTGATCGCTTCAGTATTCAGGACGGCCCTGTACTGCACATCACGATAGGTGACAATGTTGCTACCGAAGTGTTCCTCGTCGGACGACGTACCGATGTAGTTACCACCATAGAAGAAGGACCACGCGCCCCGGTCCAGGGTTATGTTCCAGTCGCCGACCAGTTCGGGATCTCCAACGCGTCCATTCAGCTCTTCGACTGTGGCTGACGATATTCCCTTCGTATCCTCCAGCTGCCGGGTCGCGTGCACCTCGAATCCCAGGGCGCCCCAGGGAACCTCGGTGTTGTAGCGTACTGCATAGTCCAGACCGCGGTTATTCTGCACGGCAATATTGATAAAGTCGTCGATAATATTGTCGGGAGCATTACCCAGGCCGGTGCGATCGAACAGATCACAAAGCGGTTCCGTGTCGTCGAATGCGGGCCCAAACAGTGAGTTGTAACATCCAAGCAGGATCTGCTCACCACCGAGCCGATCAACCTGGTTCTCCACCTCAATGTCAAAGTAATCGACCGAGAAGCTGAGGTCCGCGAATGCCGGTTGCCATATCACACCGACCGTCGTCGAATCCGATGTCTCCGCAACCAGCGTACCCAGGCCGCCACTACTAAACACTGTCGGCGTAACCGATCCTTGTCTGAAATCGGCCGGTATCCCGTCTGCCGCACAATTGTCCGCGAGTGTTTGCGTAACCGTGCCGGCGGCCAGACCTTCCCCCCAACGGATACACGGGTCAGTGCGCTGACTGATGAAACTCGTCGAATCCGCCAGAAAGAGCTCAAACAACGCCGGTGTTCGGAAAGACGTGCCCCGGTTGGCTCTGATTCTCACAGAATCCACAATCTGCCAATTCACACCCACCTTCCACGTCGTGTCGTCACCATAGGAATCGACATCGGTATAGCGGGTCGATGCATTCAATGTCAGGTTCTTGGCAAGCGTCTTACCGCTCAGGAGCGGTACATCGAATTCGACAAAAACTGCCTTCGTACTATCATCGCCGGTTGTGATGCCACCGCCTTCACTATCCCAATCATTGCTGGCGAGCGTAATCGGTCCGGGTGTATCCGTGATTTCGTCTTCGCGATAATGGAACCCGAATGCGACGCTCAGCGGTCCTGCGGGCAGGTCCGCGATCTCGCCGGTCATGAACCCGTCGACAGACCATTGCGTGTAATCTGTTGTGCCGGTTTCTTTCCCGAAGAGGAAGGCGTCCAGTTCAGGAGAAATATTTCCGGCGAGTAGTTGCGGATCCAGCCACGGTATGTCGATACAGGGAACACCGCGAACAGAGCTCACCGTGCCTACACAGGACTGATAGGCCCAGTTCTGGTCTCTGATCGAGTCATTAAAGGTTCGATCATCAGTGTACTCGCCTTCCGAATCGCTGACGTTAACCGAGAGATCCCAGCCCCATCCATTGCTGAGCTCACCCCTCAATCCGGCGACAAATCGACGATAGTCGATTTCAACTAAGGTATCGGCGCGATCGGTGATCGCCGTCGGACTGTACCACTGCTCACCAAACCAACCGGCGGCCGCACTTCGCGGATCTCCGCCGCCCGGGACACCCGTACCCAGTGAGCTGAAATCAAAGTCCCCGCTGTAGATATATGACCAGTATTGCTTGTAGTAATCTGAAAAAGTTTCACGGCGATTCAGCAGGACTTCCGCGTAAGCCGTTACATTGTCCGTCAGGTCGTATTCGGCCTCGGCGTAGAGTGTTATGAGTTCATTTTCCGGGTTCAGGGACTGCTTGTCCTGAAACGGGTGATTGTCATTGGTTACCCCATCCGACGGACGATCGTAAGCTACCGGAAAAAATCCGCCTGGATGAGTCAAAAATGAAGGATTACTCGGATCGACGGCATAACCCGGAGTAACTGCCCCGAGGTCATTGTCGTAATCGTATTGTCCCAGCAGAAAAGTGCTTGAGGGCGGAACATTGGACGGATCCGCATAGTCATATATCCAGACATGACCCCAGGTCAGATCCTCGCATGCAAACTTCCCGTCCCTCGGGTCAATGACATCGACCCTCTCGCCGCTATCGATATCGAATATGAACTGGTTGCCACACGTGAAGTAATCTCTCTCGCCCCGGGCCAACAGCTCCTGCTTGTGATAGTCGGCCGTTACGCGGAAGTTTCCGCGTGAAAATGTTTTGCCGTATGTGGCGCTAATACGGCTTTCCTCACCTCCGCTCTCGCTCGGCAACGACACAAATGCATCGAATTCAGCACCGTCGTCTTTCCGGGTGATGATGTTGACGACACCGGCAACGGCATCCGAGCCGTATATCGACGACGCCCCGTCCTTCAGGATCTCAACACGCTCGATCGTTGCGAGCGGCAGAACATTCAGATCGAACGAAGACACGCCGCCTTGTACGCCGGATGGACCAGCCCGGCGCCCGTTCAACAAAACGAGGGTTCGGTTTGCTCCCAGGCCACGCAGTGATACGGTACTGGCGCCGAGGCCGCCGTTCTGAGTAAACTCGACGGTGGTGGCAGCGGTTACCTGCGGCGAACCAGCGGCAATCGTACTCCTCTGCAACAATTCACCGACGGTCGACATTCCTTGTACAGAGGCTATTTCGACATCAATGACGGTCAACGGAGCCGAGCTCGTGAACGCATCTTTCTTAATGCGCGAACCCAGGACGACCACCTCTTCGATAGGCTCTCCTGACACATCGTTATCTTGCGCGAGTACCGGAACACTTGCGCCCAGCGTTCCACCTGCGAGGATGCAGCTGATCGCACTGGCCAGTGGCGTTTTTTTCATGGCGGCTTCTTCCCCTGCCGTTGAGTACGGATGTACGTATATCTACGTATGCTTTTGCGGCAAACCGTAAGCTACCTGTGGAATTACCACCTGTCAAATGAGGCAGGTTGTGGCGGTGTTGTAAGAACGGCGCACTTATTGTGGCCGCGGCAGTAAACTGTCAATCGCAGTCACAGACTTAATGGTTATATGTTGTATTCAGGCCACAGCGAAAACCTGCGGTAGAATGCGGCGCATTTAGCCAGTAGCGTGCGGCGGCCAGGATAAAATAGCCAAGAATAAAGGATCCGATTGCTGTGAGGCCCAGGAAAATAGTGATTGTCGGTGGGGGCTCGTCCGGCTGGATGGCCGCGGCCTACCTGAATGCGGCGCTAAATCGCGACGACAGCACGGTGGCCGATATCAGCCTGGTCGAATCACCGGATGTACCGCGTATCGGCGTGGGCGAGGCCACGATACCGAGCATCAACCACATTCTCGCGGTCATCGGTATCAATGAACACGACTTCCTCAGACGAGTTGACGGTACGTTCAAGCAGGCCATCAAGTACGCCAACTGGCTGGATGGTCGGGGTGACTCCTACTACCACCCGTTCAATCGCTTTCGCTCATCCCCGGTCGATCGAACGGGCCGCAAATGGTTGATGAGCGATCGCTCCATCCCGTTTGCCGAAACGGTTTCGGCACAACCCGTCATCTGTGACCTGAATCTGGCGCCACAGATGCTCGGCCGCTGGGACTTCGGCCCACCGCTTACCTACGCTTTTCACATGAATGCACTCAAGTTCGCCGACTACCTCTGCGAACTCGCGACGTCGCGCGGCGTGAAGCATTATTCGGATCACGTTGTTGACGTCGAGATGGCAGAGAACGGTGATATCGCCGCCGTGAAAACCAGAGGTGGAGAGCGTCTGGAAGCCGACCTGTTCATCGATTGCACAGGCTTCGCCGGCCTGCTGATCGACAAAAAGCTCGGCGTCGGCTGGGTCGATTGCTCGCAGTGGCTGCTCTGCGACCGTGCCACCGTCATGCCCGTGCCCTATGAACATCACTACCCCGGTTATGTGCGGCCGTACACGACGGCAACCGCATTGTCGGCCGGCTGGGTTTGGGAAATCCCATTGCAGGACAAACGCTCACTGGGCTATGTGCATTCGAGCGCGTTTCTCGACGATGAGGATGCCGAGCGGGAGATCAGGACGTTCGAGGGCGAGCACGCCGAGTCGCTCGACTCGCGTATTGTGCATTTCCAGGTGGGTCACCGGGAAAAGGCCTGGGTCGGTAATTGTATTGCAATCGGTCTCTCGGGCGGATTCATCGAGCCGCTTGAATCAACCGGGCTGTATCTGAGTGACCTGGCCACAGTCATGCTGACCGAGCACTTTCCTTATCACGGCGACATGGCGCCGCTTGCGTTTCGTTTCAACCGGATCATGGCGAACCGCTTCTACGAGATTCTCGATTTCATCAACCTGCATTACTGTCTGACCCGCCGAACGGACACCGGGTTCTGGCAAGAGGTACAGAAGCCTGCGTGCATGACGGACCGGCTGCGGGCCAAGCTCGACTTCTGGCGAAGCAAACCGCCATCGGTGGCGGACTTCGAGGATCAGTGGTTTCCGGGGCAGCCAGACACGTCCCTGCCGCCGGGTAATCTTCCCGGTGACCACCGCAGTCCGATCGACACAGCCGACGTATTCGGCATCGACAGTTATGAGGCCATTCTGTATGGCATGGATTTTCTGAATGCCGAGTGCAGCGACTGGTTCGGAGAAAGCCGGCCTCAAACCCGCATCTCGAAGACCGTTGCGGACCGGCTGACACTTGCACCGCGAAAACTGCCCCTGCACGATCTCTGGCTGAAGCGTGTATTGGGTATGCCAGACTATCCGGCCGCCCGAAGGAACCCGGTTTGATCACGACAAAACGTGTCCTGATTGTTGGCGGTGGCTCGGCCGGCTGGATGACGGCCGCCTACCTGAACGCGGCGCTGAATAACGACGGAAAAAAAGCCGCCGATATCTGCCTGGTCGAATCACCGGATGTGCCGCGCGTCGGCGTCGGTGAGGCGACCATCCCCAACATCAACCACGTCCTTGCCGTTATCGGTATCGATGAAAACGAATTCATGAAACGTGTCGATGGCACTTACAAGCAGTCGATCCGATACGTCAACTGGCTCGATAATCGGGGCGACTACTATCACCATCCATTCAGCCGGTTTCGTCCCGCGCCGCTCGACTGGTCGGGACAGAACTGGCTCATGAGTGACCGGTCAGTCCCGTTCACGGAAACCGTGTCGGCACAGCCCATTATCTGTGAACTTGGGCTTGCGCCCAAGGGGCCCGGTCAGGGGGATTTCGGGTCGCCGCTGACTTATGCCTTTCACATGAACGCATTGAAATTCGCTGATTACCTGTACGAGTTGTCGACGGCGCGTGGTGTCTCGCACTATCTCGATCATGTCGTCGATGTGGAGATGACCGAGAACGGGAACATCGCCGCTGTGCACACCAGGGGCGGAGAGCGCCTCGAGGCAGATCTGTTTATCGATTGCACAGGCTTCGCCGCGCTCCTGATCGAGAAAAAGCTGGGGGTCGGCTGGGCGGACTGCTCCCAGTGGCTGCTCTGCGATCGGGCGGTGACGATGCATGTTCCCTATGAACATCACTACCCCGGTTATGTGCGGCCGTACACCACGGCAACCGCACTGTCGGCCGGCTGGGTCTGGGAAATCCCACTGCAGGACAAACGCTCACTGGGCTACGTACATTCGAGCGCGTTTCTCAGCGACGAAGATGCCGAGCGGGAGATAAGGTCGTTCGAGGGCGAGCATGCCGCGTCGCTCGGCTCACGCATTGTGCATTTCCAGGTGGGTCATCGGGAAAAAGCGTGGGCTGCAAACTGCATTGCCATCGGGCTTGCCGGCAGCTTCATCGAGCCACTGGAATCCACCGGACTATACCTGAGCGATCTGGCGGCGATTATGCTGGCAGCGCATTTTCCGTACACCGACGACACGGCGCCGTTGGCCTTTCGCTTCAACCGGATCATGACCAACCGCTTTTATGAAATCCTGGATTTCATCAACATGCATTACTGCCTGACGCGCCGCACTGATACGGAATTCTGGCGGGAAATCCGCAAGCCGGAAAGAGTCAACGACCGACTCAAAGCGAAGCTGGAATTCTGGCGAGTCAAACCGCCATCGCCGGCGGACTTCGAGGATCAGTGGTTTCCGGGGCAGCCAGACACGCTCCTGCCATCCGGTGACCTGCCTGGCGATCACCGCAGTCCGATCGATACGGCGGGCTTGTGGAACCACGAAAGCTATGAAGCGATTCTGTACGGCATGGATTTTCTGAGGGACGAGTGCGACGAGTGGTTCGGCAAAGACAGGCCGAAGACACGGGTTCCCGCTTACGTTGTGGACAAACTCAAGCTGGCACCGCGCAACCTGCCCCCGCACGATGTCTGGCTGAAGCGCGTACTGGGTATGCCGGACTACCCAAGCGCTCAGAGGGCCGTCGATTGATCAAGCCAAGGCGCGTGCTGATTGTTGGCGGCGGTTCATCCGGGTGGATGGCGGCCGCGTATCTTGACGCCGTACTGAACCAAGACGGGCAAAGCGTTGCTGACATCAGCCTGATCGAGTCACCCGACGTGCCACGAATCGGCGTGGGCGAGGCGACCATCCCCAGCATCAACCATATCCTGGCAGCCATCGGTATCGACGAAAAAGAATTTCTCAAACGAGTCGACGGTACGTTCAAGCAGGCCATCAAGTACGTCAACTGGCTGGATGGTCGGGGCGAATCCTACTATCACGCTTTTGGCCGCTATCGCGTGGGACCTGTCGATACGTCAAGCCTGAACTGGCTCATGAGCGATCGGTCCATCCCCTTCTCTGAAACAATTTCGGCGCAACCGGTGATTTGCGAGTCATGCCTCGCGCCGAAAATGATGGGTCAGTGGGATATGGGGACGCGTCTCACCTACGCATTTCACATGAATGCACTCAAGTTCGCCGACTACCTCTGCGAACTCGCGACGTCGCGCGGCGTGAAGCATTATTCGGAGCACGTTGTTGACGTCGAGATGGCAGAGAACGGTGATATCGCCGCCGTGAAAACCAGAGGTGGAGAGCGTCTGGAAGCCGACCTGTTCATCGATTGCACAGGC
>Ga0255053_10001168_pt1 | contig 14511 bp, 15 predicted proteins | sample JV7_2_22_MG_FD_188635 | JGI IMG/M metagenome (GOLD analysis project Ga0255053, IMG submission 188635) | Seawater microbial communities from Jervis Inlet, British Columbia, Canada - JV7_2_22 | ecosystem: Environmental > Aquatic > Marine > Inlet | place: Canada: British Columbia | collected...
GATCGGCAACTTCGGCGGCGCTGCTGCCGGAGTCGCCATCATCACCGCCTCGGGTGCTTTGCCGTGGGGGCTCGCTCTCGCCGTTGCCCCTCTGATCGCGATCGGCGCCGTGTGGGGTGACCTCCTGGAATCGCTGCTAAAACGATCCGTCGGAGTGAAGGACGCCGGCGCCATCCTTCCCGGCTTCGGCGGCCTGCTCGATCGCATCGACAGCCTGCTCGTGGTTGCCCCGCTCGTCTACGTGCTGATCGGGGTGTGGGGAGGAACCCTGTGAGGGCACGCGACCGCCTGGTGTTCCGACTGCGCACCCTGTGGTGGAAGGGGGCATGGGGGCTGGCCACGAAGATGGTGTGCCGCAGGATCGAGGTCACCGGACTCGGCTCGGTCCCGGACGGTCCCGTGGTGTTCGCCGCCAACCACGGCAGTCATGCCGACACGGTCGTGCTCCAGCTCTTGTTCGCCGGAGCTGGTCGCGACGATGTCCTGACGGCAGGGGCTGCCGACTACTTCTTCCGGGCACGGATGCTGTCCGGATTCGCCAGGTTCATCGGTGTCTTCCCCTTCCCCAAGCACGGAGAGGAAGGGGTTCGCAGATCTCGGGCGGCGCTGGCAGCAGGGTGGAGCGTTCTGATCTACCCCCAGGGAACGAGGGACGGGGGACCGTTCCGCGCCGGCGTCGCCCGAGTCGCCAGGGAGACCGCACCGGTGGTCCCGGTGCACATCACCGGCACGACGAAGGTACTGCCCAAGGGGCGCCGCGTTCCCCGCCGTTCGCCGATCACCGTTCGATTCGGTCATCCCCTCGCGGTTGCGCCGACGGAACCGGATTCTGCCTTCGCTAGGCGCTTGGAGTGTGCCGTGTTCGGGCCGGCACCGCACAGGGAACCAGCATGACCGTCGAGCCGATCTTCGTCATCGTGCTGATCGGCCTGTTCGTGTGGTCCTTCGCTGAGGCGTTCGTCTGGCCTGTGGTCCCGGACGCCGCCATGGCCGTTGTTGCCTTCCTGGTGCCGGAGTGGGCGATTGCGAGTGTGCTCGCCCTGGCCGTGGGCTCCGTCGTCGGAGGGGTGCTCGGCGTCGCTCTGGGACGTGCGGGTCGATCGTGGCCCCTGCCGATGGTGACCGGCCGCATGCAACAACTCGTGGCTGAGTGGCTCGACGCCGGCGCCTTCGGGTTGGTATACCAGCCGCTCACCGCGGTTCCGTACAAGGCGTTCGTCGTCGAAGCCGCCGAGCGCCCGATCGGGTTGGCAGCCTGGGGATGGGCGACCGCACTGTTCCGCGGCGCCCGCATGACCGTCATCGCCGCAGTCGCCGTCGGGACGGCCGCGATGCTGAACCGGTGGGTGCCAGCAGGCTCGCTCGCTGTCGTGCGTACCGCGGTGGTCGCGGGGGCCATCGCCCTCTTCCTGATCGGTTGGCGGTTCGCCTTTCGCAGCTGGCAGCGGCGGGAGAAGCGAGAGGCCCTCCATTCTGGGTGACGAGTCACATGACTAGTTACCCGACGACGGGCGGGAACGATCCTCCAGTCGAAGCCCCAACCGACCGACGGCATCCGTATGCCCCGGAACCATCGCTCCGCTATGCGCAGATGCCTCACGATGGCGGTTGCCGTCGTCACCCTGCTGGCAATGCTGACCATCGCCGGACCGGCGTACGCGGTCACGATCACCGTCGACACGACGGCGGACGTCGTCGACGGTGCCGATGGGCTGACATCGCTGCGCGAAGCCATCGACGTGGCCAACGCGACACCGGGCGACGACGCCATCGTGCTCGGCGCCGGGACGTACACGCTGACCATCGGGGGAACCGGGGACAACAACAACCGCCGCGGCGACCTCGACCACACCGAAGCCGCCGGGTTGTCGATCACCGGAGCCGGATCGGGAACCACCGTGATCACGACCACGCTCGACGACCGGGTGCTCCACATGCGCCGCGGCGATCTGACACTGGCGAACCTGACGATCACCGGGGGCCGGGTGCAGCAAGGTGCTGGCGTCTACTCCGAGAACGGGTCCGTCACCGCCTCCGGCGTCGTCTTCTCCGACAACACGACGACAGGAAACCGGGTCGGGGGCGCGGTGCGGGTTCGTGCCGGGTCGTTCACCGGGACCGACGCCACCTTCACCGGCAACGACGCCCGCGACGGAGGGGCTCTCCACGTCCGCAATGGAACCACAACGCTCACGAACGTCATTGCGTCCGGCAACACCGCTCGGCGCGACGGCAGCGTCATCAACACGAACCGAGCGCTCACGGTCGCCGGAGGAACGTTCACCGGCAACACCGCCGTCCGTAACGGAGGCGTGTTCCGGGTGAGCGGCGATGCCACCGCAGTGACGACTCTCACCACAGTGGTGGCAGACGGCAATGCCGCCGGCCGTGACGGCGGTGTCGTGCAGTCCAGCCGCACCGTGAGCGTCACAGGTGGCAGCTTCACCGGCAACGCCGCGGGCCGGCACGGCGGTGTCCTGCGCACGGGAAACAACTCGCCGCTCCAGATCACCGACGCCGTGTTCTCGACGAACACCGCAGTCAACCAGGGAGGCGCCGTCCGCGCCGCTCGCGAGCCCGCCTTGGTGGACGGGGCGACGTTCTCCGCAAACGTGGCGGGCCGCGGCGGTGCCATCTGGATCGACGAGGCCCTGACCGTGACCGCCACCGTCTTCTCGGCCAACCGGGCCACCGTCGACGACGCCGGAGCCGTCTGGGCGCAGCGCCGGGCGGCGTCCCTCACCGCAACAACGTTCTCCGGGAACACCGCAGCCCGCGACGGTGGGGCCCTGCGTCTCGCCGTCGGCGGCACCTTTACCGCATCGACCTTCGACGGCAACACGGCGGGCCGCGACGGAGGCGCCGTGCGCGGCTATCAGACGGTGACCTTCCAGAACTCGACCGTGACGGCCAACACCGCAGCAGGTCGCGGCGGGGCGATCCGCGGGGCCAGGGTCGACGCCACCCACACAACCCTGGTCGCCAACACCGCGCCAACCGGCGCCAACGTCGACGCCACCGACTTCAGGCCTGTGGGCACGGTGATCGCCCTCGGCACCGGCGGTGCGGACTGCGCAGCCACCACGACCTCTGGAGGAGGAAACTTCGACGGCGACGGCTCCTGCGGCCTCGGGGGCCCGGGCGACGTCTCCGCCGGGGGCGATCCGCTCCTCGGCCCGCTCGGAGCCAACGGCGGATCCACCCAGACGATGCTTCCGCTGCCGGGAAGCCCCCTGACCGACGCCACCACGGCTGCACTCACTGTCGACCAGCGTGGCATCGCCCGGCCGCAGGGTTCCGGGGCTGAGATCGGATCGGTCGAGGTGCGGGAGCCGGGCGCTGTGGACGATACGGCCGTCACGGACGAGGACCAGGCCGTGGTCGTGTCTGTGCTGGGCAACGACCCGGACCCCGACGGGCAGCTCGTCCCGGCCGCGGTCGTCACCGTGAGCGCACCGGCAAACGGCGCGACGACCGACAATGGTGACGGCACGATCACCTACACCCCGGACCTGAACTACAACGGTTCAGACAGCTTCGGTTACGACAACGGCTTCGCGACGGCGACCGTCAACGTCACAGTCGATTCCGTCAACGACGTCCCGACCGCAGGCGGCGACTCGGCGAGCACCGACGAGGATCAGGCCGTAAACATCGACGTGCTCACCAACGACGGCGACATCGACGGCGATCCGCTGACGGTGACCATCGTGGTCGATCCGGCGAACGGTGCCGCCGTCGTCCCAGCCGACGGGACCGTCACGTACACGCCGAACGCCGACTTCAACGGCACAGACGCCTTCGACTACCAGGTCGACGACGGCAACGGAGGAACGGCGACCGCGACGGTGAATGTGACCGTTGTTCCGGTCAACGACGCACCCGTCGTCGATCCCGACGCCGTGATGGCCATCACCCTGACCGAGGACGGAACGATCACCTTCGACCCGACGGTGTGGTTCATCGACGTCGACGGCGACCCGCTCGTGGTGGAGAGCGTCGGCCCGGCTGCCAATGGGGCCACGGCCGTGGGGTCCATCACCTACACGCCCGATCCGGACTACTTCGGACCCGACGCCTTCGATTTCACGGTCGGTGATGGCAACGGCGGATCGATCACAGCCTCCGTCGCCGCCACCGTCACCGCGGTCGACGATGCTCCCGAGGCACGCGACGACGTCGCCGTAGTTGCCAAGGACACCCCGATCACGATCAACGTTCTGAGCAACGACTTCGACATCGAAGGCGACCCGATGACCGTGACGGTGACGGGCGCCACCAACGGCACGGCGACCGTGGTCGGCAATCAGGTCCGCTTCATGCCCGCCAACGGGTACATCGGTCCGGCGTCCGTCACCTACCAGGTCGAGGCCAACGGGCTGACCGACGACGCGGTGGTTCAGATCACGGTGGAAGACGCCCTCCCGGCGACCGGTCTCGACACCGACCACCTCGGCATCATCGGGATCACGCTGGTCCTCCTCGGCGCCCTGGCTCTCTTCGCCACCCGCCGCCGGGAAGACGCCGCCGTTCTTGCGTAACGAGGCGGCGCATATCGCCGTCCCTGTACGCAAGAACGATGACCGTGACGACCGCAGACATCGCTCTCGAACGACCACGGCAAGCGCCCGGGCCTCCTTCGCACATCGCTAGGTTATGGCGTCTACGACATCCCCTGCGGCGGGCGACAACTCCGCCGGGAAGGAGCGCGACCGCATGGCCAACGTGGTACGGGCCGCCATCGTCCAGACCGAGTGGACCGGCGACAAGGATTCGATGATCAAGAAGAACGCCGACTACGCCCGACAGGCGGCTCAGGGCGACGCTCGGGTGATGTGCTTCCAGGAGCTCTTCTACTCGCCGTACTTCTGCTCGGTGCAAGAGAACGAGCACTTCGATTACGCCGAAGGCATCCCGGACGGCCCGACGACGAAGCTCATGCAGGACCTCGCCAAAGAGACCGAGATGGCCCTCGTCGTCCCGATCTTCGAGAAGGAGGACGACGGCTTCTTCTACAACACGGCAGCCGTCATCGACGCAGACGGCACCTACCTGGGCAAGTACCGCAAGCACCACATCCCGCATGTGAACGGCTTCTGGGAGAAGTTCTACTTCCGCCCGGGCAACATGGGCTACCCCGCGTTCGATACCAGGGCCGCCGGTCGCATCGGCGTCTACATCTGCTACGACCGCCACTTCCCGGAGGGGTGGCGGGCGCTCGGTCTGGCGGGCGCCAAGATCGTCTTCAACCCGTCGGCGACGAGTCGTGGCCTGTCCATGTACCTGTGGAACCTGGAGCAGCCGGCGTCCGCGGTGGCCAATGAGTACTTCATCGGCGCCATCAACCGGGTCGGCAAGGAGCCGTACGGAGACAACGACTACTACGGGTCTTCCTACTTCTGTGATCCGAGGGGCCAGATCATCGGCAGCGCAGCGTCGGACACCGAAGAAGAGCTGGTCGTGCGCGACCTCGACCTCGACATGATCGACGAGGTGCGCAAGACCTGGGCGTTCTACCGGGACCGCCGTCCCGACAGTTACGACCCGCTCGTGGTGCCATAGGAAACGAAGGGAGCACACAGTGGCGCGCACACTCATCAAGGGCGGCACGGTCGTCACCGCCGCCGACACCATGCGGGCAGACGTCCTCATCGAGGACGACACGATCGTCGCCATCTACGGACAGACCGATGGAGGGGTTGCAGACGCCGTCGCCGGTGCCCTCGTCGGGATGACGATCGACAAGGAGATCGACGCGACCGGGAAGTACGTCATCCCAGGCGCCATCGACGTCCACACCCATTTCGAGCTGCCGTTCGGCGGCACCTACGTCTCGGACAACTTCGAGTCCGGCACCAGGGCAGCCGCGCACGGCGGGACGACGAGCATCGTCGACTTCGCCGTCCAGGTGAAGGGCGAGCGGATCATGGACGGTTACGAGACCTGGATGCGCAAGGCAGAGGGCACCTGCGCCATCGACTACGGGTTCCACATGATCGTTGGCGACGTCAACGACGAAACGCTCAAGGAGATGGACACGATCGTCGGTGAGGGCGTGACCAGCTTCAAGCTGTTCATGGCCTATCCCGGCGTCCTCTACTCCGACGACGGCGAGATCTTTCGGGCGATGCAGCACGCCTCCGCGAGCGGCAGCACGATCATGATGCACGCCGAGAACGGCATCGCCATCGACGTGCTGCGCGCACAGGCCGTCGCCAAGGGCAACACCGACCCGAAGTTCCACACGACGACGCGGCCGCCGACGACCGAATCCGAGGCCGTGCACCGGGCCCTCATGCTGGCCGAACTGGCGGGGAGCCCGTTGTACATCGTCCACATGTCCGCCAAAGAAGCCGTCGCCGAACTGACGAGAGCCCGCGATCAGGGCCAGAACGCATTCGGCGAGACTTGCCCGCAGTACCTGTTCCTCGACTGGGAGGACCACGTCTCTGCTCCCGGGTTCCAGGGTGCCAAGTACGTGTGCTCGACGCCGATCCGCCCCCGCTCGGAGGGCCACCAGGAATACCTGTGGAACGCGCTGGCTCGCGGTGACCTGCAGATCGTGTCGACCGATCATGCCGGCTTCTTCTACGACGACGACGAGATCATGGGGCGGCAAAAGCGCCTCGGCGAAGGCAACTTCACCCTCATCCCCAACGGGCTTCCCGGAGTCGAGGAGCGCCTCAACGTGATGTACCAGGGTGGCGTCGTCGAGGGCCGGCTGTCGCTCAACCGCTGGGTGGAGCTGTGCTGCACCAACCCGGCGAAGATGTTCGGCATGTACCCCAAGAAGGGAGCGATCGCCGTCGGTGCCGACGCCGACATCGTGGTCTACGACCCGAAGGGGTCCTTCACCTACTCCGCGGACACGATCCACATGAACGTCGACTACTCGGCCTACGACAGCATGGAGATCCACGGCAAGCCGGACACGGTGCTCTCCCGAGGCAAGGTCGTCATCGAGAACGACGAATACGTCGGCACGAAGGGCGACGGCCAGTACTTGAAGCGGAGCCAGAGCCAGATGCTCATCTGAGGAGACCGATGCAGACGATCAACCACTGGATCAACGGCGAGAACACGTCCAACCCTGCCCGCACAGGGCCGGTGTTCAACCCCGCCACCGGAGAACAGAGCGGCGAGGTCGCGATGGCCTCAACCGAGGACGTCGACCTGGCGGTACGGACCGCCAAACAGGCCTTCGAGTCGTGGGGTGAGTCCGCGCTCACCCGGAGGCAGAACGTGATGTTCGCCTTCCGCGAGCTGGTGGCGAAACACCGGCTGGACTTCGCCAAGCTGCTGACCGCCGAGCACGGCAAGGTCATCGACGATGCCGTCGGCGAGGTGCAGCGGGGCCTCGAGGTGATCGAGTTCGCCTGCAACATCGCCCACCTGGTCAAGGGTGACTTCTCCCAGCAGGTATCGACCGGCGTGGACACGTACACGATCCGCAATCCGTTGGGAGTCGTCGCTGGCATCACGCCTTTCAACTTCCCGGCCATGGTGCCGATGTGGATGTATCCCATCGCTATCGCCTGCGGCAACACCTTCATCCTGAAGCCGTCGGAGAAGGACCCGTCGTCTGCGCAGCTGGCGGCAGAGATGCTGGCAGAGGCCGGGCTTCCCGATGGGGTCTTCAATGTTGTGCACGGCGACAAGGTGGCCGTGGATGCCATCCTGGAGCACCCGGACATCCAGGCCGTGTCGTTCGTCGGTTCGACGCCCATCGCCCGCTACGTCTACGAGACCGGGACGAAGAACCACAAGCGCGTCCAGGCGCTCGGTGGGGCCAAGAATCACATGATCGTCCTGCCGGATGCCGACATGGACTTGGCGGCGGACGCCGCCGTGTCGGCAGGGTACGGCTCGGCTGGGGAGCGCTGCATGGCCATCTCGGTGATCGTCACCGTCGGCGATGCCGCCGACCGTCTGCTGCCCAAGATGCAGGAGCGCATCGCCGCGCTGAAGGTCGCGCCCGGCGACGTCGAAGGCGCCGAGATGGGCCCGCTGGTCACTGCAGCGCATCGTGACAAGGTCGCCGGCTACATCGACGCAGGTGAGCAGGAGGGCGCCACCCTCGTCGCCGACGGCCGCGGCATCTCCATCGACGGTTTCGAGGATGGCTTCTTCATCGGTCCGACGCTGCTCGACGACGTCTCGCCGGACATGTCGGTGTACCGGGACGAGATCTTCGGGCCGGTGCTGTCGACGGTGCGCCTCGAGCACTACGAAGACGCCATCAAGCTGATCAACGACAACCCGTACGGGAACGGGACCGCCGTGTTCACCAACGACGGCGGCGCTGCCCGCAAGTTCCAGAGCGAGATCGAAGTCGGCATGGTCGGCATCAACGTCCCGATCCCGGTCCCGCTGGCGTTCTATTCGTTCGGAGGGTGGAAGGACTCGATCTTCGGCGCCCATGCGATCTACGGACCAGAGGGGGTCAGCTTCTACACGAAGCCGAAGGTCGTCATCAGCCGTTGGCCGGATCCCATCCATCGGGGCGTCGACCTCGGCTTCCCCCAACACGGGTGATGGTGATGGATTTCGGCATCGTCCTCCAGACCGATCCTCCGGCTTCCCGCGTCGTCGAGCTGACGCAGATGGCCGAGGAGCGCGGGTTCTCGCACACGTGGATGTTCGACTCGCACGTGCTGTGGCAGGAGCCCTTCGTGATCATGGCCGAGATGCTCGCCAACACGGAGCGGATGGTGGTGGGCCCGATGGTCACCAACCCGGGGACCAGGGATTGGACCGTGCTGGCGTCCCTGTTCGCCACGTTGAACGACATGTCGGGCGGCCGCACGATCTGCGGCATGGGCCGGGGCGATTCGGCGCTGCGGTACATCGGCAGGAAGCCCAAGACGCTGGCGACGATGGTGGAGGCGATGGACGTCGTGAAGCGACTCGTCGCCGGAGAGACCGTCGAGTACAACGGTAAGGAGATCCACTTCCCGTGGTTGAACGGCGAGGGGTATGACCTGCCGATGTGGGCGGCCGGATACGGTCCCCGCGCCCTGACCGCGGTCGGTACCCATGCGGACGGCTTCATCCTGCAGCTCGCAGACCCGCAGATCCTGGAGTGGACGGTGGCCGCGGTGCGCCAGGCAGCCGTGGAGGCGGGGCGGGATCCCGAGTCGATCTCGATCTGCGTCGTCGCCCCGGCGTACGTCGGCGACGACATCGCCCACCAACGTGAGCAGCTCCGCTGGTTCGGAGGCATGGTGGGCAACCACGTCGTCGACCTGGTGAAGCGCTACGGAGACGACGAGTCGATGGTGCCCCAGGTGCTCTCGGACTACATCAAGGCACGCGAGTCGTACGACTACGACCACCACGGCAAGGCCTCGAACACGTCGACGGACTTCGTACCGGACGACATCGTCGACCGCTTCTGCGTCCTGGGGACCGCAGAGGATCACATCGAGAAGCTGCGCCTCTTGCGCGACCTGGGCGTCGACCAGTTTGGTATCTACCTGATGCACGACGACCAGGAGGGCACGCTCGACGCCTACGGCGCCGAGATCATCCCCGCCCTCAACAGGTGATCAGGCTCGCCGCCGCTGTTCTTGCGTAGCGGCGCGGCGTATTACGCCGTCCAGTTACGCAAGAACGATTGCTGCGGTCAGATGTCGTAGCCAGGGTTGCCCAGGGGGTCGACGCCGTACTGATTGGGGCCCTCTGTGCCGGGAAGGAAACCGCATTCCACCAACACCCAGATAGTGCCAATCAGTGGGATGAAGGCGATGAACACCCACCATCCCGCCTTGTCCCGGTCGTGCCACCGTTTGATCTGGACCGCGACGTACGGCCAGATTGCGGCCAGTGAACCCACCGCGGCGATGACCCACAGCGCAGAGGAGTTCGCGGCAGCGGCGATGATGAACAGGATCCACGTCGCCGCGTAGACCGCCACAATCCCGATCCAGAACTTCGCCCGGTTGATGCGCCCGTCGAATTGGAACAGCAGGTGCTGCCAGTCGATGGTGTCCACGAGTTGTCTCCCTTGCTCGTCAGGAACGAGGTTAGGAAGCCGGCACTCGGAGGCGAAGGATCATCGCGGTGTGGATTCGTCGACCGGGAACGCCGGACCGTGGCCGGGGACGATCAGCGTCGCCAGGTCCGCGACTCGTTCTCGGCCGGCGTGGAGTTGCTCCAGGCTGGCGGCAAGCCGGTCGGTTTCGGCTCCCTCGTACCCCCAGAGATGGGTCAACGCCGCAGTGCCGGTTGTCGTGTCGACCAGCGTGGTGATGTCCTGTGGCGTGTGGCCGGGCGTCTCGATGAGGCGGATGTCCCCCGCCAGCTCGAAGCCCTCAGCCGGACGCGCCGTCCACTGGTCGCGCTGATAGGTTGCCCAGTTGTCGTGCACCCTGACGGACTCCGGGAACAGCGCGATGTTGACGGTGTGGTCGGGATGGTGGTGCGAGATGACGATGTCGGTCACCTCCGCCGGGGTCACGCCAAGGGCTGCGAGCGGATCGAGGATGTCGGCGCGGGCGGCGACCATTCCCGGATCCACGATCACGATCACGTCGCCGCTCCGCAGGAGCGACACGGTGCTGGTGACGCCGGGGCTCACCGACCCGGCGTGGAGAACATCGAGTTGTGCCATGGGTCGAGGCTAGGCGTCGTCCTCGTCGCCGGTTGCGTCGTCTTCGCCGGCCGGCTCATCGGCGTCGCCGGCGGGCTCAGCATCCTCCGCCGAAGCGGCGTCTTCGTCGCCCGATTCCTCGGCAGCGCCTTCGTCTTCGATCAGCTTGCCCTTGGCCCGCATGGTGTCGACAACCTTGTCGGCCATGCCGCTTGCGCGCTCCTCGCCGACCCGGGGCGCCACCTTGTCATCGAACTTGGCCCGCACGTCGGCCTCGGTCATCTTGGGCCCACCGCCTGCCATGCCTGCCATCTTCTTCGCAACCGACACGATCACGGCCACCATGATGAAGAGGAACAGCAGGAAGATCACCTTGCGGAAGATCCTCCGTTCGGGCTCCTCGTAATCAAGCAGGATCGCCTCGTCCAGTGCGCTCATCACGGCCTCCACTCGGGTCGATGTCGTGCTCTCAGATTACGGTCCCGCCGGCCAACAGAATCCGTCGTGTGATACTCGGGTCATGTCGCAGCCGATGAGCAGGCGTGCCTTCCTTGCCGGGATCGGTGCACTCGTAGGGTTGGGTGTCGCCGGCCTCGCTTGGGCCGCGTCCCGCGGCGGCACTACCGCGGTGCCGACGACCACGACCGGAGCCTTCCCGATGGCAGAGGCACCCACGTCGACCCAGCCGGCTGCAACGACCACAACCACGGCGACCCCGGGGACGACGACATCCCCCACATCAGTCCTCCCGGCGATCGCCGTCATCCCGAGAGCAGCGTGGGGAGCAGTCCCATCCGGACCCGACATGGTCCAGCAAACGATCGAGCGGCTCACCGTGCACCACACCGCGCGCACCCTCGTCGACAACCGGGAGGCGCCTGCCGTGTTGCGCGACTGGCAGGAGTTCCATCGTGGTGAAGGCTGGCCGGACCTGGCCTACCACTTCACCATCGACCGCAACGGCCATGTCTACGCGGGACGAGACGTCCGGTTCCGCGGGGACACCCGAACGTCGTACGACCCGGCTGGTCACTTTCTGGTGGCGCTGGAAGGCAACTTCGAGGAACAGGATCCGTCCTCGGCACAGGTTGCCGCCCTCGTCATGATGCTGGCGTGGGCGGCGGCGACCTTCGCTGTTGGCGCAGACACCATCGCCGGGCATCGGGCCTACGCCGCAACGGCCTGTCCCGGAGCGGCGCTGCAAGCACTGATCGACGATGGCTCGCTCCTCGCGGCAGTGCTCGCCGCCGAGCCCCACCAGCTGGCCATCCTTCCCTTCGATGAAGGCACCGCACTGATCGCGGCCATCGAGGCCGGGACCGACTGAGCGGCTGGAGCTCACTCGGTGACGTTTGCCTCCACGACGGACGGCTCTGCGACCTTGCTCAGGTCGGCGATGTACATGGCGATGCCCAGGAGAAGCGCCGCGCCCAGGACCGGGGTCGACACCCGCTTCAGCCACGGCGTCACCGTGATGAGGCCGATGGCGAATCCGACGATCCCGAGGTTGACCCCCCACAGCAGGATGCGATCCACCAGAGCGAGCGTCGAGCCGCGGAGCGACGTGGCCACCGACCCGAAGAGCAGGTTGGTCATCACACCGATGAACATCACGTGGTCGAACGTCAGCACGAGGCCGAACTGCGTTTCCGTCAGGGCGTCGAAGTCCATACTGCCGGAGATCACCTGCGAGACGATCACTGTGAGCAAGACCAGATACACCAAGAGGACCAGGGTGCTGATCCGCGGATAGACACCCGTGCCCGCGCCGCGCCACCCGGCCGGTGCCAGCGCCTTCCAGGAGCGTACGACGAGGATGACAACGCCGATGATCATGATGCCATTCGCCGGGCCCAGGATCTCCTCTTCCTTTCCAACGAGGAAGGCGACGTTGACCAGCACTCCGGATGTGAGGATCAGCCACATCTGTACCGATCCAGACTTCGCTTCCGCCCAGGTCTTGTCGCCCCGGAGCAGCCACTCCATGATCGCCATCGCCGCCAGGATCAGGAAGCCGATCACCATGGCAGGCGGATGCGCTTCGGCCACCGCGGCTGCCGTGTCATCCGGGAGACCGGGTACCTCGCCCTGCGACGAATAGATGCCGAGCACGACGCCGAAAACGGTGCCAATGAGCAGCGACACCCACGACAACAGCAGGCCGAGCCTGGCAATGCTGCTGTGCTCGAAGGCTGAGTTGGCCCGGAACAGCCACACCAGGAACCAGATCACGACGACGAACAGCAACGTGCCGACGATGGGCCGCTGGATGCGATCACCCGGCATGCGGTCGCCGACCAGGAAGGCGGCGACGTACAACGTGATCGCCCCGATCATCGACCAGGCCAGGGCCGTGCCCTGGCTCACCTCTCCTGCGGTCAGGCTCCGGTCGCTGGTGAACATGAGCAGCGCCACGCCGGACACCGCCAGGGTGATCCACCCCAGCGTTCCGGCATGGACGTGCGTGATCAGCGTGTCGTGATCCGGCTCGTAGATGTCCAAGCCGTTCAAGATGCCGACGACGATCGTCACGACGAACAGCAACATGGCTGCGATGAACACCGGGCGGGCAGCCGACCACACTTGAGAGCGCGGCGCCAACGCGGGCATAGGTCCTCCCTCCGTCTCCCGATGCCAACCATACGCGTGGGTTTCGGAAGCTGTGCGGGAGGTCAGCCGTCGGTTTCGGTAGCGTGCCGCCGATGCACGTTCGCCAGATCACGATGATCGCTGTGACCCTGGCCGTGCTCGCCGCGGGGTGCGGCGGGACCGACGCCGGCTCCGACGGGCCGCTGCGCGCGGGGCGCGACATCTACGGGTCCATCTGCTCCGCCTGTCACGGCGGAGCCGGCCAGGGCGGAGTTGGCCCTGCCCTGGACGGTGTGCTGGAGAGCTTCCCGGCCTGCAGTGATCACATCGAGTGGGTGACCTTGGGCTCGAACCGCTGGCGGACCGAGGTCGGCGACACCTACGGCGCGACTGCCAAGCCCGTCGCGGGAGCGATGCCAGAAGGCGCCACGATCTTCACGGCAGGCGAGATCGCGTCCGTCGCCTTCTTCGAGCGGGTTCAATACGGCGGTCAAGATGAGGAAGAGGCCGCCGCCGACTGCGGCGTCCCGACGGCGAACCCTTGAGGAGATGATGTGACCGGAAAGCCCCTGCCGCAGCTGCCCGGGTGGCACTGCTTCGCCTGTGATCCGACGCACGACAAGGGCCTGCACCTCACGTTCACGGCGTTTCCCCCCAACCGGATCCGCACCAAGGTGACCTTGAGCGACGACTACACCGGTATCGATTCCATCGTTCACGGCGGCATCCTGGCCACGATCTTCGACGAGCTGATGAGTTGGGGCCTCTTCCGGTGGCGGCGCAAGCTCCACGTGACGGCGCACCTGGAACAGCGGATGCGCCTCCCGGTGTTGGCCGGCGTCCCGCTGGTGGCCGAGGCTGAGGTGGAGGAGAGCCACTCGGCGAGCCGGGCCCGCGTGACGGCCCGCATGTGGGCTGCAGACGACCCGGACACGATCCTGGCGCAGAGCACCGCGCTGTTCCTCGTCGCCCCCGATTCAGCGCTCGACACCGTTCCTGCCGACCAGCGCGCCGACCTCGAAGCCCTCTTCGCCTCCTTCGCCGCCACCGACGCCTGACGCTTCCCGTTCTTGCGTAGGAACGCGGCGTATATCGCCGTCTCGTTACGCACGAACAGCGGCCGCACGAACAGCGGCCGCACGATCAGCGGCCTCGATCAGTTCTCGATGGGCTCGCTGCCGGTGGCCAGGATGAAGGCCTCCTGCAAGCTGGCGTCGTCGTTGGGCAGGGTGCGGCTGGGCCGGATCTCTTCCTCGCTCAGGCCCCAGGCGATGACGTTGGCCAGGTGCTCGGCACCCGAACCGGCCCAACCCTCTCCGTGCCAGGCATCG
>Ga0255053_10001173_pt1 | contig 14482 bp, 12 predicted proteins | sample JV7_2_22_MG_FD_188635 | JGI IMG/M metagenome (GOLD analysis project Ga0255053, IMG submission 188635) | Seawater microbial communities from Jervis Inlet, British Columbia, Canada - JV7_2_22 | ecosystem: Environmental > Aquatic > Marine > Inlet | place: Canada: British Columbia | collected...
CGGTTTTACGAGCTGGTAGGAAGCTCGGTATGCAGCCAAAGCTTCTTTATCCCCGTCGAAGCCATTTCGCCCCCATTATGGAAGGCATGCAGACATGTATGAAAAAGAGCATTTTAAAGCATTCTCCAGTGACATTAAGCCAAAACCTTCTGTTTGTCAAGTTCAAACAGACCGGTAATTTTGGGGAATAAAATTTGTGTGGGGAGTAACCCATAGATCTTCTTGATTTAATAGTCGTTCTTTGTCCTCTCCAGGTCCCTTTTTTCATCCCGACGCCGAATGGTCTCCCGTTTGTCATATTTCCGTTTTCCTTTGGCCAGGGCCAGGGTGATTTTGGCTTTTCCGTTTATAAAATAGATCCTTAAAGGGACCAGGGAAAAGCCTCTTTCATTGATTTTGCCATAGAGCTTTTTGATCTCACCTTTATGCATCAGCAGCTTTCTCGGCCTCAGAGGGTCGTGGTTTCCATGATATGCAAATGGGTATGCCCCGATGTGCATCTGATAAACATAGAGTTCGCCCTTTTTCAGCCTTGCATAGGAATCTTTGAGATGTGCACGGCCCAGACGGAGAGATTTGACCTCGGTCCCCAAAAGGACCAGTCCCGCTTCGTAGGTATCTTCTATAAAATAGTTATACCGGGCTTTTCTGTTTTCAGATACAATCTTTTTATGCGTTTTTTCCACGCAGTTTTACTCCACAAATACCTTTTCAGAAAGAATATCGCCGTAGGCATCCTGGATCAGTTCCATTATATCGGCGGCACTGGGCTGTTTTAGAACTTTTTTGATAAACATCTGGTTATCCTGGATGGACAACGATCTTATCATGCGCTTTACCGCCGGAATCGCCTGGGGATTCATGCTCAGCTCATCCATTCCTAACCCGAGCAGTATCGGTATATGGAGGGGGTCACCCGCCATCTCACCACACATGAAGGTCTTGATACCGTTGTCGTCAGCCACATCGGAAACCTGTTTGATCATTCGAATAATTGCCGGGTGAAGCGGGCGATAGAGATGGGATACATGTCTGTTTTCCCTGTCGATCGCAAATGAATACTGGATCAAATCGTTGGTGCCGATGCTGAAAAAATCGACCTCCTTTGCCATCACATCCGCCATGACCACCGCAGATGGGACTTCGATCAGGATTCCGATTTCAATGTCCCGTTCAAAGGCGATCCCCTCCTTTTCAAGTGAATCAGCTGCCTGGTTTAAGATCCGTTTTGCCTCGCACAGTTCATCATTGCTCGATATCATCGGAAACAGAATCCTGACATTTCCAAAGGAAGCGGCTCTTAAAATGGCCCGGAGCTGGGTTATAAAAACATCAGGATTCTTCAGACAGTATCGGATGGCACGAAGTCCAAGGGCGGGGTTTCTCTCAATGGAATCTGACGAATTCGACACTGCCATATCCCCGTTGATGTCCAGGGTTCGAATGATCACCGGTTTTGGTGCCATGACCTTTACAACATCTTTGTATTTTTCAAAAAGCTCTTCCTCACCCGGAAATGTTCTGCGGCTTAAATATTGAAACTCGGTTCGGTAAAGGCCGATGCCGTCGCCGCCATGATCGATGGCGGAAAAAACCTCATCCGGAAGTTCTATATTCCCCATGACCGGCACGTGGAAACCATCAAATGTCTCGGCCGGAAGCTGACTCCCCTTTAGCAGAACCACCTTATGGGCCTCATACTTTGCCTTTCGTGCAATGAAATCGACCAGGGTCTGTTTCGTGGGATTAACGATGACAGATCCGCTGGTACCATCCACAATGATCAGGTCATCATTGGCAATGGTGCGGGTAGCGCTGTCAACCCCCTGAACCGCCGGGATCTCAAGGGTTCGAGCAATGATGCTGGTATGGGAGGATCGACCGCCGCGGTCGGTTACGAATCCCTTTATGCGTTCCAGATTGATCTGACTGGTTTCCGCCGGAGATAAATCGTTGGCAACCAGTATCACCCGCTTGTCGATATTCTCGATATCCACCTGTTTTGCCCCCACCAGATTTCGCAGAATCCGGTCGGACACATGGACAATATCCGTTACCCGTTCCTTCAGATAGGCGTCCTCCATATTTCTGAATATGGTTTTGACATTCGCCACCACCTTTCGAAGGGCCCATTCCGCATTGACCTGTTCTTCTTCGATTGTCTCTATGGTCTTTCCATAAAGCATCTTGTCTTTCAGGAGCACCACATGGGTTTCAAGAATGCTGGCCGGCTGGCGGTAACTTTCAGGCGTGTTTTCAATAATGACGTGGAGTTCATCCATTGCTTTTTTAACAGCGTCTTTAAAACGATTTTTCTCTCTTTGCAGATACTTTTTGCCGATATGGTATTTTTCAACAACCTCCACGCCCTCCCTATCGACCAGATAGGCCTTACCGATACAAATCCCGGGGGAGCCGCCGATGCCACTGAGTCTTATTTCGCTGGTATTTTTATTTGACATGTAGGATTATTCCCCAAATCCCATTTCCATCATTTCCACGATGCGGTTTAAAATTTTCATGTCCGATCCATCATCAATTGTCATGGTAACAGTTGAACCTTTCGGGCAGGCGAGCGTTAGAATATCGATGATACTGGCTGCATCGACCTTATCTCTCCCTTTTATCATCCACACATTTGAATTCGCAAGCTGTGCAACCTTTGCTATGCCGGCCGCAACCCTTGCATGAAGACCGAGCTCATTCTGAATCAAAACTTTTCTAGAACGTGCGTTGAAAGACGCTGCCATGAAAACCTCCTTAAAAGGATCCGTTTTCTTGTCATCATGACTAATATATGTCGTAACCGTTCACAGTTGTCGGTTCACAGTTCACAGTTTTTTCAACCGTGAACCGATAACTGTAAACCGTGAACGATTACTATATGTCAATCTGAAAGCATTGACAAGATTGAAAATAGTTGTTAGGAACTTTTTCAGCAATAAAATTGCAATCTGCTGATATTGTAAGAAAATATTTTCTCAACCCACAAAAAAACAAAATGGAGGAAAAAAGATGTCGGAAAAAATATTGATTTTCGGAAAGGACGCCTGACCCTATACGGTTGCGGCTCGTGAAGCCTATGCCAAGGAGGGGAAGGAAGTTGAATACATTGATGTACATTCCGATTCTGAAAAATTGAGCACCATGCTGAAACACACTGAGGGAAAGCGTCAAGTGCCGGTAATTGTGGAAGGGAATCAGGTAACCATAGGGTTCAATGGTAGCTACTGAGGGGTCTGAATATTTTTGGCTGTATGCCAAAATAAAGATCCATGGCAGCCCCCGGGTTGTAAGGATGTAAATCTCTATTCTTTTGAAGGAGAGCAGGATACGGTATTTCTCATATGGAAAAGCAGTTTCTCATCGATGATATCCGAATGGGTGAATCATGGCGTTTGTTCAAAATCATGGGAGAGTTCGTCGAAGGGGTTGAGAACCTCCATGATATCGGCCCGGCGGTCAGCATTTTCGGTTCGTCCAGGATAAAACCGGACGATCCGATTTATCAAAAAGCCGAAAGGATAGCCGCCATTTTTGTAAAAAGCAAATTTGCCGTGATCACCGGCGGCGGCGGCGGTATCATGGAGGCGGCAAACAAAGGTGCTGCAGAAGCTGGTGGCCAATCCATCGGCCTGAACATTGTCCTTCCCTGGGAGCAAAAACCAAATCCCTATTCAAATATCAAGCTCGAATTCAATTATTTTTTCATCCGCAAGGTGATGTTCATTAAATATGCCGCCGCCTATATTATCTTTCCCGGTGGGTTTGGTACCCTAGATGAGCTTTTTGAATCGGTAACGCTTATTCAAACCCAAAGAATCCAACCCCTCCCCGTCATCATGGTCGGTACCGATTATTGGGGCGGACTCAAGAGTTGGATCGAATCCCGTCTGCTGGTGAATGAAAAAATGATCTCAACGAATGATTTTGAGATCCTCCAGGTAATGGATGATCCGGAAGAAATTGTCAGAGCAGTCAAAAAAGTGGTTATTTTCTGATCCATCTAAAACTTAACGAGAAAACATTCTCCCCCAAGACAATCTTTATATTTTCTTTCGGTCGTTTATGTGCGTACGGAGCAAAACGATACTCGCAAATAGTCACCTGTCGATAGCCAATATCAAATTGTAGCCGTTCACAGTTTACAGTTATCGGTTCACGGTTGAAAAAGCAGAATGTAGAGAAGAATTATGGGGTCCTCTTTTGAAGATTTAGAAGTTTGAAAAAACTGTGAACTGTGAACCGACAACTGTGAACGGTTACATCAAATCAGATCCCGGGCAGCTACATTGCCAACGAAGGTGTACAACAATGAATTTTTTAATTCCAAAGTCAAAACTATCTTCATTTTTAATTACATTGTTGCTTGTGATAGGGTTTTCGTCGGTGACCGGAACCGCGGCAATAAGAATCGGTTCCCTGGTCGATGTAACAGGAGGAACCTCGGATGTTGGCAGGGACTATGCCTTTGGTATCGGGGAGGCCATACATTATATTAATGACAAAGGTGGCATCAATGGCAAAAAGGTCAAACTCTATCAATTTGATTACGGCTACCGGATACCTGAGGCCCTTGCAAAGTACAAACTTTTAAAGCGGCTGAAGGTTGTTGCCGTTCTCGGCTGGGAAAGCAATGACACGAATGCGCTTTCTTCGATAATTAGCCAAGATAAGATACCCTATCTATCTGCGTTTCATGCCGCGCATCTTACCAATCCGGGAAAAAACCCTTTTAATCTTTTTGCTGCAACCGATTATTCGACCAACGCGCGGGCGGCCATTACCGCATGGTTTGATAAAAACTGGTCAAAACACCCGGATTTTGGAAAGCGTAAACCCCGTTTTGTGGCCAGCTATGAATTCGGCCACCTCTATTGCAGCGCCCCGATCCGGGCGATAAAAGATCAAGCGAGAATACTCGGCTTTGAAATCGGTCCTGACCAGCACGTGGATCTGTCTGCCATCGATAATAAAATGCAGGTGCTGGCCATGAAGGATTTTAAGACGGATCTTGTCTGGCACGGTAACACGACCCTCTCTGTTTCTGCCACACTGCGCGATGCTTACGCCTTGGAGCTCGGCGCAAACCATATTGTCAACAGCTGGGGTTTTGATGAGAATCTGCCCCGTCTGGCCGGTAAGGCGGCAGAAGGCGTCATAGGTGTTACAACAAACGCTTTTTTTGGCGATGATGTCCCAATGATGGACACGGTGGTAGAATTCGCCAAGAAATACAGCTCCGGGGTGCCGATCGAAAAACGGCTTATTTGGTCGATCCGAGCCTGGGCCAACGTTCTCGCCCTTTGGGAGGCGATGAAGCGGGCAGATAAGGCCGGTGATCTCACCGGTCCGGGCATATTGAAAAAAGGGTTTGAAACCTTTAACGGCCATGACATCGGCCTGAGGGTGCCGCCCCTCAACTATACTGCCACGGATCATCGAATTGCCGGAAAGGTAACGATCTATGAAATCAAAGACGCAAAATTCCAGGTTTTAGAAGTGGTCGATCTAAAAAACCGGTGGCCGGATAAGTGGGCCAAGGAATGGCTTGGCTGGTAATGCTGAAAATTCAGAGCTTCGTTCCGGTAGATGGCGAGTGGAAAACCCGGAGTAATATGAAAGACAAATAATGAAAAAAAAATCGATTTTCAGAGGGATATGGGCAGTCGCAATCGCCATATTTCTGGCCGGCTGTGCCGGTATGATGTCAAGACCGACTGAAAAAAACTTTAAGGACCCTGTGATTACGCTTAAGCATGTGGAGGTGCACAAATACTGGGGATGGTGGTACTTTTCGGCTAAAGTAACCCCAAGCAAGGGAAAAGCAGGAAACTACGGTGCTCCCCTGGCATTGGCGTTCATCTTTAAGATAAATAACCCCAACAAATTTGCGATAATGATGGAGGAGATGAAGTTCACCGTCGGATTCGATGAATTTGATCTCGATACGGTCATTCTTCAGGAGTCCGTATGGGTTCCGGCGAAAAAGACCACCGAACTGCGTGCCATTTCGGTCTTTGACGGGCGATCCGCCCTGCTCAGTCTTATGATGACCGGTGGATATAGGCTGAAAGAAAAAGAATGGTCATCCTGGCATGCCCTGGAAACCTTTTGGATCGGAATTCCGGACTTTTCTTTTCCGGTGCACGTAAGGCAGGGTACCGCCGTCTTCAGCGCAGACAAAATTGTGAGAGGGGTCCCTTTTAGCGCAACCTTTGAGTAAAAGCGGAAAAGAGAATACCTGTTTGATTTCGGCCCCTATGCTAATTCATCCAATTGAGATTCAATCTTTACATTAAAAACAATTTAATGATAATGTACGCAAATCTTACACCCTTGATTTTATGAAGGCCCACCTTTGGCAAAGAGCGAACAGGAGACGCCATGATAAAAACTTCCCAGTTCAAAAACGAGATCAAAAAGATCGAGGATATTTTCCAATCCTTGGATTTGACGGATTCAAAAAAGAAGATTCTTGATGCCCTTTCTCAGTTTGAACAACAGTCCGCCCTGCTTCCGGATGACCCGCTTCTGTCCGCTGTTCTCAAGTGGTATCGCAATCTTTTTCTGCAAAAAGCCTGTTTCTTCCCTCGATCCGAACAATTGCTCGATGAAACTCTGAGCGCGTTTGAAAATCTGACCGAACCGGTTTACCTGCGGTGGAAACTAAAAACTTTTCTTTCTTTAGGATATGTTCATAAGGCGCAATGCAACTACTTTGATGCCGAATCCTATTTGAAAGATGCCCTTGAAATTGCCCTCGCCGAACCGTCATTATTCAAATTTTTGGGTGAAATTTATTCTCTTTTGAGCAAAGTCAATCTATCGCTTCAAAGATACGGGCAGGCAAAGAGGTACACCGCTCTCGAAAAAGAGGCCTCTTATGAGAACTACAAGGCAGACCCATCGGATGATGACGCAGCGATGATTTATGCCCATGCTTTGATCAATTTTAGCCGCACAAATCGATTGATCGGTTTTGTAGACCAAAGTATTCAATCCCACCTCGATGAAGCAATCGAGATCTTCAATCGACTCGATAACGAAAAAGGACTGCTCCGGGCCCGTTTGGAAATGTGTGAGTTTCAGTTTGCAATGAACATTACGGGTCCGACCATGAAAAACACTTTATCTTTGGAACCGGTTCTCAAAAGAAAAAAGATGCGGAAAGAACAGATGCAGGCCGGGCTCCTTATCGCGAAAATATACAAAAAAATATTGGATTATGAGCTGGCTGAAAAAAAAATAAACGATATTATTTTATTGGCCAAAAAACATCAGATGGCCTCTGAGCAGATCATGGCCGACGCCCTTTTTGAGCTCGGGTCTGTCTATTCCGCCATGAATGAGCTGCCCCAAGCGTTAAAACTTTTCCGGCGTTCCGCTAAAATCGGTATGGTACTGGGGAGAAAGAGTATTATCCTACGGTCGTTCAATGCATCATGGCTTATCGATCAATATAAAGCCAATGACCTGCTAGGTTCAGATTTGGTTTATGGAGATGCCACGTTTGTTCGAAACCGCGTAGAGAGAAAGATCAGTCCCTTCAAGGAATCGAGAACGAAAGTTAAACTGTTCGCCTCTACCATGTTTGTCGATATTGTTAACTTTAGCAGCATGATGTTAAAATCCGATGAAAATTTGACCGTAAAAATGGTCGATGAACTCATCGATCGCATGTACCTGATCATCTATCAGCATGGCGGATACATTGACAAATTTTTAGGGGACGGTTTTATGGCCATATTCGAACATGGCAAAACCAATCAGCAAAAGACAGCGTTTAATACGATTAAATCGGCAATGGACATCCTCCGCGCCCTAAAACACAAAAATTACAAACTGAAAAAGAACTATGGCGTGCATGAAAACATCAACGTCCGCATCGGAATAAGTACCGGTGAGATTTATGCGTTGCTATTGGGGAATTACATCAAGACCGAGTTTACATATTTGGGAAATTCGGTCAACCTGGCTTCAAAGCTGGAGAGCCAGGCGGCAAGCCATTACATGCTGATTGATGAAGATACCAATCTTTTGCTCAAAAACCTGATCCGTTCCACCCCGGAACAGATTGACATCCCAGGCCTGGGAAAAACCAATGCCTACAGGGTGATTCAACTGGCCCGTACCACGGAAAGATCTTTCAACAGCAACCGGACATTGCCGGATGGAAAAGCATGAACGAATCGTAAGGAACTAAAAAGGAGAATAATTGGTAAGATGGTAAGAACCGAAATATCGCTCTTTTTGAAAAACATCCCGGGCGAACTCGGCCGGCTGTCCTTGCTTTTGTCTGAGGCAAATATCAATATCGACGCCCTGACGATCCAGGACGCATCGAGTTATGTCCAGGGTCTTTTTAAGGCAAGGGGGAAATCATTAAAGAGAATCGCATCGGTCGCCAGCTACAATTCAATGCGAAAGGACTCGGCCGATTTTGCCCTGATCCGTCTACTGGTGGATCAGACCGATCAGGCTATCGATTTTCTCTCAAAAAATGATTATACATTCGATATCATGCCGGTGATAGCAATCGAACTCGAAAACAGCCCCGGCGAGCTGGCTAAAATTACTAGCAAATTCGGAGAAGAAGGGATCAATATCAATTATGTTTACGGTTCGGTCTCCTCACCGGATGAAAAATGTCTGTTTATCTTCTGCCCTGAAGATATTGAGCTCGCCTCTAAAATCTTCAATATATAATCAAACCAGACCTCTCGGGTTATATCAGGGGCTCCGTTTATCCTTCAAGATATGGTTCGAGACGACAATTCGTTGTATCTCTGAAGTGCCTTCATAAATCGTAAAGACACGGGCATCCCGGTAGAATCTTTCAACCGGGTATTCTTTAACATAACCGTACCCGCCGTGTATCTGAAGAGCCTTTTCGGTTACCCGGTTGACCATTTCAGAGGCAAAAAGTTTTGCCATGGAAGCTTGGGCGGTATATTTTTCACCGCGGTCTTTCATAGAAGCGGCAGAAAACATCAATTGCCGGGCAGCTTCGATTTCGGTTGCCATATCGGCAATCATCCACCGCAGGCCCTGAAACTTAGAAATCGGTTGCCCAAACTGCTCCCTCTCCTTTGCATATGTAACAGATGCGTCCAACGCAGCCTGGGCAACGCCCACCGACTGGGCGGCAATCCCAATTCTGCCGCTGTCAAGACCGGTCATGGCGATTTTGAATCCTTCACCTTCATTTCCGATCATATCTCCAGCAGGAACACGGCAATCCTCCAAAATAAGATCGGTTGTATCGGATGCACACAACCCCATTTTTTCTTCCATTTTTCCGATATTGAATCCGAGTGTACCTTTTTTTACCAAAAATGCGCTGATTCCTCTGTGGCGTTTTGCCACATCGGTTTTGGCTGTAACGATGACAAGTTCCGCATTCTTTCCGGTCGTGATAAAACGTTTTGTACCGTTTAAGATATAGTGGTCACCGTCTTGGACCGCAAGCGTGGCCTGTCGGGCCGGATCTGAACCTGCCTGGGGCTCGGTCATCGCAAATGCACCGATGATTTCTCCCCGGGCCAGTGATTTTAAGTATTTCTCTTTTTGCTGCTGGTTTCCGTAAACCAGTATGCTTTCGCAGACAATGGAATTATGGACAGACATGACAACGGCGGTTGAAGCGCATGAGTAGGCGATCTCTGACAGGGCGAGCACATAACCGATTGTATCCGAACCTGAACCACTGTATTCAAGTGGAACCATCATTCCCATCAGCCCCAACTCTCCCATTTTTTTTAGGTTTTCGATCGGAAATTCCTTGGTTCTGTCGCGCTCCATGGCGGTTGGCGCAATGACGCCCTTTGAGAACTCCCTGACCATCGATTGAATCATGAGATGTTCATCGGTAAACTTGAAAGACATCCGTAACGCCCCCTTCGGTTAAGGACCGTAAATAATCACTAAAAGCTCTGATTTTTCTTTTCCGATATTTCTCAGGTTGTGGCTTATGCCTGAATTAAAATGAAGTGACTCCCCCTTTTCCAACCGATTGACGTGTTCACCAACGGTAACCTCAATCTTTCCGGTCAGGACATATACGAATTCTTCTCCCTCGTGGCGGTAACCGACCCCTTCGTGATCCCGCATGGCTTCTACGGTGACACGAAACGCTTTCAGGTGCTTATTTTCGGCACCGGGTGTCAGGGTGGTATAGGCGTAATTGTCCGTTCGTTTGGTGTATGCTTTTATGCGGTCCTTCAAAGTTGAGGTTCGCTCCTTCAACAGAAAACCCGAATCTATCCGTAAAGCCCTTGCAATCTGTAGAAGTGTTCCTACAGGCGGTGTCACATTTCCGGTTTCGATCTTTTTAAGATAATCGATAGACAGACCGGTTTCATTTGCCAGGTGTTCATAGGAGATCTTTTTTTCCGTTCTGGCCTTTTTTATCTTTTTCCCCACCGGCACCAGGGTTTCAGCCTTCTTCCTTGGCATAACGCCTCCTTAGGTATACTCGTAAAAACCCCGCCCCGTACATTACATATTGCGGCGATATTTTCCCCCAACATCATACAGCGCCTGGGTAATCTGACCCAATGTGCAGCATCTCACACTGTCCATCAGTTCGGCGAATATATTCCCGCCGCTCAACACTGTCCTCTGGAGACGTTCGAGCGCTTTTATCGCCTCCTTTTCATTATGTTTCTTAAATGCTTCAACCCGTCTCAATTGGGATTTTTTCTCTTTTTCGGTCGCCCGCGTCAATTCAACGGATTCGCTCAGCTCATTTGAATCCACATCCGGATCCCGAAACGTGTTTACGCCGATGATCGGAAGTTCCTCCGTATGTTTCAACTTTTCATAATAGATCGATTCTTCCTGGATTTTGCTTCGCTGGTACCCGGTCTCCATCGCCCCGAGCACACCGCCCCGCTCTGATATCCGCTCAAACTCAGCCAGTACCGCCTCTTCCACCAACCGGGTTAACTCTTCGACTATAAAGCTTCCCTGGTTCATATTTTCGTTCTTGGTAAGCCCCCACTCCCGGTTTATTATCAGCTGAATGGCCAGCGCCCTTCTGACAGATTCACCGCTGGGTGTCGTAATCGCCTCGTCAAAAGCATTGGTATGGAGGCTGTTGCAGTTGTCATAGATCGCGCAAAGGGCCTGCAGTGTGGTTCGAATATCGTTGAATTGGATATCCCGGCTGTGTAGGGAACGGCCGGATGTCTGTATATGATATTTGAGCAATTGAAAGCGTTCGGAAGCCCCGTACTTTTCTTTCATCGCAATCGCCCAAATTCGACGGGCCACCCTGCCGATCACGGTATATTCCGGCTCCATTCCGTTGGAGAAGAAAAATGACAGATTCGGCGCAAAACTATCGATGTCCATTCCCCGGGACAGATAGTATTCGACATAGGTAAATCCGTTGGCCAGGGTTAGGGCAAGCTGCGTGATCGGGTTGGCCCCGGCCTCGGCAATATGGTACCCGGAGATGGAAACCGAGTAAAAATTTCGGACGTTGTTTTCGATGAAAAACGCCTGAATATCCCCCATCATTTTCAACGCGAATTCAATGGAAAAGATACAGGTATTCTGACCCTGATCCTCCTTTAAAATGTCTGCCTGGACCGTGCCGCGTACATCCGTCAGCACCCGGGATCGGATCTGTTGATATTCTTCTTCTGTCGGCTCCCTCTTTTTTTCCGTTTTGAATCGATCGATCTGCTGGTCGATAGCTGCGTTTAAAAACATGGCAAGAAGGAAGGGGGCAGGACCGTTGATGGTCATGGATACCGAAGTGTTTTCAGCCATAAGTTCGAACCCGTCATAAAGAACCTTCACATCATCCACCGTACAGATACTAACGCCGGAAGTGCCGACTTTACCGTAATTATCCGGGCTTCGGTCAGGATCATATCCATATAATGTAACCGAATCAAACGCGGTGGACAGACGTTTTGCCTCGTATGCCGCAGATAAAAGCTTGAACCGCCGGTTGGTTCTGGCCGGATCGCCTTCACCGGCGAACATCCGGGTAGGTTCTTCATCCGTTCGCTTTAAGGGAAATACACCGGCGGTAAAGGGAAAACGGCCGGGGACATTCTCTTCCCGCATCCATCTGTAGATTTCACCCGGGTCTTTGAATTTGGGGAGAACAATTTTGGGAATCCGCTGATGGGATAACGACTCGGTGTAAAGTGGAAGTCTTACATCCTTCCCTCGAACCTGATAGACCAGCTCATCTTCTTTATAGAGATGTCGAATCTCTTCCCATTCACTGAAACGTTGCCGGGTATCTTCTTCCAAAGATTTTTCAGCTGCCGTTAATTCAGCTTTGAGCCTGGTGAGAAGTTCCGACACATCACCCTTAAGACGGCTTTTGTGCAGCGATTTTGCTGTTTCTTTCAGATGCCATACCTGCCGTGCCACCTCTGCCTGTGTCTGGGTCTGGTGATGATATTTTCTCAGGGTTTCCGAAATTTCCGAGAGGTAGCGGATGCGATTCGGGGGAATGATGATCATTTTTGAGGTCGATGTCTTTCCTTCGGGTCTGGGAACGCTGGTTTTCAGCTTCGCACCGACTTTTTGGTCAATACCGTCCAAAACTGCATGATACAGCGCGGTGATGCCATCATCATTAAACTTTGAAGCAATGGTTCCATAAACCGGCATCTCTTCGAGGGACGTATCCCAGGCTTTTCGGTTTCGCTGAACCTGTTTTCTGACATCACGCACAGCATCGTCACCGCCCCGTTTTTCAAATTTATTCACTACGACCAGGTCGGCAAAGTCGAGCATGTCTATTTTTTCAAGCTGGGAGGCGGCGCCGAATTCACTGGTCATGGCGTAAATAGATAAATCGACCAAGTCGACGATACGCGAATCGCCCTGGCCGATGCCGGCGGTCTCGACAATGGCCAAATCAAAGCCGGCTGCCTTCACCACTTCGACAACATCGGGTAGTGCATCGGGGATCTCCGTGCGGGATTGGCGGGTGGCAAGACTTCGCATATAGACCCTGGGATTCCCGATGGCATTCATTCGTATCCGATCGCCTAGAAGTGCACCGCCGGTTTTACGGCGCGAGGGATCAGAGCTGATGATGGCAATCCGAATCTCCTTGAAGTCGTGGAGCAGGCGTAAAATCAACTCATCTGTCAAGGACGACTTGCCGGCGCCCCCGGTACCGGTCATTCCTATAATCGGTATTTTCCGGGCGCCCGCTCTCTTTTTCAGCTCGGATTTTAACTGAATAAAGGCTTTTTTGTCCGGCTTATTGACCTGCTCAACCAAAGTAATCAGGCGAGCGACCATCGGTTTGTTGTCAGGCGAAAGGTCGTCAAGGTCAAAATGGAGGGATTTGAGAGGGGAAAAATCAATCTGTTTCACCAGATGGTTGATCATCCCCTGAAGGCCCCATTTTGAGCCATCCTCCGGTGAATAGATTTTGGTAACACCGTATGCCTCAAGCGCTTTGATCTCATCGGGTACGATAACGCCGCCACCACCACCAAAAATCTTAATCTGGGCTCCGCCCTTCTCCCCTAAAAGGTCGACCAGGTATTTAAAAAACTCCACATGGCCGCCCTGATAACTCGAAACCGCTACGCCCTGAACATCCTCCTCAACGGCAGCATCAACAATCTCTTGGACCGACCGGTTATGGCCTATATGGATGACTTCAACACCCGTGTCTTGAAGTATCCTTCGCATGATGTTGATGGATGCGTCATGACCATCAAAAAGGGATGTCGCGGTCACGACCCGGATATCGTTATCGGGCTTATAAACTTCAACTTCACCGCTCATGCCCCCTCTCCTTTTTAGATTTTGAATTCCGGTCTATTTTCATTTAACAGACCGAGGATAAATTTGGTCTGCAGGTTAATGTAGTCTTCAATCCGGTAGTGCCGTGCCAGATACCAGCGTCTAAATGACCACATATGGCCCAATACGGAAATATTATGTGCGGTGAGCTCTATGGCACTTTCATCAAGGTTCGGTAAAACACCTTCGGCCGTCAGACTGGCCAACATCTCCACGAAAATACCGGTTATTCGAAGCTCATTTTCCTGAACCCTTTTCCGCCATTGCAACGGCAACGATCGGGTTTCCTGATAGATGAGAAGAATCAGATCACTCATTCGATGGCAGACCAAAAAATATGCCCGAATGACTTCGGAGAGCGCATCCCCACCGATCCCCACCTTTTCCATTGTCTTTGCCACACTTTTCTCCACCTCAAAATAAATCGATTCGCAAACCAGATAAAGCACATCTTCTTTTGAAGCAATATACTCATACAGCGATCCAATCGACACGCCGGCCTTGCAGGCGATTTGTCTGGTGGTGGTTTTGTGAAAGCCGTTGTCGATAAAAAGCTGTGCTGCAGCATCGGCAATCTGGCGCCTCCGCCGGTTGACCAGGTCAGGGTTTTTGATTTGTGTTGGTATATCTTTTGTTCTGGATAGTCGTCGTTCAGTTGACATCGGTTTTCATTTTTTTCCGAAAA
>Ga0255053_10001175_pt1 | contig 14478 bp, 11 predicted proteins | sample JV7_2_22_MG_FD_188635 | JGI IMG/M metagenome (GOLD analysis project Ga0255053, IMG submission 188635) | Seawater microbial communities from Jervis Inlet, British Columbia, Canada - JV7_2_22 | ecosystem: Environmental > Aquatic > Marine > Inlet | place: Canada: British Columbia | collected...
TGCGGAGTTTTCGCACAGCCTCGGCCGTTAGCGGCCCTTAAAATCTGCCCATTTCAGTAGAGTTGAATGGCCGCTCTCAGTGAAAGCAGACGTTCAGATTCTGTGTATCGAGAAATCGTTGCCCAGGTTCCGCTATGCTCCCAAAAGTGGCCATTCAGGCAATATCGGATCGAAGGTCGGTTAACGACCTATTCTGTTGAAAAACTCTGTTTTAATAAGAGCGACGATTTCATTTGCGTTTTGAAGCGCGTTTTGTACTCTAGATCCGAGGGGGTCGTAGAAACCATATGAAAATCCGACCTGACGCCGCTCAGAAGCGCACAATCGATCTGTGATTCGCGTGCCAGGTGACCGAAAAATTCCCAAGAATTTTCTTGTCGCCGAGAATCAGAGTTTTTCAACAGAATAGACCCGTAGCCGCCGTTCGCGGTTCGCCAAATATAGTTACGTTATGCGACACTTTTGTCCGTTAGTAACTAGTTAGGCGGCAATTGGAGAACCACATGGACCGAGATCGAAACGAACCGTTCGAGTTTATCCGGGTGGCAGTAATGCTGGGAACATTGGTGAGCCTGGCGTTAATTTGCGGCTATTTCGTGGTGTTGGCGTTCGGAATCAGTAGATCGGCCGGGATCCGAAGCATGGCGGGAATATTACTGCCTTTCGTTGTCGGTGGCTTCCTTGCTGTATTTAATCGACGGCTCTTCGAGAAAGCAGCGGCTGTCCCGTTCTCTGCTGCATTTGCGGTTGCACTTGTCTTCGGCGTTGTCGTAATGCTGCTGATTCGGAATATCGGATCTTTGCAATTTGCTCCAATTGCTGAGCTCGTTATAGCGTCAGTATTGACTCTTTTTCTTTATGCTCCCGGTGCGATGACTGGCATCACCAAGGATAGGACGCGCGACGATGTTTGGATGGCATATTATTTTGGAATGGTCAGCGGAATGCTAGGTTATGTAGTATTTATGGGCTTTCCTTTCGTGCATGCCGCCTAACAAATCGCTGCCGGGGTCAGGTGCGATGCACGAAGGCAATTGAAAGAGAGTCAATATGAGTCAAGCCTACGTTCACGGATACGACACAAGAGAAACCCGGAGGCTCCAGGATCAAGCCAACGCGCTGGTCGAACTATTACATTCCGACATTCGCTATCAGAAGGGCAATCAAGTATTAGAAGCCGGGTGCGGAATTGGTGCTCAAACAGTTACGCTCGCTAGCAACAGCCCGAACGCATCGTTCACTTCCATAGACATTTCGGCTGACTCAGTAGCCGAAGCGAAGAAAGCGGTGGAGCTCGCAGGTTTACGCAACGTTCATTTTGAGCAAGCGGACATTTTCGATTTGCCCTTTGAGCCAAAATCTTTCGATCACGTGTTTGTGTGCCATGTTTTGGAGCATCTTTCGCAACCAATGGAAGCTTTAGAGACACTGAAACGCCTTATCAAGGTGGGAGGTACTATCACGGTCATTGAAGGCGATCATGGCTCTGCGTATTTTCACCCTGATAGCGAGGCGGCCAGACAGGCAATACAGTGTCAGGTCGAATTGCAACGGAGAGCGGGGGGTAATGCGCTGATCGGGAGAGAGCTTTACCCCCTTTTACAGCAAGCGGGTTTCGATTCAATTCGTATCGATCCGCGAATGGTCTACGTCGATTCCAGCTTGCCCGGCCTTGTCAATGGATTCACAAGAGACACTTTCACCGCCATGATCGAAGGGATTCGCGACGCTGCCCTCGATGCTGAAATAATTGATCCGACGACTTTTGATACAGGCATCCGAGATTTGCACAGAACGACGGAATCTGATGGCGTTTTTTGTTACACGTTTTTCAAGGCGATCGCAGCCAGGAGTTGACTGTCTCTTTGTGGACGTTAGCGGCCTGTCAATTTGATGTATTTCAGTAAATTTGAACTACCGCTTTGGGGAAAAGCAGACGTTCAGATTTTGGTTTTTGAAAACTCGTTGCTGAACGAACGGTATACCCCCGATAGCGGCCCTTGACCTGATACGATTGTGAGGGACCGCTGATGACCCATATCGGCCTAACAGAATTTCCCTCTGGTAGACCGTCTTCGAGCCGAATATGGTGAGAAATAGTCGAATGTCGGGCTTTCAGAGCGCCTATCTGGGTAAAATCCGGAAAAGAAGATAATCCGGAGCCGACATGTCGTTCCTGGGGGAAATCAAGCGACGCAAGATCTTTCAGGTCGCCGCAGTGTATGCGGTGGTAGCCTGGTTGCTGATTCAGGTGGCAGATGTTGTTTTGCCAGCGTTCGATGCACCGACCTGGGTTCTTCAGGTCGTTATTTTCCTGATGATTCTCGGACTTCCCATCACTCTTGTCATCAGCTGGGCGTTCAACCTGACCCCGGAGGGTTTGGTTCGCGATGCCGGACCCGCTGATTCGACACAAGGACGCGGGCGAACAATCGAGTTTGCGCTGATAGGGCTGCTCGTTGTCGCAGTCGCCTTCCTGATACTCGATAACTACGTTTTGGTCAATGCCGACCCGAAAGTTAGTTTGGTCGATGTCTCAGAGCCTGTGCCGGGATTCTCCGATCGTGCCGCGATCGCCGTGCTGCCTTTTTCCAACTTGTCCGGTGATCCGGCGCAAGAGTATTTCTCCGACGGGATTACCGAGGAGATTATTACAGAGTTGCATTCCATCGGAACGTTTCCGGTCATCGCGGGTACTTCAACATTCTCCTATAAAGGAAGTGCGACCGATGTCCGCGAGATCGCTACTGCATTGGGTGCTGGTTATATTCTCGAGGGTAGCGTACGCAGAAGTGAAGATCAGATTCGCATCGCGGCACAGCTTAATGATGCGACCGGCAGGCAGATCTGGAGTGAGACCTATGACAGGGAATTTCGCGATGTTTTCGCCGTACAGGATGACATCACGAACCATATTATTGGGGCAATAGAGCCTGAACTTCTCGACACCGAAATGAGTCTGGCGGATCGCGTCAGAACCGAAGACATGCAAGCCTGGGATTATTACCTGCAGGCCGCTGCCAACGCGAGGGCACTTGGCGGAGGCTTCGCGGACCGGAACGGTCAGCCAGTGACCACTGAGCGAACGGAGCTGGCAATAGATCTCGCCAAAAAAGCTATCGAACTCGATCCGAACTTTGCAGAAGCCTACACAATGCTCGGACATATTCTTAACACCTATTCAGGACTTTTGCGGAGCGAAGTTTCTAGCGAGTTTGCTGCTCAAGCCCTCAAGGAAGGGATAAATGCTGCTCGCGAGGGCTATCAGCGCAATCCGTACAGTGCGACGACATGCTCATGCTACGTAGCTTTCCTCGCTTGGATTGGACCAGTGGAAGAGAGAAACATTGAACTGGCTCTGAGCATCCAGGAAGAGGCTGTGCGCGTTAACCCCGCGAATGCTTTTGTTCACAAAACGCTGGCACAGCTTTATGTAATTGTCGAACGATATGACGAAGCATTGTTCGAGATCCAACTCGCAAAACGTCTCAGCCCGAGGGATGGTAACTTGACGCACTTTATGTTCGTCGAAGCCTTCATTCACATGAGTACGGGTAATTGGGAGCCTGCGGTGACTCTTGCGCAGAATGCCGTCACGTTGAGTCCTCTAAACTACGATGCGCATACGACACGAATGGTGGCTCTCTATGCACTCGGAGAACGAGAGAATGCAATCGTGGCTATGCGCGAGATGTTGGGTTTTGTTCCCAATTTTTCTGAAAATAATGTATGGGATGTTCCGCTACCTGATTCGCTGGCACCCATTGTCGCGCCACTTTCTGAATCACGAATAATTTCTCGATATCAGCAAGCCGTCATGTCCATTATAAACGACATGCGGTAGAGCGATTGCAGAGAGTGGAGTCATTTAGTGAGTACATCCGGCTGAGTCCACCGTCCGCTCGTGGCTGCGGATTCAATCTGTCGGTGAATCAGCTCTCGCAAGCCAATGAGCGGGGAATGTAATGAACGATGAGACCGTTGGTCGTGTTCACTGGAGTTTCTGGGTAATCGGCGCTATAGCACTGGTCTGGAATATTATGGGCGTCATAAATTTCTTCGTACAAATGAATCCAGATGTACTCGCTGCGTATCGCGAGTCCGAGCGTACGATAGTCGAAGCCCGGCCCGTATGGGCCACCGGAGCTTTTGCGATAGCCGTTTTTGGTGGTGCGCTTGGCTGCCTTCTGCTTCTGCTCAGGAACTCGGCTGCGTTCTATTTGTTTGTCGGATCGCTGCTTGGCGTGATTGTGACAATGACCCATACCCTTGGCGCCGGTGTCGACTTCGGCCCCGGAGAGATCCTGGGGATTATTCTGATGCCGCTGGTAGTCGCGGCGTTTTTGATCTGGTATTCGAAGTGGGCCGGGAGCAAGGGCTGGATCAGTTAGGAGCAATTGCCAGGTAATCAATATCGAACGGCCGAGGCCAACGCAAAGCGGTTTAGTCAGCGTATAAGATGGCGAGCAGCGACGGGCGGCTCAACTTAAACTCAGACTTGTTCTCGCGACAAACAAAAATACCAAGGCCCAAATGGAGAGTCATATGAAGATAATCACCACTATTGTTCGACTGGCAATGGTTGGCAGCGCATGTGTGTTTGCGATGACCTCTGGTGCAGCCTGGGCGGAGAATGATCAACCACTCAGTGAGAACTGGGCGCCCAGCGAGTGGGGAGCGGACGATAAAGTGGGCTCGGTGAACCGCACGACGCCGGCGATGGTATTGAGCGCTGTGAAGCTCGTCAAGCAAGGCAAAGTAGCGACGCTCGGCAAAGTCTACCAGTCTGACGCGCCGATGTTCGGCAGGCGTAGTTGGCGCATGGTCATCCCGGGTCTGCCGACCGGAGGACCCTTTGGCGAGCAGGAAATACTCTATAACGACGAGTTCCTGTCCGCCGAGATCGGCCAGGTCGGGACGCAGTTTGATGGCCCGGGCCATATTGGCGTGAACACTTCTAGCGGGCATTTTTTCTACAACGGCCGCTACCTCGTAGATGAGGACATCACCAGTTACGGCATGGGCCCGCTCGGGGTCGAGCACGTTGCCAATATCGGCTTCGTGTGCCGCGGTGTGTTGCTCGATGCTGTTGCGCTTCGTGGCGGCCAACTCCCGGTTCCGACGGAAAACAACATGGACGATCCCGGAATCATCAACGCCGAGGATGTCGCGGCGATGGTAGAAAGACAGGGGATCGACCCGATCGGCGAGGGCGATTGCGTGTTTCTGTACACCGGCCACGGCGATATCTGGCATCCATCAATGTGGGATACCTTCGATAGAGCCGAGAAACAAAAGCGGATTACCGAATTCAACGCCGGTGCTCCGGGATTTGGCCTTTCAGCCTGCGAGTATCTGGTCTCACTAAAGATCATTCTCTGGGGCGGAGATACAGCGTCCACAGAGGCCAACGGTCAGAATGGGGGCGGCGAAACCGCACAGCCGTTCGAGTGCCACATCAAAATGATGACGCGGAGCGGCATTTGGAATATAGAGAACCTGGATCTGAGCCAGCTCATCGCAGACAAAGCATACGAGTTCCTGTTTGCCTGGTCGCCTCTGAAGATCAAGGGCGGCACTGGATCGCCGGGGAACCCAATTGCCCTTTATTGATTGAACGGTTTAGCCGTTCTGTTCATGCCACAACGAAAGTATCTCGGCTTCCCGTTCAGCGGTGAGCCCTGCCCGAACCGTCTGTGTACGATCTTCGGGCAGGGTTTTCCACCACCTGATCAGGTCGCGTGCCGTCTCTCTGACAGGTCGGTTGTGAAGGCCCTTTGCCACGGCTCTTTCCCCGCTGACAAACGCAACCCCTGCGAACTCGCCATCAGGCGGCGCCCAGATCGGTAAAGAACGGCGGCCTTTGCCGATGTGCTCATCGATAAACGCGGCACTCACCCAGGTGGGGGTCATTTTGCTTGCAGTCACGGCCATGCAGTCGGTCAGCAAGTCTCCCATCGAGTAGGAACCGGCCGGCGTAACGGTGTTGTAAGTTCCGCTGATGCGTTGCTCGACACAATCGACAACGAAGTTCGCCAGATCTCTGACATCGATAATCTGTGTCTTGTCCTCTGGCGTTCCGGGCCAGAGCATCTCGCCGCCCTGCATTGTGCGTACCGGCCAGTAGCTGAATCGGTCCGTATGGTCGCCGGGGCCGCAGATATAGGTTGGGCGCAGAATCGTCAGCCGTTCGTCATTGATCTCTGCGGCTGCCCTTCGCTCACACAGCGCTTTCATCGGTCCGTAAGTCTCGCCCGTCACTTCTTCCACCGTTTCGTCCGGCATCGTGGCTAATGGTGAGTCTTCGTGATTCGGTTTTTCAAAACTCGCGTACGCGGAGATCGAGGAAATAAACAAATAGTGCGAAACAGATGGCGACAACAGCCTTGCAGAATCTGCGACGTGTCGCGGCACGTAGCCCGAATTATCGACCACCGCGTCCCATTTCCTGTTTTTCAGAGCATCCAGTCCATTGTCCCGATCGCCGACGAGTAGCTCGATGTCGGGAAAAAGGGTGTTGTTGGTTTTTCCCCGGTTGAACAGAGTAACTTCATGTCCGCGGCGCAGCGCTTCCCGCACCATGTGCGGACCGATAAATCCAGTCCCACCGAGAACAAGGATATTCAAGCTGCTACTCTTTTGCTTCGATCTCGAATCTTCCGCCAGTACTTCAGGAATGCGTCCCGCTGCGGCTACTGCCGTGCCCAGCAAACTCGTCTGTATGAAGCGTCGTCTGTTTTTGTTCATTATTGCGTCTCAGAGTGGCAGGATTGATGCCCTTTTATGGATTCCTGCCGCGAAGTAAATCAAAATCCTCTCAGATTCGCGACTGAAATCAGGGAATCAGGATGAATAAATCGAAAAAAGGGGGAATCGATCCCCGGGAAATTGAGCCTCGTACCGGCACCGGCTATCCAGAGCCTTACCGGGAGAACGTCGTTGCCAGAAGCAAGCGCGCACTCGGAGACGCGTTTGGTTTGTCCCGCTATGGCGTCAATCTGGTCGAGTTATCACCCGGAACCTGGTCCGCACAGAGGCACTGGCACACACAGGAAGATGAGTTCATCTTTGTCGTATCCGGAGAACTGACGCTGATCACTGATGCCGGTGCGCAGCTGTTGACGCCTGGCATGGTTGCGGGCTTCCCGGCCGGGGAATCAGATGGTCATCACCTTGTTAACAGGAGCGATGAATCAGCCACCTATCTGGAGATCGGCGATCGCAATCCCCAGGACGAGGTTTATTACCCCGATATCGACCTCTTATATAAGGTGAACAGTGAGGGAGATCACGAGTTTACCAATCGGGACGGCATACCTTACTGATCTATCGATAGCGGTCCATCAGCTTTTCGAGGGTCGCCTTGCCGGGATTCAGTTCTTCGTAGGGGATTTTCGAGAGTGGCGTATCGACGCTGCCCGAAAGGTCATGCATATCACCAGTTTCCTCGTCTATATATAAGAGTCCCGTAATGATTTCGCCGGCATTGACACTGTCGCGCAGGAACGAGAACGCGGCGGCACGACTGGTCGGGTCATAATCCTTGTTCACCTTCCGGAACACGATTTTGCTGCCATCGTGTAGATGGACCGGCATGGCAGAGCCTTCATCGTATGCCGCTTTGATTTCCTCGGCTGGCGGAATGAAGTCGGCATCGATCACATGGTGATAGAACTGTCGCGTGTGTGCATAGCTCTTCGTCGAGCCTTCGTGATCATTGAAGGTAACGCAAGGGCTGATGATGTCGAGCAAGGAGAATCCTCTGTGAGTCAACGCCCCTTTGATGAGTGGTACGAGTTGCTGCTTGTCGCCCGAGAAGCTTCGCGCAATATAGGTCGCCCCTAGGCCGATCGCCGTACTGACGGGATCGATCGGCATTTGCTTGTTCGCCGGCCCTTTTTTCGCGGTACTGCCTACATCGGCGGACGCAGAGTACTGGCCTTTCGTTAGTCCATAGACGCCATTGTTTTCGATGATGTAGCACATATCGAGGTTGCGACGAATGACGTGTGCAAATTGTCCCATGCCGATAGACAAGGAGTCTCCGTCACCCGAGACGCCGATATAGGTCAGGTCACGATTCGCCGCATTGGCGCCGGTCGTTACAGACGGCATGCGACCATGTACAGAATTGAAGCCATGCGACTGGCTGACGAAATACGCCGGCGTCTTCGATGAGCAGCCGATGCCGCTCATCTTGGCCAGCCTGTGAGGCTCTATATCGAGCTCGAACACGGCCTGGATGATTGCTGCCGTAATGGAGTCATGCCCGCAGCCCGCGCAAAGTGTCGAGACGGTTCCTTCGTACTCACGCGCCGTCAATCCAAGCTTGTTCTTCGGTAGCTTGGGATGGGTGACTTTGGGTTTGGTGATATAACTCATGTCTGTTTCCCGTTAGCTCAGGCAGCACGGCCTTTGGCAACTTCTTCCTCAACCTTTTCGATAACAAATTCAGCATTGATGGGCATGCCGTCGTAATGCAGCATCGGCACGAGTTTTTTGGGATCGGCCTCTGCGTCGAGAATCAGTAATGATCGCAATTGAGCATCACGGTTCTGCTCTACGACGTACACGCGATCGTGCTTGTCGATAAAGTCCTTGATGTCATCGTTGAACGGAAACGCCTTCACGCGGCAATAATTCAGGCCGATGTTCTTCTCTTTGAGGTTAATCAGCGCTTCTTTGACAGCACCGTCACAACTGCCCACAGACAGAATGGCCGAATTGTTGAATTTCGAGTACTCGATCTCGGGAGCCGGCATCATGTCCCGGGCTGTCTCCCATTTCACGAGAAGCCGGTCAACGACCTCCTGATACTCCGCCGAGTCTTCCGTGTACATACCGTACTTGTTATGACCCGAGCCGCGGGTGAAATACGATCCTTTCGGATGGTCGCCCGGCAAGGTCCGGTACGGAATTCCGTCACCATCCGTGTCGAAGTAGCGCTGGAATTTCTCCATCGAATCGAGGTCCTCAGCCGTGAGCACCTTGCCAATGTCCGGTTGGTAGTTTTCATCCCATTTCAGGTCCGGGCACATCCAGTCATTCATTCCGATATCGAGATCGGACAGCACCATGACCGGCGTTTGTAATCTGTCGGCGAGATCAAATGCCGTCACAGCCATATAGAAACATTCTTCAGGATTTGCCGGGAACAACAGCACATGCTTCGTATCGCCGTGCGATGCATAAGCGCATATCATGAAATCGCACTGCTGCGTGCGTGTCGGCATGCCCGTTGACGGCCCGGTGCGTTGTACATCAAAAATTACGGCAGGCACTTCGGCAAAATAGGCGAAACCGATGAACTCATTCATCAGGGATATGCCGGGCCCGCTAGTGGGCGTGAATGCGCGTGCGCCGTTCCAGGTGGCGCCGAGCACTACGCCGATGGCCGCCAGTTCGTCTTCCGCCTGCACGATGCAGAATTTCTTGCCCCCTGATTCCTCGTCCATACGAAACTGTTTGCAGAACGCCTTGTAAGCATCCATCACGGACGTCGAAGGCGTGATCGGGTACCACGCTCCCACGGTCGCCCCCGCAAACACGCAGCCCAGTCCGGTAGCAGTATTGCCATCGATGATAATGTGATCTTTCGTCTTGTCCATCGGCTCGACGGTGACCGGCAATGGACAGGAATAATTCTCTTTCACATAGTCGTAGCCGAGTCGAATCGCCTCGAGGTTAGATGCGACCAAATGTTTCTTCGAAGCAAATGTCTCTTCGAGAAGACCGGAGATGATGTCGAGGTCGATATCGATCAGCGCAGCAAGTGCACCGACGTAGGCGATATTCTTCATTAATATCCGCGCACGAACTCCGTCGAAATGTTCGTTGCACATTTTCGACAAAGGAATCCCGAGGACATTGATGTCTTCCCTGTCGAGCAGCCGGCTGCGCGGCCACGTCGAATCATAGATCAACCATCCCCCTGAAGCGACCTCGTTCATGTCCTTCGAATAAGTCTGCGCATTCATCGCTACCATAATATCGACGCGGTTGGAGCGACACTGGAAGCTGTCACTGGTTACCCGAACCTCGTACCAGGTCGGTAATCCCTGGATATTGGACGGAAAGTAATTCTTTCCGACAACCGGGATGCCCATCCGGAAAATGGACTTCATCAGCAAACCGTTGGCGCTCGCCGACCCGGTTCCGTTGACCGTAGCAATCTTTATGACGACATCGTTGATCTTGGACACAAGCGCAATTCCTCAGGCCTTTCGGCACCTCACACTCTTTATCTGTATTCAGTCCTGAACCTGTTTTTTCTTACTCTTGTTCTAGTTCAAAAACCGTTAACCAGCAAACACTTTGACTGGTCTGGGTCCGCCCGGCGCCGCCTCGTCGCTGGCGTAGGGAATAAGGATACTCGATTTCTGCATGTCCCAGGCACCGGTCGGGCAGCGCTCGGCACACAGGCTGCAATGAACACACAGGTCTTCGTCCTTGACCATGGCCCGGCCGGTATGTGGCAGGTCTTCGGATACATACAGGTCTTGCTCGTGATTTTCGGCCGGGGCCGACAGTCGGGTCCGCAGCTCGTCTTCATCACCGTTCGATGTAATCGTCAGGCAATTGACCGGACACACGTCGATACAAGCGTCACATTCGATACAGAGCCTGGCAGTAAATACAGTCTGAATGTCGCAATTAAGGCAACGCTCGACCTCCTCGATAGTCTGCTCAACGGTGAAACCGAGTTCGACCTCAATATCGAGTTTCTTGAACCGCTCTTTCAGGTCGACATGTGGCATCAGGCCTCTCTCGACGGGATTGTAATCGTTCGAGAAACTCCATTCGTGCATGCCCATTTTTTGACTGTTCAGATTCATGCCGCGGGGCAATCTCTCATTTAGATCTTCCTGATGCACGTATTTGTGGATCGAGATTGCTGCTTCATGCCCGTGTGCGACCGCCCAGATAATATTTTTCGGACCGAAAGCGGAATCGCCGCCGAAGAATACGCCATCGCGCGAACACATCATCGTGGACTCGTCGACTACCGGGCATTCCCAATTATCGAGCTCGATGCCAATGTCTCTTTCAATCCACGGAAACGCATTGTCCTGACCGATCGCCAGAATTACGTCGTCGCAGGGAATCAGGACCTCTTCGATCGCTGTACCGCGATCGATTTTGCCGTCATCATCGATCTTGTATCCCATCACGTCAAACTTCGTGCCGACCAGTTTGCCGTCTTCGATAACGAACTCTTTTGGTGAATGGTTGACCAGAATCTCGACCAGCTCTTCTTCCGCATCTTCGAGTTCCCAATCAGACGCCTTAAAGAATCCTCGCGGTTTCCTTGCCATGACTTTGACGTCTTTCGCACCAAGACGAAGAGATGTGCGGCAGCAGTCCATGGCCGTATTGCCGACACCGATGATCAGTACTTTCTCGCCGATCGAATCGACATGATCGAAAGCGACCGATTCGAGCCAGTCGATGCCGATATAGATATTGTCAGTGTCATAACGGCCGGGTAGTTCGAGTTCCTTGCCTCTGGGTGCGCCGGTCCCTACGAAGACTGCATCGAATTCACCGGAATCGAGCAGTTCCTTCATGCTGTCAATTCGATGATTGAATCTGACATCCGCCCCCATATCGATGATGTAATTGATTTCTTCGTCAAGCACTCGTGGCGGCAGGCGAAACTGCGGGATGTTGGTGCGCATTAGTCCGCCGGTCGTATCCAGCGCCTCGAATATCGTTATGTCATATCCCAGCGGCAGCAGATCGTTCGCAACCGTTAGTGATGCGCAGCCCGCGCCGATCAGTGCGATTTTCTTGCCGTTCTTTTTCTGGGGCGCTTTTGGCAGTCGCTCTGTGATGTCGTCTCTATGATCTGCTGCCACTCGCTTCAATCTGCAAATCGCGACAGGCTTGTCTTCGACCCGGCCGCGCCGGCAGGCCGGCTCGCACGGCCGATCGCAGACGCGGCCCAGGATCCCCGGAAACACGTTCGATTCCCGGTTCAACATGTAAGCGTCGCTGAAGTCGCCCTGGGCGATCATACGAATATATGAGGGAACATCAGTATGCGCGGGGCATGCCCACTGGCAATCAACGACTTTGTGAAAGTAGTCGGGCCTTGACGTATCTGTTGGCTTCATTGGACTGACGGGTCGGATTGCAGGCAGACCACAAGGCACCGCCTCTGATGGGCGCTAGCATAGCGGGATCGTCCGAAAAGTAAACAAATATATGTATGATTTGAAGCGCTTGGCTTTGTTACCGCGATTACCCTTTAGGTAATCTAGCGACCCCTGTCAAAGCGCAGGCGCTGACCGACGATATCACCATTCAAGCGCCCATTCTGATAGATGATACTTCCGTTGACTATCGTCGTATCGATTGTCGAATTGAATGTCACGCCTTCGAAAGGTGACCAGTGACATTTCGCCAACAGGTTTGACGAATCGACTTTATAGGGCGTTTTAGTGTCAACCAGGACGAGGTCGGCATAATAGCCTTCGCGGACATAACCGCGATCGACGACGCCGTAAATTTCAGCAACCGCGTGACTGGTTTTGTCGACCAGTAACTCGAGGCTGATCTGGCCGACATTCGCCAGATCGAAAAGTGTCAGCAGGGCATGTTGCACAAGCGGCAGTCCTGCCGGTGCTTTGAAATAACTTCGTTGTTTCTCTCCGACCAGGTGCGGCGCATGATCGGTCGCAATAATGTCAAGGCGCCCCTCTTTCAGGGCCTCAATCAGCGCCGTCCGGTCCTCCGCAGTCTTGATCGCCGGATTACATTTGATCCTGGCACCCAGATCCGCGTAACGGCTCTCGTCAAACCACAAATGATGCACGCAAACCTCGGCTGTAATTCGCTTCTCGCTGCGCGACGCTTTCGAAAACAAACCCATTTCGATTGCAGTAGTCAGATGCAACACGTGAAGCCGCGTATCGTGTCGGCGCGCAAGGTCCACTGCGAGGCTCGATGACACGAGGCAGGCATTGGCGGAACGGATGCTGGGGTGCTCGGACATCGGAACCTGATCGCCATACTTCGCCTTCGCATGCGCCTCGTTATCCCAGATCGTCGGTGAATGCTCGCAATGCGTGACGACGAGAATCGGCGCTTCGTGAAACAGCAACTCCAGCGCTTCGGGATCATCGACCAGCATGTCGCCTGTCGAAGCGCCCATGAATGCCTTGATGCCGCAGGCTTCATCGACTTCCAGACTGCGAATTTCTTCGATGTTGCGATTCGTGGCGCCGAGATAGAACGCGTAGTTTGCGCTGCACCGACGTTCCGCAAGTTTGTATTTGTCGGCGAGCGCCACACGCGTCGTCGTTTGCGGGTTGACGTTCGGCATGTCCATGAAACTCGTAATGCCGCCGGCGACCGCGGCGGCTGACTCGCTTGCCAGATCGCCCTTGTTCGTCAATCCAGGTTCACGGAAATGGACCTGGTCGTCGATCATTCCGGGTATCAGATACTTGCCGTTCGCATCAAGCACCTCGACATTTTCGTCGGCTGAAATTCCCGATCCGATTTTTTCGATCCGCTGCCCCGTCACGAGAACATCGGCATCGCGAATCTCTCCCTCGTTAATCAGGCGGGCGTTTGTTATTAGCAATTTGTCCAATGTATTCTAGTACCCCTGCACTAACTTCCTGCAAATGCATCAGTCGCCATGACGAGTTCGTGAATATTTCCCGCTTCGAATGCGGCATGCCCGGCATCGGGAACGATTCGAAAATCAGCTTCCGGCCAGGCCTGTGCCAGCTCCCAGGCCGAAATCATCGGGCAAACGACGTCGTACCGTCCCTGAACGATGACGGCCGGGATGTTGCGGACCTTGTCGATATTTTTGATGAGATGATTTTCCTCCATGAAGCCTCCATTGACGAAGTAATGACATTCGATTCGTGCCAGCGACAGCGCCAGACCATCACCGGAAAATGTAGCCGCAACCTTCTCGTTCGGGACGAGGAAACTTGTGGACGCCTCCCAGATTGACCAGGCCTTGGCTGCCTGTAACCTGGTATTGGAATCCTCGCTCGTCAGTCGTTTGTAATACGCGTTCAGCAAATCACCCCTTTCCTTTTTCGGGATCGGCTCGAGATAGTGCTGCCAGAGATCGGGGTAGATCTGGCTCGCGCCCTTTTGATAAAGCCAGTCAATCTCACTCTTGCGCAACAGAAAAATTCCGCGAAGCACGAGCTCCGTGACACGCTCCGGATGGCGCTGCGAGTAGGCCAGGGCCAGCGTGCTACCCCAGGAACCACCGAACACCTGCCATCGATCTATCTGTAGAGCAGACCGCAGGATTTCTATATCGTTCACCAGATCCCAGGTCGTGTTGTTCACGAGGATTGCGTGCGGCCGGCTCTTGCCGCAACCCCGCTGGTCGAATAGCACGATTCGATACACATCGGGGTTGAAGAATCGGCGCATTTTCTCGGTACACCCACCGCCCGGACCGCCGTGCAGGAACACTGCTGGCTTGCCGTGCGGGTTGCC
>Ga0255053_10001178_pt1 | contig 14464 bp, 11 predicted proteins | sample JV7_2_22_MG_FD_188635 | JGI IMG/M metagenome (GOLD analysis project Ga0255053, IMG submission 188635) | Seawater microbial communities from Jervis Inlet, British Columbia, Canada - JV7_2_22 | ecosystem: Environmental > Aquatic > Marine > Inlet | place: Canada: British Columbia | collected...
GGAAGCAGCCAGGGTGTACCGACCAGAACCATCCGACCGGCCAAGGGCAGGTTGACGGCGAAGGTGGTGGCCAGGGCGATGGCAAAGACGGTACCCGGCAGGGCCCAGGGAACGGAGATAAGGGTCTCCAGAACCCGACCCAACCGGCCCCCCCCTCTGATGGAGAGACGGGCCGTAGCCAAGCCCAGCGCAATAGCCCCCACCGTTGCCACGGCGGCCATCCAAAGGGAATTCAACACCGGTCGCAGCCGCTCGGGACTGGAGAGGAAGGTGACATAGTTGCTGCCATCCAGCACGGGTGGCACGATCTCCACCGTCCAGGTGCCCGGGGGCACGAAAGAGATCAGCAGAAGAGTGAAGTGGGGTAACAGCAGCACCAGCGCCAGGACCCAGCCCAGGGTGGCGACACCCCAGCGCGCCAGCGGTCGCCGCAACTGCCGCCGGACCGGCGCCAGGCCACGCACGCCCCCGACGACGGCTGTCGACCCAGAATCGACCCGCCGCATGGCCCATAGCCCGACAAAGGCAAGGGCGGCCAGCGTGACCGTTTCGACCTGGGCCATGGCAATCTCCCCGTTCAACTTCGACGCCACAATCTGGGTCGTCATCACCCGGAATCCACCGCCAAAGATGTAGGGCGCCGAAAAGGACGCCAGCGAGGTCATGAAAGTCAACAGCGCGGCACCGGCCAGAGCCGGAGCCAGCACCGGCAGCGTTACGGTCCTCAACGTGCGCCACCGCCCTGCCCCCAGCGACGCAGCCGCTTCCAGGAGGGACGAATCGAGACGGGCAAGGGCCGCACGGGTAAACAAGTAGAAGTAGACATACATGGAGTAGGCGTGCACCAGCAGAATAGCCCCTGGCCCACTCAGTCGCCAGGGTGCGCTGGCAAGTCCAAAGAGCCGCTGGATGCCACGAGCTACAAAGCCACTCTCGCCATAGAGAAACAGGAAGGCGATGACCCCGACAAGGGGTGGCAGGGCGACAGGGAGAGCAATCAGCGAGCCGAGGATCTGCCGGCCGGGGAAGTCTGTGCGCTCGAAAAGAAAGGCCATCGGCACCCCTATGGCGGCAGCCAGGACCATCGATGCCATCGAGATCCAGAGACTCTGCCATAGGGCCCGCCACTCGTCGGCCCGCCGCCCGAATTCCACAAAGTGCTGCAGAGTGAAATCTCCCGGCAGTCCGGTCGCCTCCCACAGCGTGATCAGCAGGGGATAACCCACGAGCCAGATGAGAAATGCGACCATGATCCAGCCGGCACGTATCGTTCGGCTCGCCATCACTCTGCGCCTCCATCGGCAGAGCGAAAACACCTTGGTGGCGGCCCCTGCGACCGCAAAACCACGCTCACGGGCTCGCCCACGTCCGGCCCGTCTAGCTCTCCACGGACCAGCAGTCTTTCACCCATGGCCAGTTTCACCAGATAGAACGTCGCCTCACCCGTGAAGCGTCGCTCTTCGATCTCGCCAGCCAGGCCTTCATCCACGTCAGTGGGCGCCAGCTGGAGCGCTTCCGGTCGAAATACGACCTCCACCTCTTCCCCGGCCTCGAGATCCTGTGACATGACTGCAGTCCAGCAGACGCCATGACCTCGATACCGTCGATCCCCGATCTCGATCTGGCCTGCCGCCTTCAGCACCCCCTTGAGGACGCTGGCCCGGCCCACAAAGGCGGCCACGAAACGGCTGCTCGGCTCCAAATACAGCTCATCAGGAGGACCGACCTGGGCCAGAGAGCCGGTCTCCAGAAGGGCCACCCGGTCCCCCACGTCGAAGGCCTCCTCCTGTTCGTGGGTCACCCATATGGCCGTCAGACCGACGCGGCGTATTGCCTGTCGAAGTTGGCGCCGCGTTCGTTCCCGGAGCTCGGGATCCAGGTTGGACAGGGGCTCGTCTAGGAGCAGCAGTCGGGGATGGGGAGCCAGCGCTCTTGCCAGGGCGACGCGCTGCTGCTGTCCACCCGAGATCTCCTGCACGCGTCTCTCTCCATAACCCGACAGCTCCACCAGCTCCAGCACTTCGCTGACCCGCCCCTCTACCTCCTCCCTGGGCATCTTCTGACTCTCGAGACCGAACGCGATGTTGTCCGCCACTGTCATGTGGGGAAAAAGAGCGTAGTGTTGGAAAACCATGCCGAAATTGCGACGCTCGGGAGGCAGATCGGTCACCTCCTCCCCACCGACCAGGATCGCCCCCTCGTCGGGGGTTTCGAACCCCGAGATGAGCCTCAGCAGGGTGGTCTTGCCGCTGCCGCTGGCGCCGAGCAAAACCAGGATCTCGCCCTCGCTTACAGTCAGCGAGATATCGGTCAGCACCGGCTGGCCGCCAAAGCTTTTGCGGAGCTGCTCCAACTCGACAAAGGGCGCCATCGCTCGCCAGACCCGGCATCAGCCGCGGCCCCGCACCTCCCGGTCCCATCGGGACATCCACTTGGCGCCGCGCTCGGCCATCAGGTCCCAGTCCACATCGGCGCGGATGATCTGCCGGCGCGCCTCCTGGGCCCAGTCGGGGAGGTCTTCGGCGGGAAAGTCGGTTCTGGCCGGCAGTCGAAACGCCTGTGCAGCGGTGAGCAACAAAGTCTCTCGGCTACCCACCCAGTCGACAAAGGCCTTGGCCTCTTCTGGATGGCGCGCACCGGCCACGATGCCGATCGAATCATCGATCACCGGAGTCCCTGTACTGGGAAAGTGATAGTCCAGAGGCACCCCACGCTGCTGCAGAAAGAGGAGATCGGTGAGCTCCCAGATGGAGACCAGCCCTTCCTGACGAGTGAGTTTCTCGAACAGCAGGGCCGGATTGACGACGTACTCCTTGGTCTGAGCGTCCAGTCGACGCAACCACGCGAAGCCCGCAGCAGTGTCGTTGGTCTCGGCCACCGAACGGGCGATGATGAGCCCAAACGCCGTGCGCATCGTGCCACTGGCCAGAGGATCACGGATGATCAATCGCCCTTGCCAACGCTCATCCAGGAGGTCCTGCCAATCGTGGGGTGCCTCGGCGTCTGGGACCGCATCGGAGTTGAAGACCAGGATCGGCACTGCCTCATAGAGTCCAAAATAGAGATTCCCGGGATCTCGACTCTTTTCCGGCAGCGCGTCCGCCCACTCCGGGCGGTGGGTCTGCAGCAGACCTTCGGCGGCACCTCTGGCAAAAATGGTGTCGGGACCCCCGAACCAGATATCGGCCTGCGGATTGGCTGCCTCCGTCCGGATGCGGTCGTAGACTTCCTGTGAGCCCATATCCAGCCAGCGCACATCGATGTCCGGATGGCGGCTCTCGTACTCGGTTTCCAGCAAGCTCAGCAGATCGCGACCGTGCGGAGAGTACAGCACCAGAGGGATTCGCCCATCATTGCAGCCAGCAAGGGCCAGCAGCATCAGCCCTGGAAACCACAAACTGCGCTTCATGACGTTTCCATACACAGAAGATTCACAAAGAGACGGATCGCCCCCGGTACCCCCGCCGGTAATTGACGAAAGAAAGAGAGACCCGTGTAAACGTATAGCCCCTCTCCCACCTCAGCCACAAGGAGGGCACCCCTCTCGAGCGGCTGACCCTCATCCTGCAACGATAGCAATGACATGTAGGCAGGATCCCAGTTGGAAGCGAAATAGAGACCCCGCTCCTGCACCCAGTTCTCCCAATCACCCTTACCGATTCGATTGGGGATCTGGAAAGCCCTGTGATCGGGACGCACGACGGTGATCTGCGCTCTCTCATCGGTCACGCGGCCGTGCGGTCGGCCGATCTCGAGACTCAGGGGCGCAAAAGCGCCGCGTACGAACTGGTATTGCTGATACTGCACCACCAATAGACCGCCATCCCGCACGTATTGCAGGAGTCGCGAGTTGATCTCCGCCAGAACGGGGTCGATTTCGTAGGCACGACTGCCAACCACGATCGCCTCGAATGCCGACAAATCAGCGGTTCTCAACTCGGCTGCCGTGAGTATCTGCACCGGCAAACCGATCTGTCCGAGGACCTCCGGCACTCGGTCCGAGGCTCCTCGGATGTAGCCGACCTGTCGCGCCCGAGGCAGCTCGAGATCGAGCATCTGGATCTCGATATCCGCCTGCACCGGATGACTCAACGGTCGAACATGCGGATAGCTAACCACCGGATAGGCAGTGTCATAGATGCCGCCGCCGTTCAGCACCGCCACAGCCGTCACTCTCACCCTGTCCTGAGACCGGTTATCGGGAGCGTCGAGTCCTATGCGGAGAACCGCCTGACCGTTGGGCTCGGCGATGGTGAACTCCACCGGCGGCAGATCCGGCCATTGGCTTTCGGTGCGGAGCTCCAATCGTCCTGCTATCGGCACGCGGCTGTGAGACCGGAGGAGGACTTCGATTTCTCGTCGTTCCAAGCTCGACCTGGGCCACAGCAACAAGTCCGGGCTCACCGCGACCTCCAGCCTGGGTACCGCGCGCACCGGCCGCCGAACCTCACCGACAGCCTGATCTCGGAAGCGGTAGACGATTTCGCGAGCGACGCGAACCGGGACTCCGGAGATTTGGAGGTGGAGAACTGCCACTGCTGGTGGGCGCTGGAGGGGCTCGCCACGATCGACTTCAGCAACTGAGTCCCAATCGTACATATCGCTCGATAACTGCTGGCGCAGGAAATAGGGTGCGCTCGGTTCAATGTCGACGGGCACCTCGAGCTGAAAGCGCCACTGCTCCAGACCCGAGTTGTCGCCCTCATCTACTGGCAGAGGTTGTCTGGTCGCGCGCCAGCCAGCGGGCGACACGACTTCCACATCCCTTACCTCGACTTCCTGCTCACCGCTAGCCCAGAGCGTGACTGTCGTCTCGGCCACCTCGCCCACGGTTATCTGTGCTCGGTCAGCCACGGCATCCAGAGACACGCCGGCGGCCGCCACCAATCCAACCGAGGCGATCTCGAGCTTCTCGTTCAGAAGATCGACGACGATTCGATGCGCCGGAGTCTGACCCGATGCGGCGAGGGCCGTGGTCAGATCCTCGAGGATGGACACGATCTGCGCCAGGGCGGGCACAGCGGACGCCAGATCAGCGGGCGACAGGGACAGCCGGCTCTCTTGCGCAATCTCTGCCACACCCCGCAGCTCCCTCCGAGCCCGCTCTCGCGGGGACCCGGGCGGCAAGGAGTCGGCGATCGCGGCGAGGCTTGTATCGATCCCCCCGAAAACCTCGACTGCGCCGGCCGCGGTCTCTCCAGCGATCCAGATCAGCCCCCCTGAGCGCCGTCCGAGTCTCTGCAGAGTCCCCATGTCCTGCGATCGGTGCATGCTGCGGCTGGCGCCGGCAACCTGCAAGATCGACTTGCCGGTCAGCGGCTCGACCAGGTCGAGGGGAAACTCCAATGTCGATTCCTCTCGGTTCCGCCACACCCGTCGATAGAGGGCTTGTGGCTGCCAGGGTGGCAGTCCCACCGCCGTCAACTGCGGAAATCGATCGGGCTTACCTGCCAACCGAAAGGCCTCTTCGGCGACGACCCCGGAGGCCTGGTGCTGTCCGTGCCCAGTCCGACCCTCTCCAGGGAAAATCGTCACGACCACCTGGGGTTTGAAGCGGCGAAGGGTACGTACAGCATCTTCCAGAAGAGTTGTCTTTGGCCAGCGGCCGAAGGTCTCATCCAGGGATCGGGTGTAGCCGAAGTCGAAGGCTCGCGTGAAGTACTGACGGCTGCCCTCGATCTGGCGGGCGGCCATGAGCTCTCCAGAACGGATCAAGCCGAGACTCACCCCGAGCTCGGGGCCGATCAGATTCTGGCCGCCTTCACCGCGCGACAGGGAGAGGTAGGCTGCTTCCCCGCCCAAACCGGTCCCCACGTAGGCCAACAGTGTGGTGTCCTCATCGTCGGGATGAGCTCCCACCACCAGCAGGCGCCGATGGCTCGAGAGCTTCACCAGCGCGCCATCGACCGCTGCGATACCGCCGGTCGTCGCCGGCTGCAGAGGAGAGATCGTCGGTGAAGGAGGTTGTTGGGCGATCAGCGGGGAGACCCAGACGACCGCCAGGGATAGTCTCGCAAGAGCACGCATGAAGGGCGATTCTACCGCTGCGGGCTCAGTGCGCCGCGGGTCCGCAGTTCAGAATCCTCGACTCAGCTCATGAACACCTGTAGCAGAAGAAGAAAAGCCCCGATTGACGCCGCGGCCAGACAGACCGTACCGGCAACGGTCAAGACCTCTCGCCAGCCAGTCGCATGCATTGCCTGGCTGAGCAGGACTCCCACCAGACCCGCAGCCAAGACGCCAGGCCAGGTAATCCCCCACATCGAGTAGGCCCCAGCGATCAACAAGACAGCCAGGGCGCCTCCTAGAATCTTCATATAGTTCTCCGAGTCGATTCGAGAGTGTGAGTGTACCTCGTTCCTCCTACGACGGACACCTGCCCCGGGAGTCGGTTTCGGTTGCTAGCCAACGACACCCGCGATAAATTACGCGCACTATGAAGAATCCCGGACAGGTAGCTATAGCACTCGCTCTTATTGGGCTTTTCGCCATCACCACTCCGGTCCTCGCACAGGACAGTATTCCGGCGCCTGACGACGTGTCTGCGCCACCTGCCGACACCGAAGTGACCGAGTCCGGCCTCGCCACCAAGGTTCTGCAGGCTGGAACCGGGACCGAGCACCCAGGGCCGCAGGCCACCGTCCAGGTGCACTACACCGGCTGGACAACCGACGGCAAGATGTTCGACAGCTCTGTGGTCAGGGGCGAACCCGCAGGCCTGCCGCTGAATCGGGTCATCCCAGGCTGGACCGAGGGGCTGCAGCTCATGGTCGAGGGGGAAAAGCGCCGTCTCTGGATCCCTGAAGAGCTGGCCTACGCAGGTCGAGCCGATCAACCGGCCGGCATGCTGGTCTTCGATGTGGAACTGCTGCGAATCCAGACAGCACCCACCACTCCACCGGCACCGGCCGACGTGGCGGCACCGCCCGCAGGTGCCGAAGTCACAGAGTCGGGGCTGGCCAGCAAAGTGCTCGAGCCAGGGACCGGTACCGAGCATCCCACTCGCAAAAGCGAGGTCACGGTTCACTACAGCGGCTGGACCACCGATGGTGTGCTCTTCGATAGCTCGGTCATGCGAGGCGAGCCGGCGTCCTTTCCTCTCAACCGGGTCATCGAGGGATGGACCGAAGGGTTGCAGCTGATGGTGGTGGGTGAGAAGCGTCGGTTCTGGATTCCGGAGAAGCTGGCCTATAAGGGTCAAGAGGGCGCGCCGAAGGGTATGCTGGTTTTCGACGTGCACCTGCTCCACATCAACTAGATTCCAACGGTAGACTCACCGCTGAACTCGTGGCAGGAGGGCGCGTCGGCATCCGGAGCTCCGCGAAAGTCTTCAAGAAGACCTCCACGACCTGCGGATCGAATTGCCCTCCGGCGCCATCACACAGGTACTCCACGACGGAATCATGGCTCAAGGCTCCCCGGTAGGGCCGAGTCGACCTCAGGGCGTCATAGCAGTCGGCGACTGAGAGAATCCGAGCCTCGAGACAGATCTCGGTTCCAGACAGACCCCCGGGATATCCCTGACCATTGAACCACTCGTGATGTTGGAGCACCACAGGAATTGTGTCCGACAGTGCCGGTATAGGCTCGATGATACGAACCCCCAATCGCACATGTTCGCGGATCTTATCCATCTCCTCAGTGGTCAGTTTCCCAGGCTTGTCGAGGATCTCCGATGGGACCCCTATCTTGCCGATGTCGTGGAGCAGACTGGCTCGCTGCAGAGTGTCCAGACGCTCCTTGGGCAGACCCATCTCTCGACCTGTCTGCTGGGCCAGGTTGGTCACCCGTTCGGTGTGTCCCATCGTCCAGTGGGAACGCACGTCGATCGCCCGGGCCAATGCTGACAGGGTGCCCCAGTTCAGGTCGTCCAGTTGCTCGACCAGACGGATATTCGACAGGGCGATGGCCACCTGATCGGTGAGCTGTCGTGCCTGATCGAGTCTCTTCGGATCCAGCTCCGTCGTGTCGCTTCGGCCTGCCGCGATGACGGCCACCAGCTCACCTGCAAGAAAGGCCGGAAATGCGACCACACTCTCGAACTCCACACCATTCACAGGAACGAAGAAACCAGGAACACCCTCCGGTCGTCTCACTTCGAGGTGATGCCGATTGGCGCTGAGTGCCTCCAGCTCCTGAGGCACGAGCTCAATGGCTTCGACCTGGCTCGCCGAGCCTGGCGCTGCACCCTTGCTGTAGATCCACGCAGCCCCTGCGCAGTCTGGCTTCAGCAGACTGATGGAGACCTGCTCACAGGGGAAGATCCGTTCGAACTGATCCAAAACGGTCCCAGCGATTCTCTTTGTATCCAGGGCGGACAGGACAGCCTGTTGCAGCTGGTTCAACGACTCGAGTGTGGCGAACTGGCTCTCCAGATTTCGAGCCATGGAGTTGAACGCGCTCGCCAGCTCGGCGAACTCGTCCCGACTTTCCACCTGGACATTGGCTCCCAGCTTTCCTGAAGCCAACTGACGGGTCCCGGCCTGCAATCTCTCGAGCGGTATCAAGCTGCTGCGAATCTGGCGGATGCTCAACAACATCACGCTCAACAGTGTGGCGGCGAAAATGCAGAGAAACCACCGCTTGAAGCTCGCCAGCGGCTGAAACACAGAATCCTCTGGCTCGCTTACGACCAGGGTCAGGCTGGGGTAGAGAAATGCCGGACGTAGATTCATGACCCGATAGTGAGCCAGATAGCGCGTACCTGCTACGTGCCACTGGAAATTGCCCAGCGATCCCAGGGTGGCCTGAGCCGGCAGCTCTGCTGCCAGCCCTTCTGCCCCCTTCAGAGTGTTGTGAATCTGGTTCTCTCGACCCTGATCCAGAACGGTGAGCTCGTAAACGGCCGGCAGCGTGTTCTCCAGGGTCGCACCCCACCACAAGTAGGATGGCTCGATCTCGCCCCAACCGGTGACCCGATCAGGCGGCTGGGCCTCCAACCTCCTGCCCAGAATGAACCTCTCTTCGCCTCGGATGCCAGCTTCCACCGTCAGCAACGGCCGCCCCGAGTCGAGGTGAGCCACCTCGGCGGCGCTCAACCGAGGAGGCTCGAATCCGGCACCGCGAGCGACTCTCGTCTGCCCCCGATGGACCTCGATCACGATGCCGCGAAAGTGATCTGCAACGCTTTCACCGACGATTGATTTCGCTTTCATCTCACTTTCAGAGGATTGGAGCTCCACCTCTGATGTCTTGATCTGGAGCTCGGAATCGAGAAGGGTCAACCGGTCCCAGATTCCCATGGCGATGGATTTGCTCTCGTCGGCCAGACGGCCTTCGGCCTGCTGGACGAGCTCCCGGTTGACCGAGATGTAGGAGATCAGCGCCAACGCTACGATCGGCAGGAGGGCACAACTGGCAAAAAGCAGGAATATTCTCTGTCCGAACCTGCTGCGCAGGAATGTCGACTCGATGCGCACCTCTAGAACTCGTTGGCAGGTCCGACGAATAGCCCATCGTTGGCCCGGACAATATCGTCCCAGCTGACTCTCGCCGTCAGGGGTGGTCGGCTCTCCCCATCGGGCCCCATGCTGTAGAGGTCGAAGTCCGAGTTCAAGGGCACGATGAAACGGTCCTTGCGTCTCTTACTGTTCCACGTGCTGTCAGTGCTGGGTAGGTATTGATAGGGATTGCCCCATCTGTCGAAATACGGCCCGCCATCGAGCTCATCCAGGCTTACTGGAAAGCGCCCTTCGAACTGCTCGAAAATCTCGATTCCGGAACCGATCGACTGGATATCGGCGATCACCTTCTTGATCGTCATCTGTTGCAGGATGTTGAGAAAACTCGGAATCACAATAGCTGCGATGATGCCGATGAGGGCGACGACGATCAGCACCTCGATCAGGGTGAAGCCATGTCTTGGGCGCCTCACCAGCTAGGCCTCCACTCGTTGCCAGACAACATGTTGACGTCCCACAAACCGAAGCTCGCCAGAAGCGGACTCGAACCTGAAGTGCAGACGGTATTCGCCCCCGTTTTTCGCCCTATAGTCGAGAGCGTAGAGGACATGCCCCTCCTTCTCCTCGGTCAGCACACCGATGACCTCATGGGTCACTTTCTCACCGTCGCCGCTGTCGAATGTGATCTGCTCCCGATCGATGACCATCGATCGGCCTTCGTAGATAGAGCCGGCAGCTGTCCAGGTACCTTGCAGCTTGGGTGGTGCGGTCTCACGAATGTTCAAACATCCGGTCAGTAGAAACAAGAGTAGGGTCAGACCACAGGAGTGGATGATCTGGCGGCGGGCCATTACGATTCCCTCAACATTGTGCGACGGCAGACGGATTCCAACTACAGGTCTTGGCCATCTCGATGCAACCTCATCCGGAATTATGAATCGTGGACTAAGTTCTTTCAGTGGAACAATTAACAAGTCGAACAAAAAGATATGATGCCCATCAGGAGCGATCTCGAGCGATTGCAGCTGTCTGTGGCAGGGAAGATGACCAAGGAATACGATTCCGTCTACCTCTCTCCCCATCCCGATGACGCGATATTTTCCTGCGCGGGTCGCATCTGGCTGCAACGCCGCCAGGGACAGTCGGTCTTGATCGCCACGATGGCGACTCGAGATCCCCAAGGACGGCTCTCCTCCATCGCTCGTCGACTTCACGACCGAGGAGGCATGGAGCCTGACTCCCTCGAAGTCAGGCGGGGAGAGGATCGACAGGCCGCGGAGATTCTGGGTGCCGACCTGATTCACGGCGATCTGGAGGATGCCGTCTATCGCGCCGAGGTCGGATCGAACCGATGGCTCTACCCCAGTTTACGCAGGCTCTTCGGAAAGATCCATCCGGCCGATCGCCAATTTCCCGAGGATCTGGACCGGCTGATCCAGGAGCTGCCTTCCCACACCGAGCTGGTGGTCCCGTTGAGCGTCGGTCGGCACGTCGATCATCGATTGGTGCGCGCTGCCGCAGAGCGCGTCGCCGCTGCGTCCCTGCTCTACTACGAGGATTTTCCTTATGCTGAACGGCGCCGAGCCGTCCATCGAGCCTTGAGGCCCCGCCGCGCTTGGGTGGATTGCACGACAGATCTTTCCCTGGAGGCAGTGGCTGCCAAAGTCCGGGCGGCCTCAGTCTACACCTCTCAGATCGACCTGATTTTTGGCAGTCCTCGCCGTCTTCGTCAGGCGATTCGGCGACGAGCCCGACGCCTGGGCGGTGAGCGTTACTGGCGGCGGCAGGACGACCGGCCCGAATCTGACTAGAGCTGTTGGGTCTGATCGGGGACACGGCCACAGACGTAGTAGGCCCCGAAGGGGTAATACAGCCTGCCATTCTGGTCGAGGACTTCCTGCGCTGACGCTACGAATTCATCTTTCATGACGGCCAGACGTTCTGTCTCGAGATGCAGCAGGCGCTGCCGAACCGCGGTAACAATGGAGACCTGAACCTCCCAGAACTCCGATGCAGAGTCGAAAGAGAGAGTGTGTCCCGCCCAACTCGTTCCGTCGAGCTCGAATCCCGCCTCCTGAACAGCAAGACAGAGTCGCCGGTACGGATCCTCTTTTCGCCATTCAGTGAATTTTGCTGCGGGCAAACCAGGCCTACAAGAATCGATGAAATCCATTACGGCACCTGGTGCCCAAACCTGAGGCTGAAATAGGCTTCTGATCTTTTTCAAGAGCCTGCCGGCGGCGTAACGGACAAGACCAGATCCCGACGGCGGTCGTCCGGCTCCTATGGCTACGACGGCCCTTCGGCCTGGTTTCAAGCACCGCCGAATCTCACAGAGCGCAACATCAAGATTTGGAAAGTGTGCCACCGCGCACAGTGAGATGACAGCATCGAAGTGATTGTCGGGGAACTCCAGCTCCTCGGCATCCATCTTCAGGAATTGGATGTTCTCCAATCCTAGTCTTTTGGTTTCGTCACGTGCCGCGTTCAACATTCCATCTGAGAGATCGATGCCAAGAACTTCACCGTGGCTGCCGACGGTGTTTGCTGCGCATCGCGCCGCGATCCCCGTTCCGGTGCCAACATCTAGCACCCTTTGTCCCCGCATGACCCCTGCCAAATCCACGGCTCGTACTGCAAGTGGCTGCGAGAGTCTCTCGATGTACTTGCCGTAGGATGACGCCGCGTGATCGTAGCTGCTCGTATCACTCTGCTTATCGAACGGCTCCGCTTCCGGGACCGAGTTTCTAGACATGTTCTTTTAGGCTTCCGATTGCAGTCTCCGCCGCCATCCGTAGAATACAGCCCCTTTGTGAATCCAGAGGGTTGGGAGTAGAGGCGCTCGCTGGCGGACCTCGAGACGGTCAGCGGTTGACGAAGTTGGCGATCACGTACCGTGGGATCTCTGGAATACTCCGCCAGTTCAGCCGCTTTATCATTCTCAGGCCGGCCAGCATGCGCCCGCCGCGCAGTATCCAGTTGGTGCCACTGGAGAGCAGCGCTGGGTAGCGATTGTGGAAGTCGTGACGAATCATCAAGCGAATCAAGGAGTTCGGCACATAGCGTTTGCCGAGCATGCTCGTGTAGCAGAGCCACGGGTCGTGCTCGATCTCCTCATCGGTGACCTTTACCTTGCGACGCGAGCTCCGGCCGACGACTTCGTCGGCGGTGATGACGCCCCTGTCCAGGGCCATCTTGGTGAGCTTGTAAGAGGGGAAGTAGTTCATACCGTGCATAGACGGAATAAAGGGTTTTGGGAGCTTCAAGAGGAGCTCCATATTCTCCCGATTGTCCTCCTCGCTGTTCGTCAGGGCGCTGGAGATGACATCGACCCTTATTGTCATGCCGTTGTCGATCAGGCCCGCGACAGCCTCGATGATCTGTTCGTCGGTCTCGAGTCGATCGAAGTATTCCTTGCGGATCCGTGCTGAGCCGTGCTGGATGCCCATGGTGACGTCCGCGGCACCCATCTCGCTGAGCAGTTTCGCCTGTGGCCTGGCGATCATCTGTGGGTGCACGTAGCAGAAGAAGGGCAGCCCGATCTCCTTCTTGTAGACCGGTGCGAACTCCGCTAGCCAGTTCTTGTCGTAGGTGAAGACGTCATCCCAGAACTGGATCCGCTTCAGCTCAGGCTCGCGCTCCATAGCCAGCTTGAGCTCTCCGATCACGTCCTCTACCGAACGCCGACGCAGACGCTTGCCCTCGCCGAAGCTGATGTGATTCACGCAGAAGCTGCAAATGTACGGACAGCCGCGAGCGGTAAGAATGTCGTACTCGCGCTTGTGGTAGTGGGTCGGATTGCTCTCGCGGTGAACCTCGCCGCCGACTATGTAGAACTTGTTGTCGTCGCTGAAGTCGGCCCATGGTTGAGAGGTCAGATCATGGAGCAACGGTCGGCTCTCGTTGCGGATGATCTCACCGTCCTTCTTGAACCAGATGTTCTGGATGTCGGTGCGGCCATCTTCAGCCTGAATGCTCGCCGCCAGCTCGACGACGGCCTCGTCACCCTCGCCGATACAGACCATATCGGCATGCTCGAGGGATTCCTCGGGCTCGAGCGAGGGATGGATTCCCCCCCAGACGATCGGCGTACTGGTAAGCGTCTCCCGGATCCGCCGGGTCATTTCGATGGCGTCGCGCAGAAAGTAGGAAACGAAACCCAGGCCGACGAGGTCCGGCTCGAACTCCTCGAGCAGGGCGATCAGGGCTTTATATTCCCGCTCCTCTGGCGGCGAGACGAATTCGAAATCCTCTCGGAAGAAGACCGTTCTGACGTTGAAGCCCGCATTTTCGAGCTGTGCGTGCAACAAGCGCGGTGCCATCCACCGGCTGCCAACGAGACCGATCATCACCACACGGGTGCTTTTGCTACCAACGAACCGCGCCTGTGGCGCATTGTTCAGGATCGTGAGTCCGGCCATCTGCAGTGCTCTCGGTTCTGGGTATGGACAGAGGCCTCGAGCTGGTCAACTCAACCCGAAGTCATACGACATTGCTGAGCAATCCGACGTAACTTGACCGGGGATTGTACCACGTGCTCGCCGACCGGGCGTCGCCAGCGCGTCTGCGGCGGAGTGTCCTGCGTCCTCTATTTTGCCTACTGGGAATCCAACGCGACGTAGTCGAACGCTGCAGCCAAGGTGCGCTCGTCCTGCAAGCTATTGTCGATCTCGGCGGGACTGGCGACCCAGCCGAACCGGAAGGTCGCCAAGTTGACGCCGGCGTGCCAGCGCGTTGCGGGAATCTGCACTTCGAGCTCGTTCCAATCGGGCTCGAGCGTCCAGCTGACGATCGGTTCCGAGTTGATCAAGAGTTCCACCGTCTGGGGAGGGTGCTGTGGGCTCTGGAACGGAAACAGCCGCAGCGACAAGCTTTGATCGCTGACCTCGATCAGTGGCAAACCGACCTCCGCCTCCAACCAATCAACCCATCGAAAGCTTACGCCCGCCTGGTTGGTCTCGGAGTAGGACCAACCGCTGCCAAGCAGCAGTGACGAGTCGCCAAATTCGATTCGGCGATTGCCTGCCAAAAAAACTTCCTGAAACTTCTCCATCCGTAGCATC
>Ga0255053_10001184_pt1 | contig 14423 bp, 11 predicted proteins | sample JV7_2_22_MG_FD_188635 | JGI IMG/M metagenome (GOLD analysis project Ga0255053, IMG submission 188635) | Seawater microbial communities from Jervis Inlet, British Columbia, Canada - JV7_2_22 | ecosystem: Environmental > Aquatic > Marine > Inlet | place: Canada: British Columbia | collected...
GACAACGCTTGAAAACTGTTTTATCGGCTTCATTTTCTTAAAACCTTCTGTATAATAGATTTGGATTTATGATATTATACCGCTTTCCATATTAATGTTCCGAAATACGGAATAGGGGTATAAGTGGTTGTAGAAAAAAACGTTTGAATAACGGAACGTTTTTTTGACAATCACTATAAGGATGTTGATTACAGAGCTTGCTCTAAACTTGTCAACAAGAAATAAAATTTGATCGATCAACTAAAATTCTTCATTTGGAGGCCCAATTGAAGGAACAATTACTGAATGCGATGGAAAATTCTGCCCATGAAGTCAAGCAGTGGCCGAAAAAGGAAGTCCAGATATTTCATCATAACGATTCCGATGGACTCACTTCGGGAGCCATTCTTACTACCGCATTTGAAAGGGCTGATTTTAAGGTTCAGCGCTCCTGTTTGGAAAAACCATATCCGAAGTTGTTGCACAAAATCTATGACCAAACGGGCGGTTTAATCATATTCGCAGATTTTGCCGGCCGGATTGCACCTCTGCTTTCAGATCTGAACAAAAGCCGCAATCTCACCCTAATTTTAGACCACCACGTGGCTGAAGCTTCCACCGACCCCATGGTGCACAATCTGGATCCCGATCTTTACGGTCTCAAGGGCGATCGTGACATTTCCGGTTCAACCACCTGTTATCTCTTTGCAAAGACCCTGGATGCATCCAATGGCGACCTCGCCCATATTGCCACCATCGGCGCTGTGGGAGATGAGTTTTTTGTGGATGGTTGTCTGGCCGGTGAAAATCGTGATGCTGCCCTGGAAGCGGTCAAACAGGGAAAACTGGAAATTCGCAAACATGAAACCGGTGAGCGTTACTTTTTAAATACTTCCAGGGGATCCGTCGCCTGTGATGAACTGGGCGCTTATCTGGACACCCTGGGCGCCGCCGGCTATTATCAAAAAGGACCGGACATGGGAATCAAGGTCTGTCTGGAGGGCGCGACCTCTGAATCCGACCAGATGCTGGAGAAGTTACAGGCCATTCAACATAAAGCATTTGAAAAGGAGATCTCAAAGATCCAGTCTGATGGATTGAAAAAAACAGCAAATATCCAGTGGTTTCACGTCGAGAATCGATTTGCGCCCATGGGCGTTAAAATGATCGGCGTATTCTGCGATGCCATCAAAAATTCCGAAGATGTAGACCCGCAACGCTATGTTGCCGGTTTTCAGATCATTCCCAACGAAATCCCGGGTTTCGGACCCATGGAATTCAATGAGGTTAAGATTTCCATGCGGGTACCCGCTCAAATAGAGGCAGAAATCCGAGCCAATAAAAAAATGGGGCTCAATATTTTATTGCCCGAAGCAACCAACAAACTCGGCGGTTTCTCTGACGCCTGCCATAGCTTGACAGCTGCCACCACAGTGGCCATCGGCAAGGAAGAACAGTTAATTGAGGAAATGGAGAAAATTTTGCGCGAGTAAAATTTAACAGACCTATAACCTAAACAAAGGCAATATTCATGTTGGGTTTCGACCGCCCCTCAACGGGCATCACACAGCGACGATTATAGTAGGTTGGGTTGAGGGATGAAACCCAACATCAGATTAAATGGTCTCAACCCAACCTACGACTGGAAGCCCCTTCTAAGTAAATTATTTCAGGATCAAAGAATAACTATATTATTTAAAGGAGAACACTATGGGCAAAGGATCAGCGTTTGGAAAAACAATACTTATCGGCGATCAGTTTGTTTTAAACGAAGTTCCGGCGATTGTCTCGGCCATCCCTTTTGAAACCATAGCACAGGTGGAAAAACTGGACGAAGGCGAAGGCTGGATCTTGGAGGACAATCGCAATGAAGTTCCGGGCTATAGGGAAAAGAAAAAGAAAGACCAGGTCGGATCCATCAATCGTATCCTGAAAGTGATGAAAATCGATGCCAAAAAGACCCCCATCAAAATTACCTATGGCGGAACGCTGTTGGCCGGCAGCGGCGTCGGTGCCAGCGCTGCGAGTTGTGTCTCGCTGGCTCGCGCATTAAATGACGAATTTAACCTGGGTCTTTCGATAGAAGAGATCAACCATGTCGGATGGGAAGGCGAATTCGCCTATCACGGTACCCCCAGCGGGGTGGATAATACGGCTTCCACCTATGGCGGGATTATTTTCTACCGCATCATAAAGGGCGAAAAGACTTTTGAGAAAATCCCGCTCAAAGAACCCATCGAGATCGTATTGGCCAACAGCGGCATAACGGCCGATACAAAGCTTATGGATACTATTGTTAAAAAAAATCAGGAAGAGGACCCTGAACTGTTTGCCTCACGCCTCAAAACGATTACCGGTCAGGCCCACGAAATGAAACAGGCGCTCGAAGCCTATGATTTAGAGCGCGTCGGCAAGCTCATGACGGAAAATCACGGCATTGTGAGAGAGATGGGGTATTCACACGAAATATTAGATTATCTATGCAAGCTGGGCCTTGAAAAAGGTGCCCTGGGAACCAAAGTCACCGGCGGGGGGATGGGCGGCTATATGAGTTCCTTGACTCCGGGCAAAGACCTGCAGGAAGCCGTGGCAAAAACCTTCGAAAATGAAGGGTATAAGGTTATCAGGGCCACAATCGGTGGTAGTTAATAGTAGTGACTATCATTTAGTCTTAAAATCTATGGGTATTGTAATCTAAAATTTTGAAATGCTTTTTTCTCAAGTCCCGTTCATTATATATTTGTAAGTACAATAAATAACCTAAAAACTTCGCATGGAATTGTGGAGTCATAGCCGCAATCCACAATTCAGCCAAAGTGTGGGTTGCGCATACCTATTATGAAATAGCGGATAAAAACTTAGAGAAAGGATTATATACCAAATATTGGGTTTCGGAGATCTTTTCTTCCTATTCAATATTTGTTTATTTTATATCCGGTCATATTTATGCAACAATTCAAGCGTTTGTTCAATCGGTATTGCATGTAAGGTATTACCGTCACGCCCTACGGCAGTGTGAGCTTTGAACAGAGCGTTAACTACAGACTCTTCGGTTGCCTCTATTACCGCCTGGTAGAGCGCATCAATACGCCGGTCGTTCATAACCTCAATCGAGTTTGAAAGCGTACCGCTTGCTCTAACCCGATTCGCATTCGTGAAAGCAAACATAAGCTCGCCACTGCAGTTAGCACCGATTGAACCAATTCTGGCCAACCCCAAGGCCGCTCTTTTGGCCAGTTTGGATACCTGATGATTGCTAAGCGGCGCATCGGTGGCAACAACAACAATACAGGATCCACCGTTGCCGCCTTCCCCCCAATAATCCGGTAATTGGCCTTCCGGCATTCGATCAGTAATATGGCGACCAACGGGTACGCCATCAATGGTAAGCAAGGAGCGCTCGCCAAGGTTGGTCTGCACCAGCACGCCAACCATGAAACCTCCCTGCGCCTCATCCAACTGGCGCGAAGCGGATCCGATACCCCCTTTGAACTGAAAGCACTGCATGCCCGTACCGGCGCCAACGCAACCCTCTTCAACGATACCATCATCAGCCTTATCCAGCGCTGCAAAAACATGCTCTTCTTCAATGTGAAAAGCACGTGAGTCGTTAAGAAAGCTATCATCACATTCACAAACCAGAGGAATAACCAGTTCCAATGTTCCTAAATCCGGATCTTGCCTGCACATATACCGCTGAACAGCATGGTATACAATGCCGACACTCATTGTAGCCGTCAGCAATATGGGGGTAGACGCAATACCCCACTCATCGGCTGCAGCGCGTCCGGTAATCTCCCCGAAACCGTTTAACACAAAGCTCCCGGCCGGAACAGGTTCTCTGACTAAATCCCCATCAGCAGGCCAAATAGCCGTTACACCAGTCTGCGCTGTGCTTTGTTTGTTGTTGAAGCTGAGCGTGGTGTGCCCAACACGTACACCTTGAACGTCAGTGATACTATTTTTAGGTCCAGGGTTCAGGGACCCAATTACCAGACCCAATTCACGGCAGCGTTTTCTCGCCTCACTCATTAAAACCACCTCCCAATAAGGTCTTAAAATGATCTATAAATGTTCGTCTATCCTTAGCGTAAACTATGCTTTCATCAACCGGATGTAAACACGTGAGATACCACCTCACCTTTTCTGATCAAAACAAACACTCCCCGTAATACTCCTTCTGAGTATTCACTGCCTGGGTTAAGACAGAGGGTACGGCCTAAATGAGCCGCTCCTTTTGATTCGTGGATGTGGCCATGCAATCCCAAAAGTGGTTGGTTACGCTCTATCGAATCCCGCACCGCCTGACAGCCAACAGCTCCCATTTCCACGCCGGAGATCCCAATCTGCGGCCGGAGATCATCGTCCAGTTCAGGGGCATCGTCGATGATGGTGCCATAAGGAGGACAATGGAGATTAAAGATGCAACTGCCCATATCGTTAACCTTCTCGGTAATTCGATCAATCCGGCGGCCCAATTCGTCTTCGGGTAAATCACCCGGGCAATCGAAGGGGGTGATATTCGCATTGCCTAAGCTAAGCATCTCGTGGTCTGCGGTGATCTGGATCACTTTATCATCAGGACAAATAACAGCTGGTGCGTCTTCCAGCACGGACTTAACTTCCGCAATATCATCGTTCCCCGGACTGATGTAGCAGGGAACCCCCGTATCTTTCAAGCGCTCATCGGCAAAGCCCATCCACTCTTTCAAACGCCTGAGCATCAGCTCCTTAAACAGCGTATCTTGGATTTCCGGGCTATCTTTAAACTCACTATATTCGTCCGGTTCAAAAGTGTGTGCATACGCGCCAAGTACGTCAGTCGTTTTAACGAAGTCGTCTAGCTCCGCTTGCGTGTTTAATATGCGTTCCTTGCCAAAAAGATACGAGCGATACTTATTGCCTTCCTTAATGATCGGCACAATCAGCTTTCCCGTCAAGTCTCCGCCCATTATCAGACAATCAACGCGCTGTCCTTTGCTGGCGTAAAATTTGGCAGAGTTGATAAACTTTTTAAAGCAGACGGACGACCCGTGAATGTCGGTGGCGTAGAAAATAGAGGTGCCCTGCGGTTTCTTTTTCCAAAACATTTATTCTCCTCCCAATATTGATCACATAACCTCATCGACGTCACGATACCACTTGACGCGCTCTCCAACTTTGCTGCGCAGTTTCCAGCGAAGTGTGGCTGGTTCCTTATCAATGCGCTGCATAATACGGAGAAAGCGTTCGCGGATAATCTGCTGATCATCGTTGGTTAACACATCGTATTTATCTATCAGACGAATAACTTTGTCCAGATTTGTTGTCACAGTTTTCCATAAGCCCCAGTCAGACTTGCAGGTCTTGGCCACGTAATCGATATTAATGGTCTCATCATCAGAGCTGCCCACATCGTGCTCACGAAGCAGCATGATTGTATCTATTATATCTTTTTCGTTTATCTGGACAATCTGCATTTTCTCAAGCAAAAGGTCGACCAGCGAGATTGTCGGATAATCTAGCTCTAAGCGTTCCCTAAAGTTAATGATATGTGAAAAATCTAAAGTATCATAGAAAACGTCAGAGTGCAGCGAATTATCAGAGGCAAAAAAGATCGAGCGCTTAACTCCCGGGACAGTCTGGATGCGTTTATCATCCACATACCCCAAATCAAGAAACATTTTCTCGATATCGTGCTTTTGCTCTATATAAGCCATAAAATCAATATCTGTAAAAAAGCGATCTGTTTCTTTTTGAATGAAGTTGTATTTGGGACAGTGATGGTGGAAGGCGATCGCCCCAATAAGACGAAGTGTCAGATCGCGTTTATGTGCTTCATCAATTATTTTATCAGCTGCTTTTATTAAAGAACTAGGTTCAGGGAACTCACCCATCCTTATCTCTCCTATATTCGATTTTTCAGGTTTTGCTAATTCATCTTTGTCAGATCACCGTATAGCAGCGGCTTTCGGTCACGGAAATAGTTATAGCTCTGGCGCTTTTTACGTTGTCCGCTGAGGTCAAGGGTTGCGACAATCATTCCTTCCCGGTCATCAGGCATGGACGCCATCGTCAAACCGTCGGCATCTACAATGCGACTTAATCCCACAAAGTGATCATCAAGCGAGGGATCATATCCGACTCGATTGCAAAGCACGACAGGCACACGATTTTCAAGGGCACGCGCAGAATAAATTGTCTGAATAAAATTTTCAGCTGTGCCAACGGTCCCGGACCCACGCCAGTGGGCCGTCATGGTAAACAGCATTTCGGCACCCTTGAGACACAGAACACGTGCCGGCTCAGGAAACTCTAAATCATAACAAATAGGAATGGCGATGCATCCGAAATCAAGATCGAAAACACTTAATTCCACTCCCAGAGCAAAAAATGACTCGGTTGGTGTAAAAAGGTGCGTCTTGCGATACGAACCGACGAAATTACCGTCGCGACCAATGATGACAGCCGTATTATAAACCGTACCGGTCAGGTCACGTTCGGCAATGCCGGCAATGATATACATTTTGTGTTGCAGTGCCTTTTTGCCGAGTTCTTCAGTACTGGGGCCGGGCACGGGTTGAGCTATATCATAAAATTTTTCCTCCAAGCCGTATCCGGCCGATAAAATCAGTTCCGGAAAAATAACAATGTCAGCATTTTCTTGGGCCGCCTTATCAGTCCAGGCAGCGATTTTTTCCGTTGTTGCGTCGACATCCTCCAATACAACATCAAGCTGGACCGACGCAACAGTCACTTCGCGCTTACCAATCATTAGTCTTCTCCCAAATCTAATCGGCTTTTATTCGAAGCCGCTAATTGATTCGCGGCTTCTAAACGAATGGAATTACAAATTGTTCACTGCATACCAAGAAGGGAAATGGGCGGACCATATGATCCCATGATCCGCCCTTAGCGTTATGTCATAGAAATAATTAAAATATCAAAATATTGAATACTTACTCCCTTTACTCAGGCGGTATTTCGCTGTACAGCAGGTTGAGGTCAATGCCCTTTTTCTTGCGGTATCCCGCCACGGCGAAATATATAATTATCCCCAAAACGTAAATTCCAAGGATAAACGCAATGGCAACAGGCCCGACAGGACCACTGAAAGCCGGCAGGGCAAACGATGAATATAATATTATACTGAAAAGCACTAAATTAATGACGCCTGCAATCGTGACCACTGGGATACCAAACCATTTGGCCTTCACCATTCCCGGTGCAGCTTGAAACAGCTCCGGTCTGCGGTAAGGCAGTAAAATTGCCGAGAAGCTGGTAATCCAAAAAGCAATCGAGAAGATCGCAATGTAGTTGAAGATATAATCAAACAAAGGCGTAAAGATAGCAAACCACATAAGAATCCATGCCAAAACAACCACTACGATTGTTGCGGTCAGCGGAACACGGGTTTTTTTCGTAACTGTCGTTAACGCGAGCGGCATTACTTTATCAAAGGACCATGCGAAGATATTTCGTACACAGATAGTACACATGCAAAAAAGCAGGAGAAAGTACCACAGAAAAAAGCTCACGCCGATCAGTATGATCAAAAATGGATTCTTGGTAAGCAACATCGCGAATAAGTTCATTACGCCTGCCACTTTCATTGGATTCACATCAGTATTGTATTCCAGGTAGGCGGCGGCGTTGTTGAACTCACTACCGACGGTGGTATAATAGGCACCGCAGATAGCCATATAGAAAATAAAACCGAATATCAATGAAGCGATAATAGCATAGGTTTGGGTTTTCTGAGGTTCTTTGACCTCACCGCCGACATAAACTGAATATGTGAAACCGATGTACACCCAATAGCCGAGCGGTAGTGCCATCAAAGTGCCCTTGAACGAGGGCGCAACGCTTTGCCAGCCGTTATCACGCGCCAGCTGTATGATCCCATTATAGGCATCTTGCATATTACTCGTTTTTGCCATAAACTCATTGAAGGCCTGTATTAACTCTGCGCGACCGCTGGCAAGGAAAACAAATAATGTAAGAATAGTTCCTATCATGGCCACAACAAAAAATAGATTTAGAAAGCGCCGCAGGAAGCGCATCCCGGCAAGAAGCACAAAAACGACAACTATTAATATAAGTGTCCCAACCAGGAAACTAGGCCATTTACCACCGATCCATATACCTGCATTTGTCAGGCCTTCACTTTTCATCGCATAACCAAGGGTTGCGAAAGTTACGGACATCGCATAATTGACACACCACATGGTGTAGATGCCAATACCAAGAAACTGCGACCAAGTGAATCCCCAATTTGACATAAACCCAATGGCTGGATGCAGGACACGACCGTTATAGATATACTCCCCACCTGAACGAGGCATGGCGCCTGAGAGCAGGCTATATGTCAATCCGTTAAATAACGCGAAAATGGTCCCCAAGATTAACAAAAGATAAATGTTCGCCCCGGGAAACAGCGCTCCGGCAAAAAAGGGTGTGATGGCAAGTACCAACCCCAATGCGTAACCAATAACATTAAAAGAAAAAGTGTCGAAAAAGCCAAATTCTCTTACAAGCCCGGATGCCTTCCTCGCAAATAATGTCGGGTGACTTGTATCATTCGCCATCTGCTCGCCTCCTTTCTGTTAAATGTTAAGTGATTCACTCCTCCCTTGTACAAGTTTAAAGATTTACTTTTCTTTGCGAGCATCACCTCCTTTGCCGAATAAAAAAAGTTCATCGATTCCTTATACCTTATAATAGTTGCAACCCATAGCCTGATAGCGCTTAAATTGTCAAGTAAACGTTGCCATATTGTCGTTTCGATACCCAGACTGCAGTGCTGGCTTATGATGCTTTACATAGGGAAACAATTAAATGTTTTCACATTTGTATTTCAAGAGTAGCCACACCATCTCAAGATAATTAAGGCCAAAATTTTTGTTGAACTGATCAGCTGATCAATTTCCATATACTCATCTGGTGCATGCGCATTTTCGAGTGTTTCAGGGCCGATTGAAATAGTTGGAATATTGGAATAATTTATCAGATGGATTGCGTCGGTTAAGGTGCCAAGTCCTTCTATTTCCGTCTTAAATCCCAGTTCATTTACAGCCTCAATTGCAGCTTTAATAATTTGTTCATTTTCATCTATTTCTGCACCGTAAACCCAGCTAATTTCTATTTTGGGCGGATGTTCCTTCATCCAGGGATCAGTATTTGCAACACTCATAATCTTCTCTTCAATCTCCTTTATGGTATCTACCGAACCGGGAATAAAATTAGAGCTAAATTCCATTTCGACTTTTTCGGGGTACATCTCCCAGTATTCTCCACCGCTAATTACGGTAGGTACGATATTGTCAGGATCCACTAATTTGTGTTGCTTATCTGGCCGATTTCTCCACTCCTCTGTTAATTCTTCCATTGCCTGTATGATCTTGGCTGCCTTTGAAATTGCATTTACTCCGCCGCCTGCCCTCCAGTGCGGCTGTGTTTGAGCAGCATGACCGGCCCTGCCGAACACCGTTATTTTACCGTGTATACTACCCCGCATTGCAATCCAGACATTCATTCCCGATGGTTCTGGAATGATTGCTGCATCGGCCTTGTATCCTTTTTGGCAACAGGCCAACGTGCCCATTTGCGTCAATTCCTCTTCTGGAACGACTTGCACAATTAAATCTCCATCCAATTTAATCCCGGCTTTCTGAATAAATTTAACTGCGTGCAGCATGGCGGTGATTCCGGCTTTCATATCACATGCACCGCGACCGAAAATTTTATTATCTTCTATCTCTCCTTTAAAAGGATCGTGAGTCCAGTTTTCAATGACACCAAGAGGCACCACATCGCAATGCCCGTTTAAGATTAACGATCTGCCGTTACCGTCACTTTTAAACGTTCCGACAACGACCGGCATCTTGCTGAGATCCCTATCCGGCATCACGCCTGTTCCCGGGGAACTCTCAAGTTTTGATGCATCGATCTCCCAAATATCTGTATCAAAATTCATTTCTTTTAGGGTCTCGTTCACGAAATTTTGGTGCTTAATGTATTCATTATCATCCGCTTTAGCGCCAATCGGTGGAGCAACCGTTTTAAAATTGATCAGTTTTCTCAAAAATTCGGTTATCTCATCACTATTTTCCGATATTAAGTCTAAAACCTTTCCTTCCTCTTCAGATATCATAATAGCTGCTCCTTTCTTGCTATTAATACTGCAAGCCTAGTTGCTGCGTTGTTGGATTCCGGGAAGTGCGAAGAACAAGTCCGTCAAGCATAAAGTCCAAGAAAAATTACGCTCTTACTAAATATCGTTCACGTTCCCAATCAGAAACTTTGGACAAGGCCGTATTAATTTCCCAGCGTTTCATAATCGTATAGTGATCGATAAAAGCATCCCCAAAAAAATCCCGGGCAATGGTGCTGCCTTTTAGTAAATCAACAGCTTCCATGTTATACGGTATGATTTCGTTATCCTCCCTTGAAATTTTATTCGGATCACCTTCTGAAAAGACAGGTCTCAGGTTCAATTTGTTTTCAATGCCGTACACGCCTCCGGCCAGGCAGGCGGCCAACGCAATATAAGGATTGGCGTCGGCTCCGGGTGTTCGATGCTCGACCCGGCAACCACTGGCGTTGTTGTTTATGATCCTTAGGGTCGTGCTGCGGTTTTGAATTCCCCAAGTTGTCGTATTTCCGGTAAACCATCCGGGCACCAGACGTTTGTATGAATTATAATTAGGACAGAATAGGGCAGTGAATTCTCTTAAAGTTCTAAGTTGGCCTTCAATATAATGTGCGGCCACCTTTGATAATTTGGAGTTGCTATCCGGATCAAAAAACAGATTCGTTCTACGGTCTTTATCCCATACACTTTGATGAACATGCCCGCTCACACCTTCTTCAGACCCATTTAATTTAGCCATAAACGTTGCGGTCATATTATTACGACGACAAATTTCCTTTACGCCGTTTTTGAATATTATCGCCGCATCAGCAACTTCTAAAGGTGTGCCATGTTTCAATGGCATTTCAAACATACCCCGTCCCTGCTCACATTCGAAAGAATCGACAGAAATATTGCACGCTTTCATTTGCCGCCAAATATCTTTAAGAAAATGCGCATCCCATGTACGATTAACATCAAAATAACCTCGCGAAGGATAAATGGTCTTTAAATCAATATAGCCCTTGTCGGCCATTGAAGAAATATCTTCTGATAATACGTAAAACTCATATTCCAGGCTCATTACGGGGTAAATTTCATGAAGTTTAGCCTTTTCAACAATTTTCCGTAATGCCTCTCTTGGACTGATATCGATCGGGTTTCCATGCATATCAAAGCAATCGGTTAAAACAAGGCCAGATTTTTCGTCCCAAGGAACAATAACAAAAGTGGAAACGTCGGGTATAAGCATCATATCGGGGAAGCCATTAGAAAAATTGGCAAACTCATTATCCAGAACCACATGATCCGCGTAATCAAGACCAAATGCCAGTGTTGAAAATCCAACACCATTCTCACAAATTGAAGGGAAATCTTCTGCCGGAAGTCGCTTGCCACGGAGATTGCCATTTGGATCTATAATGGCAATAGTTACATTATCAATTACCTTTTCTTTGATGAACTCTTTGACATTCTCAATATCCATTTCTGGAATCTCCCCCATTTTAGAGGTTTAGAAATTAAGCTGTGAGTAATGCAGCGGACTTGAAAAGACTACCCTTTGGATTTCATTTAAAGCGGTTTTTGCTTTTTCAGAATCTTTACTAAAGACTTGCTCTATTATCGCATTGATGAAACAAAACGGTGCCGTTAAGGATATTAATCTGAACTGCTGGCCCAGGATGTCGATGAAAAAACATAAATGGGAATATTGAACAATCTGGGCCTTGGGGTCATTGGTAATGGTTATAATTTTAATATCCCTATTTTTCTCATGGATGTATTCGACAGCTTCGATGATCTCTGCTGAATACATCATCAAATCAAAGGTGATCAATATGTCATCTTTATCCATAGGCAATATTTGCTGTACCAATGGTCTCCGCTCCCGGACTACATCGATTGCTTGGTAGGATAAAAACCGTAAATTGAAAGCCAAATACTCCGCCAAAAAGGATGACATTCCCCACCCCATGCAAAAAATCCTCTTTGCAGAGCAAATAAATTTGATCAGGTTATCAAAATCATCGGTGTCGATTTTGGATATCGTTCTTGTGATGTAATCGATATCTTTTTTCATCACAGTTTCAATCAATGGATGCGATTGACCGTTTTCATCAAAATGAAAGGCAGGCTTTTGCGAAGGATAGATTATCCTGCGGATATACCAGATCAGGGATTGGCGAAGATCCTGATATCCTTTATAACCGATTTCTCTGGCGAATCGAATGATGCTGGTATCAGAGATGCCGATCTCTTTTGAGATTTCCATCAATGACGAAAAAGTTGCTTTTTCTAAGTTCTGGAGAATAAAATCGGCAATTTTTTTGTGAGTATTGTTTAAACTATCATATCGTTCACGGATAATTTGGACGATATTCGATACCTCTGACCTTGCACTGCGATTGGCCATAATAAGTCCTTGGGCTGAGATTTCCAGATGCTTTTGCTTCTTTTTGTTTCTTTTGCTGAAGCCACCACAAAAAAGATACTACGACTCCGGATTGAGGAGTAGGAATAAAATCCACTCAAGATGCGTATTCATGTTTTGGAAAGCTGCTGAATCTGCTCTTGAGCGCTTTTCACAGATGCTTCGAACCGTTTGACCATCTCAGCCAACTCTTCTTCAGTGATAATATAAGCAGGTGACAATATGGTCGAGTCACCGACATAACCATCCGCATTAGGCGCTACCGAGTATACGATGAGGTCTCGCTTGTATGCCTCTTGTTCAACACGCCATGAGGCTCTGTAGGAAGAGGGAAACATTTCCAATGTTTCGGGCTGGGCATACTCGACGCCAAATAGAAACCCCCTGCCGCGAACGGCAGCCACCATTGGAATATCTTTGAGTGCAGCCCGGAGCTGTTCAAGCACAATGGGTCCTAATCGATTCACCCGTTCAAGTAAGTCTTGGCTTTCGATGTATCGAATGACTGCTGATGCGACGGCACAGGCGAAAGCAGCGCCATTGAATGTACTTCCAAGGCCAAATTCTCTGGATCCATCAGCAATCGTTTGGAATACCTTGTCTGTGCATAAGACCGGTCCGAGATAAGCATAGCCGCTCCCCCAGCCTTTTGCAGTAACTATGATGTCCGGGGTAATCGGAAGTTGTTCAGAAGCAAACCATGTGCCTGTCCGTCCTGCGCCTACGACAACTTCATCGAAGATCACAAGGATACCGTACTTATCGGCTATATTTCGTAGACGGCTCCAGAATTCAGACGGAGGCGTCATACAAGGTGCTGAGGCTGCATGAATCGGTTCACAGAAAAAAGCTGAAATTGTGCTCGGTCTTTCTTGTTCAACGATCTCTATGATCATATCGGCAACTCGATGGGCAGATTCAGGAGGCAGAATTCCATCTACAGGTCTGAAGTCATGAACAGGTGGGACATGGCGAAACTGGTGTTTAGGTAAATAAGGCGCATATATATCCTGTAATCCCGGTCGGCCGGTTAGCGCAAGCGTTCCGAACGTTGATCCATGGTATGCTTGAGCAAACGATATTACCTTTGATCTATCCGTGTCTCCACGATCATAGTGGTATTTCCGTGCCAATCGAAGAGCGGTTTCATTTCCATCATGTCCGCTGCTTGTGAAGAAAACCCTCGCATCTTCAAAGGGAGCACGCTCGGCAATGTCAGCCGCAGCCTTTTCCTGAGCCTCGCTCGTGGCTTTCTGATTGTGGAACCAGGGAATTTTGTGGAGTTGTTCAACAGCCGCATCGATCACCTCTTTGACACCATAGCCAATATTAGCGGTAAACGCGCCGCCACTCATAGCATCTAGATAACGTCGTCCTTCGGCATCGGATATCCACACCCCCTGTGCATGCGTGAACATCGGATATCTACGATCTAATTCGCGATGGAAAACCCTTGACTTGGCAGTATCCACAAAATTCATTTTCTGCTCCCTTCGTCAATTAGGAATTTGGAGTGAAGTCATCCGATCTCACAAAAGTAGCTAAGGATTAAGGAAGGGATCACCACATCTCAACAAGTAAGAACATTTTTACATGCAACATAGAAGGTTCAATCACGATCTTAAATGAAATTGAAAATTGTTGCCGGTGATTTGTAAAATAGATATTGTAGATACAACAGTATTTGTTGTGCATACTAATTGATGCAAGTTGGGCCGTCAAGTATTTTTCTCTTCTAAAATACGCTGACAAATTTTGAAGCGAGAAGCTAATTAATCTGCCCTGAAAAATAGCGATACGTGATAATGAGTTTGCAGATTAGCCAGGGCAAATAGACACTTTTTTAAGCCTTAATTTTTTTCCGGGTAGAAGCACCGGTTACCCGGCGCTCCCCCCACAGAT
>Ga0255053_10001185_pt1 | contig 14421 bp, 11 predicted proteins | sample JV7_2_22_MG_FD_188635 | JGI IMG/M metagenome (GOLD analysis project Ga0255053, IMG submission 188635) | Seawater microbial communities from Jervis Inlet, British Columbia, Canada - JV7_2_22 | ecosystem: Environmental > Aquatic > Marine > Inlet | place: Canada: British Columbia | collected...
TGCACAGTTCTGACAGTGTCCGCGAAATCAGAATTATCTCCCCCAATGAAGAAGACGTGACGAACTAAATTCCCTTATGCGGTTTGTTTCGTTCCTTGGCGGTGGCATTGCCACCGCCTTTTTTATTAATTATGCAGCTTTAATGATTGGCGTAAGCCTGAGAGTGAATGTGGCTTATTTTGTCCGTCTGCGTCAGACGATAAAAGTACCGCAGCTCGTGCAATGTCTTGATGCAATCACCACGCAATCTTTTTAGTAGTCCGTGACAAAATCGTGCAGCGTAGTCATTGGCGGTCTTGTATCGTTCATGCTGGTCTTCGCTTAGTTCTGGCTTAAAGCTGACCCGGTCGAATAGCCAGCCGTGCAGACGGTTGGCGAACTTGCATTCGTCCTGGTCCTGTGCCATTAGCCAGGTGCTGACGAACTTGTCGACTTCCGCCTGCATCTCCAGCTCCAGCAACGTTACCGACCTGTCCCGCCCGGCACTCCAAACCAGATAATTGAAGTGACTGATGCCTTCGAGCACCGTCCACAGGTCATTCAGCCGCGAGATCTTCAGCGCCCGCATCGGGTTATCCCGGTCAAGCCGCTCGAGCATTTGACTGTCCAGATAAACGCTTAGCGCCATGCCGTCGTCATCTTGTGCAAGCAGGACTGATTCGTCGGTATCTGGAATGAGCGATTCCCCAGCCAGCATTTTTGCAAGGCCCGGGTCGGTGACAAGAAAATCACGTACGTCGTGGCCCGGGTCGACCTTGTAGATACTGCACAGGTGATTCTGCAGGGCGGAAAGCATATGTGCCTCAGTGGCTGTTGCGACTCACGGCATTCGGCATTGGAACGACGCCGTTTTTTCTGAGTAAGCCAGCGGCCCGTCTGCTGCCCGTACGCAGCCAGACTTCATAGGTTCGCAGTAGATCAATATCCGATGAACAGCGGGCACTATCTCGTACTTCATTGAGCACATCGACGACAATCTGGAACTTGCGCGCCAGTTCACGATAGACATCGGCAAGCGCGCGGCCGCGCGCCGTGCCGCGAATTTCATCAGACAGCGACCCGTAGGCCGTACCGCCCATATTGATGTAGTAGTCGAGATCGACGAGTTTATGTGCCAGGCCATCTGCAAAAAATCCCGCGATGAAGAGCGCAACGTCCCCGATACGCTGAAGGGAGAACGTACGTTCCACTGCGTTCGACGCAGCTGCGGCGTCCGCCATCATCAGGGCCAATGGTTTGAGCCCGTACGCTTCACCGTGATCTTCGTAGAGATCTTCGGAGCGGGCAAACAAAGTAAGCAGATTTACGACGTAGTGTGCAGCGTGGGGGTCGACGTCGACTCCCTGATTATCAATTACGGTATCGATCGATTCACGAAAATAGTCGCGAAGATTGTGAACCTGAACGACACGTTCACTTGCTGCTATCGAGGACATTGATCCTGTTCACCTCTCTCAATTGGAGAAAGACACCTAACATATATATGAATTAGGCCCTTCGCTTTGTGACAAAGTTCACGTAAAGGCAGATGATCGTTTAGATTGTTGTTTTTGTGTGAATTAGCACGCCAATCACGCGAAACGTACGCAGAATCTGCGCAAGAGTACGGCCAAATCAACGCCCTGCCGATTGCCGCATCACGTCAGATATTGACCGGCGGCTTTGATAAACTGACCGAGTCCTGCAACAAGACCAATAAAGGAGACATCATGGACCTTTCTAACGCTGTCGCCCATTTCAATTGGTTGGCCATTATCACCGCCACTGCCGCTGCTTTTGCACTTGGCGGCGCCTGGTACGCAAAGGTATTGTTCGGTGGCGCGTGGATGCAGGATGTTGGTCTTACGGAGGAAGACGCAAAGAACGCGAATATGCCAAGGACCTTCGGTGGTGCGTTCGTGTTGCAACTAATCGCCGCCATGATGCTGGCCGCGATTATCGGGCCTGAGAGCACCTGGCTGAGCGGTGCGTACACCGGTCTGTTATTGGGCCTCGGATTTCTCGCAACTGCGTACGGCGTTACTTATTTATTCGAACAACGTTCATTACGCCTGTTTATGATTAACGCTGGTTACAATGTCGTCCTGCTCGGCATCATGGGTGCCATTATCGGCGGCTGGCACTGACCGACTGTGTGATTTTGCTTCGCAGGTCCTACCACATGTCCCTCAGGCGGCTTTGCACGTCGAGCTGCTTGTTGCTGCGCGATGATAAGCGGTTCGACGACGCTTCGTTACGGCCGTGATACCTCGCTTCCATCGTTTGCATCAGACTGTCTGTCATGAATCGGCTGCGCGCGCCATAGACATGTTTGTCACCGTTTCTGTGTTGCTGCGTCACGTGATAGCGCAAAGGTGCTATTAGCTGAAGGTCCTGTTTGGCCCTGGTCATCGCGACATACAAGAGCCTCCTTTCTTCCTCGATCATCGCAGGCTTGCCGGTTGAAAATTCGGACGGGAAATTTCCATCGGAGACATTGAGCACGAATACTGCGTCCCACTCCTGCCCTTTCGCGGAGTGGGCAGTCGACAGGACCAGATAGTCTTCATCGAGCAGCGGATCACCCGCCAGGTCTCCGACCGCAACGGGCGGATCCAACGTAAGCTCGGTCAGGAAACGCTCCCGAGTCGGGTATCGGCCCGAAATCTGTTCCAATTGCTCGAGGTCCGCCTGGCGTGTCTCCAGACTATCGTACAAACGCTCCAGATGTGGTTGATACCAGCGTCTGGCCTGGTCCAATTGCAACTGCCATGCGTTGTCGGTCAGTTCCGCAGACGACAGCGATTCCATAAGGGCACAAAAGGCCAGCCAGTCTTGTCGCGCTGCCTGAGGCGGTGTAAATACGCCAAGTGTTGAAAAAAGATACCCGCTTACACTTAAGTGGTCGAAGCAACGTGCAGCATTTGCCGGCCCCATACCTGGCAGGAGTTTCAGCACACGAAAGGCGGCAACCTGATTCTTCGGATTTTCCGCCCACTTCAGAATCGACAACAGGTCCTTTACATGGCTCGCCTCAAGAAATTTTAGCCCGCCATACTTTACGTACGGGATATTGCGCCGCACGAGTTCAAGCTCGAGCCGATCGCTATGGTGTGCGCCGCGAAACAGTATCGCCTGGTCCTTGAGTTGCATTCCCTGTTCGCGGTTCTCGAGAACGGTTTCAACAACGAATTCGACTTCAGCATCACAGTCTTCGACCGTAACGTACCTCGGTTTGCTGCCGCTTTTTTTTGCAGAAAATAAATTCTTTCTGTATTGCTTTTCGCTTTCCGCAATCAGGCAGTTGGCGCTGTCCAGAATTACTTGTGTCGAACGATAGTTTTCCTCAAGGCTGATGATCTTTGCCGACGGAATATATTGGTCCGGAAAACTCAGGATGTTTTCGACATCGGCGGCGCGAAACGAATAAATCGATTGTGCGTCATCTCCGACCACAGTCAGGCCGAACCCATCCGGTCTTATGGCCTGCAGAATATCCGCTTGCAGCAGATTCGTGTCCTGATACTCATCAACGAGCACATGGTCGAACCAGGATCCGATCTCCGCAGCGAGTTCCTTGTCTGCGACGAGATGACTCCAGTAAAGCAGCAGGTCATCGTAATCGAGCACCTGGCTCTCCTGTTTTTGTTCGGCGTAGTGACGAAACAGCTGACGGAGTTCCTCTTCCCAGTCTGCACACCACGGAAACGTTTCGTTCAGGGAGTCGGGTAAGGGCTTTTGCGCATTCACACAGCGTGAATAGATGGCGAGACAGGTATCTTTCTTCGGAAAGCGTCGCGACTTCTTCGACAGTTGCAGTTCATGCCGGATAACGTCAAGCATATCTGCGGCGTCCGCTCGATCGAGAACCGAAAACCCGGGATCGAGTCCGAGGTTATGAGCGTAACGGCGAAGCAGTCGGTTGGCGACGGAATGAAACGTGCCTGACCACGGCAGTATGCTGCGGGAAACGGGCGGACCCTCGACAGAACTGACTGCCTGGCGAACAATTGACTCAACCCGGCGCGTCATCTCCAGGGCCGCGCGGCGCGTGAAGGTCAGGAGGAGAATGCGTTCGGGGCTGACGCCCTGCATGATCAGGTGGGCAACCCGGTGCGCCAGGGTCATCGTCTTGCCGGTGCCGGCACCGGCGATGACCAGGAGCGGCGGGGCCTCGAAAGATCCGTTCGCAGCCTTCCTGCCCCAGGTGGCCGCCTGGCGCTGTGCCGGGTTCAGCGACTCCAGATAGTCCGTTTGTAGCTCCGCCGCGTGGCCCATAATCACTCCGGGAAATATCTGTCTTTTTATACAGTACTGGATGGATTTACAAGTCCGACAGGCCCCACGTGAGGAGGAGCAACGCGGCCAGCGGCAAAAAGCGCCAGCAGATTTCTCAATTTATTATTTGCGGGACAGGGCACTGAGTATTTGCCAGGAAGCGTTCTATCGTCTCAGCGAGCCGTGCGGGTTGATCGAAATGAACCATATGGCCTGCGCCCGCTATCGATACTGACTCCGATTTGCCGAACATGCCGCTCACCGCATCCGGATCGATCCACGACTTCAGGTTGCCCGTAAAGTCGGTATCGGCGCCAACCACGACGAGCACCGGTGCTCTTACGTTTCTCCAGCAGGCCATAGCTTCCCGGCGGCGATAGAGCACGGCATTCGGCAATTTATGTGCGGGATCCGCTTTGATCCGAACGACGCCATCCGCATGGGCCTCTGCCCACTTGTCGGCGACGAACAAGGCCCTCTCGTTACCAAGCCCGGGGCTCCGTCGCATGATTCTCGGCAGGAGTGCGTCAAAGGACTCGTAGCTTGTAACCGCCGGCCGTGACCGGCCGGCTTCTATCCATTTCCGGTACCGGCCCGGCGCATCCTCCGGATCGCTGTCTGGCAGCCCGAATCCTTCGACATTAACCAGCGCCGACACCCGCTCAGGCATCACGCCGGCGTACAGAGTCGCGACGTTCGCCCCCATGCTGTGACCAACGAGTCGAACTGCAGCATCCGGGCTGTAAATTTGCAGGATCGCATCGAGATCGGCCAGATAATCCGGAAACCAGTAGGACTCCGCATTGGTCCTGGACTCGCCGAAACCGCGCCAGTCCGGCGCGACAACGAACCAATCCTGCTTCAGTTCGTCGATGACAAACTGAAAGGTGGAACCTGCATCGCCCCAGCCATGAAGAAACACGACCAGGCAACTGTGACGTTCGCCCCATTCCGTGACGTGATAGTCGACGCCTCGCACCTGGTGCCAGACCGACCGTCCTTTGATGCGAGCCTGATACATTTCCTCGGATGCCACGTCCTGTTCCGGTATTTAGTCTTGTCTTGAAATCTGTACCCATGAAATCACAGATTTCATGGCGGTTGGTGGATATTCATGAAATCACTGTTCTTTTTTCGATCCCGTCGTGTATAAAAGTGTATAACTGGGGGCGGACCCTGTTTACCAGGGAAACCGTTTTGAAGACGTTGGCGATACCGAAATAATCGGGGTCCGTCCCCATTTATGCACTAATAAAGAGTATCGCCTGACCGCACACGAAAATGACTCTTGAGATCGCAATTGTTCTCGGCATTCTGGCTGTGTCGCTGATACTTTTTGTCAGCGAAGTCATCAGAATGGATCTCGTTGCGTTACTCGTGCTCGGTACGCTGGCGGTATCCGGCCTCTTGACGGCACCACAGGCATTTGCCGGATTCAGTAACAGCGCCGTCATCACCGTCTGGGCGATGTTTATTCTCAGCGAGGGACTCACACGCACCGGTATCGCGGATGTAATCGGGCGCCAGGTAATGCGGCTGGCGGGGCGGCGGGAGATTCCGATGATCATCGTAATCATGATCACGGCCGCCGTTCTATCTGCCTTCATGAACAACATCGGCGTTGCCGCACTCATGTTGCCGGTCGTCGTCGATGTCGCCAGGCGCACGAGGATACCGGTATCACGGCTCCTGATGCCACTCGCCTACGCCACTTTACTCGGCGGCCTGACGACCTTGATTGGCACACCCCCGAACCTTCTGGTCAGCGCGGCACTGGCACAGAACGGCTACGAGCCGTTTGCGTTGTTTGATTTCTCACTGGTGGGTGGCGCAGTGATGGTTACAGGTGTCATATTCGTCGCGGTGATCGGCCGGCTGATGCTACCAAAAACCCAGGCGGAGCGAAGCAAGCACCGCAGTCAGCGAAGCCTGCGCTCGCACTACAAGTTGCAGGAACGGACTTTCATGATGCGGGTTCCCGTAGATTCTGTCCTGGTCGGCAAGACGCTGGCCGAGAGCCGGATCGGTGCGTCCACCGGGTTGATTATTCTGGCGCTGGTCCGATTCGGACGAAGTGAGACATTGCCCAGCCGGCAGACAGTGCTGCGTGCCGGTGATCAGATTCTCGTGCAGGGGCGACTCGATCAATTTACAGAGTTGCAAAGACTGAGCGGCCTTGTCATCGAGCGCGAGGCGCCGGTGCTCAAGTCCATGGTCGCGTCCAAGATCTTCTATGCCGAAATCCGGATTGCCGAAGGCTCTCCGCTTGTTTCCGAACTCATCAGACACGCAGGTTTCAGGACGCGGTTCGGTGTCAGCGTCGTCGGTATACATCGTAGAGACAAGTACCGCCTCACCAATCTCGCCTACGTACCGATTCGTGCTGGCGATCAGATCCTCGTGCAGGGCGAGGCAGAGCAGATCGCCGAACTCGACAAGTTCGAGGATTTCTCCGAAGTGCAGCCCCTCTCCGGCGACGACCTGACCGAGCAATACCAGGCCGACGAGCGGATGTTTGTCGTGCGCCTGCCAAAATACAGCGAGCTCGCCGATGTAACACTAAAGAAAAGCCGGCTTGCGGACGTTTTCGATTTTCGTATCGTCGCGATTTTTCGCGACGGAAAACTGAATGTCATGCCGCGCGGCGACGAAATACTGACCGGCGGTGACCTGTTGCTGGTCGAAGGTCAGCCTGAAGACCTCGATGTTCTGCGTGGACTACAGGAACTGGAGATCGATACGAAAGTATCACCAAAACTCGGCTCCTTCGAGTCCGAAAGACTGACTTTGATGGATGCGACGCTCGACCCTCGCAGCCGACTTGCAGGTAAGACAGTTGGCGAGCTGAATTTCCGGGAGCGCTATGGCATCGAGCTCGCCGGTATCTGGCGTGAAGGGGAAACTATTGGCACAGAACTGGCCGACGAACGTCTGCAGATTGGCGATGCCCTGCTGTTGCTCGGCCCCCGGGAAAAACTGCAGCTGCTCGAAGGTGACGCCGATTTCCTGATTCTGACGCCCCTCGGGCGGAAACCGCCGGACACCCGGCGCGCGCCACTCGCGGCATTGATCATGCTCGGTGTCGTTGTCAGCGTAATGGCAGGTCATGCGCCAATCGCCGTCGCGGCAGTTGTCGGCGGCAGCATCATGGTACTCACCGGTTGTCTGAACATGGAGCAGGCATACCGCGCCATAGACTGGCGCGCCATTTTTCTGATTGCCGGCATGCTGCCGCTGGGTACCGCGATGCAGGAAACCGGGGCCGCCGCCTATCTTGCCTCTCAGGTCATGGACATACTCGGTGACGCCGGGCCCTGGACTGTGATCGGGGGCCTCTATGTCGTGACGGCGATGGCGACGATGATTATTCCGACTGCCGCCCTTGTCGTACTGATGTCACCGATCGTCATGTCCGCAATGGGCGATCTCGGCCTGCAACCCGAGACCGCAATGATGGCTATCGCGATGGCAGCTTCTGCAAGTTTCACGAGCCCGATTTCCCACCCGGCGAACATCCTTGTCATGGGTCCGGGCGGTTATCGTTTTGTCGATTACCTGAAGATCGGTGTGCCATTAACGTTGGTTATTTTTGTCGTTGTCATGGTCGTCCTGCCAATCTTCTGGCCACTGGTTGCGGTCCAGTAAAACAAGGGGTCGAACCGCTAAGCCGGCTTAGCGGTTCGACCCCTAGCGCACTTAGGGCAATAAGATGGTTGAGCCGGTAGTCTTACGTGCCTCGAGATCCCGGTGCGCCTTTGCAGCGTCCTTGAGTGCATATCGCTGACCGATGCTAATGCTCACTGCACCACTGCCGACAACGTCGAACAATTCATCACAGGCGTGCAGCAGCTTTTCCCGTGTATTCACGAAGGTGAACAAGACCGGGCGAGTAACATACAGAGAACCCCGCTTCGCAAGCTCCGCCGGCGCAAACGGATCCACCGGGCCGGACGAGTTACCGAAGGTCACCATCGTCCCGTGTGGCCTTAACGAATCGAGGGACGCAAAGAATGTGTCCCGGCCGACCGAATCATAAACTGCCGCAACGCCCTCGCCGCCCGTCAGGCCCCTGACCGTCCCTGGAATGTCAGCGTCATCAGACAAAACGATGTGCTCACAGCCGTTTGCCCGCGCCAATTCCGCTTTCTCGTCGGTACTGACAACACCGATCACTGTCACGCCCAGGTGTTTCGCCCATTGGCTTATCAGCGAGCCAACGCCACCGGCGGCCGCATAGAGAAGTATGTTGTCGCCCTTGTTCACCCGATAACTGCGGTGCAACAGATACCACGCGGTCAATCCCTTCAGCAGAACTGCCGCCGCCTGCTCGTCGGGCATATCGTCCGGGACAGGCACAAGCAGCCAGGCAGCGATATTTCGAATCTCCGAGTAGGAATCCGCCGGTTTGCCGGCATAGACAACCCTGTCTCCCACTGTGACGTCAGTTACGCCCGGCCCCACGGCCTCGACGATGCCGGAGGCTTCGCTGCCCAGACCGGTAGGCAAGTCCGCCGGATAGAGCCCCGTGCGATGATAAGTATCGATGAAATTCAGGCCGATAGCGGTATGGCGGATCTGCGCCTCGCCCTCCCCTGGGTCCGGGACGCCGACTTCCTCCCACCTGAGAACGTCCGGTCCGCCGAATTCATAAATACGTATCGCGTTAGCCTTCATTCCCGGCAATCTCCTGACCTGGACTACTAGGATAACCGAGCTCGCAGCGATAGACTATTTACCGTATTCCGCCGGGACATCGGAGAAAATGGGACGCGTCGAAAATAAGATCGCTTTGATTACAGGGGCAGCACAGGGACTCGGGGCCGCAATTGCCGCGCTTCTCGCGCGAGAAGGTGCGAGCGTTGTCATGACCGACATCAATACCGAGGGTGTTCTCCAAAAAGCAAAAGAAATCAATGCCGACGGTTCGGACAAGGCAATCGCATGGGAGCAGGACGTCAGCAGTGAGGCCGCATGGCAACAAACGATCGATGCCATCAGCGAGCGGTTCGGCCGGCTCGAGATCCTCGTGAACAACGCAGGTATCGGGTCGATCTGTAGCGTCGAAGACGAAACATACGAAAACTGGCGTCGTGTGCATGCTGTTGATCTCGACAGTGTATTCCTTGGCTGCAAGTATGGAATTCCATTGATGGCAAATAGCGATGCCGGATCCATTGTTAATGTGTCATCCATTTCCGGTATCATCGCCGGACACAATCTGGCGGCATACAATTCCGCAAAAGCAGCCGTCCGGCACCTGTCCAAGTCGATCGCACTGCATTGTGCGCATGCCCGAAATAACATCCGTTGTAATTCGGTGCACCCGGTATTCATCGATACGCCAATACTTGACGGACTTGCCGGCGGGCAGGACAGAGCGGCGGCCCTTGAAAAACTTGGCAGGCAAATACCGCTGGGACGTGTCGGCAAGCCGGATGATGTCGCTTATGCCGTGCTTTATCTGGCATCAGACGAGTCGCAGTTCGTAACGGGATCGGAAATCAAAATCGACGGTGGCATCAGTGCCATGTGAAGAGCAACCAGACCGCGCTGAAACCAAATGACTGACAAGATCGTGATCGTGGGCGCGGGGCATGCCGCCGGGCAGGTCGTCGCAACACTCAGGCTGAAGAAATTTGACGGCAGCATTTGCCTGGTCGGAGAGGAAGCTTACCTTCCTTATCAGCGTCCGCCGTTGTCAAAGAAGTACTTGGCGGGCGAACTACCGGCCGAACGTTTGCACTTCAAGGCCGACAATTTTTATGATGAGCCGAATATCGAAGTTCATCTCAATACGACGATTGACAGGATCGATCGCGCGACAAAAGTTGTTCGGTCAATTGACGGCCTCGAGTTCCCGTACGATAAACTCGTGATTTCGCTCGGCGCACACGCGCGGCACATTGATTTGCCAGGCATTGAACTTGCCGGCGTTCATTACCTTCGCACAATTTCGGATGTCGACAGGATTCGAGAGGGTTTTGGGCCGGGCCGCCGGCTCGTTATTGTCGGCGCAGGTTATATCGGCCTGGAAGTCGCCGCCGTTGCCGCGCAGCTTGGTCTCGATGTCACTGTCGTGGAAATGCTGGACCGGGTCATGAGTCGCGTGGTATCAATGCAGGTATCGGAGTTCTATCAGAAAGAGCATGCGGACCATAGCGTAAAGCTGCTCTTGTCGACCAGCATCAAGGGATTTGCGGGAGACGGCCATGTGGATGCGGTCGATCTTGCCGACGGCACGCAGATTCCGGCCGACCTGGTTGTTATCGGGATTGGCGTCGTGCCGAATACCACACTGGCTGCCGATGCGGGGCTCGAGATAAGTAACGGCATCCTCGTTAATGACCGCTGCATTACTTCCGACCCGGATATTTATGCCGTTGGAGACTGTACCTGCCACCCTAATGACGTGCTTGGTCGCCAGGTAAGACTGGAGTCCGTTCACAACGCGCTGGAGCAGGCAAAAACGGCGGCTGCAAATATTTGCGGCGAGGATCAGCGATACGCGCAGGTACCGTGGTTCTGGTCAGACCAATACGACCTGAAACTGCAAATCGCGGGCCTTTCTCAGGACTATGATCAGACAATTATTCGAGGTGACCCTGCTAACCGTTCTTTCTCCTGTCTGTATCTCAACGACGGCAAATTAATCGCAGTGGACGCAATCAACCGGCCAAAGGATTTCATGCAGTCGAAAAAACTGATCGCGAACCACGCGATTATCGATCCGGTATTGCTTGCGGATTCGGACGTTGAGTTAAAGGATATGGCTGACTGATTACAAAGCGAAGACATAGCCCGCTTGGCTCGACACCCGGTATTTACTACCTGAGACCTTTTGATACCCGGACGTCCGCTTTCACCAGAAGCGGCCGTTGCCCCACGCAAGAAAGAACAGCCTCTTCGGTGGAGACTTAACCTCCGTTCGCTGAGCAAGAATCTCGTATGCAAGCAGCGGAATCACCCACACCGCCCAGACCCCTACCAGGCCGTATCGTTATCTTAAACCCTCTAGCGGAAGCCTCGGATTGAACTGGATTTCAGCCAGTTGATGTGCTGCCAGCCCGGCCCGTTCCTCGATTTCCGCCCAGCGCGGGTCGCCGTGAAGGTTCTGGAAGAAATTTGAATTGACGTGTCTTGAACCGAAACTGATCCTTGTTGTGTCCGCAGATGCGGCCTGGCTCAGTAAACGAAAAGCAGCGTCGATGTCACCTGACACTGCAGCAACTTCCGCCAGGGGAATCCGAGAGGCATCGGAGCTCTCAAGTTCTTCCAGTTGTCGGGAAACATCTTCTCCTTTCAGCGCCTGGATCATCAGCGGGCCCCACCAGGGATCGGGCTGTTTGAAATCTTCCCACACTTTAAACTGTCTGAGGGCCTCCTCATACTTGCCTTGCATCATCAATGTCTTTGCCAGGTTGAGAATCCCTGAATTGATTCCCGGTGCCAATTCCCAGAAGCGCAGCATGGCCGATTCCGATTCTGCGTAGCGACCGGCTCGATACAGAGCTAGAGAAAGCCTGTAGTTGCAGGCTGCGAAATAAGGGTCTCTTTTCACTGCCTCTTCGCCCAGCCTGACAGCGAGAGCAGGTCGCCTGATAGCCATGGAAAAAATGATGGCTACTTCAACCACATCGAAGCTTTTCGAATTGCCGGACATTGCGTTGTCGAGCAACCGAGCTGCGATCTTGTATTCACCTCGGTTCAGTGCCTCCCAACCGTCCCCGGCCAATAACACCGGGTGATCCGGGTCGAGTGCCCGGACACGACTCCATGCGTCGATGTGCTTTTGCATGTAATCGTGATTTTCGCTGCCAGGGACATGATCGTCTGTTTTCGCCATTTCCCAATAGGCCCTGGACACCCCGAGGAGGGCATCGACGTAGTCCGGCTCGATAGCCAGTGCTTGCTCAAAATAGTCGGCTGCACCCGCATGATCAATGTAGAACACCAGGTGATTACCCCTCAGGAAAAGGAAGTAAGCATCGGCATCGATGCGCTCGGCCCTGGGCGGTTCGCTCAGCAACTCGATGCCGATCTGCTCCGCTGTGGCCAGCGAGATCTCATCAAGGATGTCAAAGACATCCGTAACTTCACGGTCGAAGTTTTCGGACCACAAGTGGGAGTCGGTGCGAGCATCGATCAGCTGCGCGGTAATGCGTATTCGGTCACCCAACATGCGTACTGAACCTTCAAGTACATGATCCACACTAAGGTCTTCGGCAATTTCCGGGACCGACAGGTCCGAGTCCTTGAATCGGAATGCCGATGTACGCGATCGGACATCCAGTTCCGGCAAGCGCTGCAGTAGGTTCAGGATGTCCTCGGCAATGCCCTCAGAAATGTACTCCTGGTCATCTCCGGGCGACATGTCTTCAAATGCCAGCACTGCGATCGAAGCCTCGCCTCTTGATTGCAGCCCTTCGGAAACACCCTCCCGTCGGGCCTGCTCAACGTCGGCCTGCTGCTGGACGGCTTGCTCGGCCTGGCGCTGAGGATCCAGCACAAACTTGTCGAAGGCGAAGTAGCCTAGCGCCAGGGCCAGGACGACCAGGATAATCCGGTCGAGGCGCTTGGCGGCATCCAATGAAACGGTTTTTCCGTGATCGACTTCAGCATCGCGCTTCAGACCTTCGGGCGTCCACTCGAATACCCAGGAAAGCACCAGCACAGGCAAAAGGCCGATAGCCAGGATATTGACCGCCAGGCGAATGGCTTCATCGGACAATCCGTAAACCGGGAACAGCGTTTCGACGACCTGGACAACCAGCCATGATGTGACGATGTAGGCCGCAGCGACCCGCAGCACATTGCGACGTTTGAGTTCCTCGAAAATCCACATGGTTGGTGTTGCGCCTTAGCCTTGGCTCAGGGAATCATGGGCGACCAGGGCGATGCTATCGACATACGGGGTTCAGCGAAAGACCGCTTGGGTCGTCAGCGGCCCCTCGCCATCGTATCAGCTCAAGGTCCGCTAACGGGGGTAAAGCGGACGCCAAAAACGCTGGAAATCCTAAATTCTGACTTCCGCTTTCGGCCACAAGCATTAGTAATCGGGCGGGTCTTTCGAGACCTTGATCCCAGTACGATGGTAGTACACACCATCAGGGGAGAAAGCCATGACTTACTATGCCGGACTCGACGTCTCACTACGAACGGTCAATATTTGCATCATCGATGAGCAGGGTGAGTTTGTCACAGAAACCAAGCTTGCCTCTGACGTGCAGGACATGGTTGCTTACCTGGATGAACTCGACCTGGATATTGAAAGTCTTGCCCTTGAAGCCGGCACGCTGACCCAGTACCTGACTTATGGCCTGCAAGCAGCAGGCTTCGAAGTCATCTGCATGGAGTCCCGGCAGGTCAAAGGCGCACTCTCAGCGATGCGCAACAAGACCGATAAACACGATGCCCGGGGTATTGCACAGATCCTGCGCTCAGGCTGGTACAGCCCGGTGCATGTGAAGAGTATAGAAAGTCATCACATCAGAATGTTGCTCTCCAGTCGTCGAGCGGTGCTCAGTAAGTGCGTTGATCTGGAGAATGAAGTGCGTGGTCTGTTCAAAATCTTCGGCTTAAAGTTGCCGCCGAAGCTTGGCCATGGCGCCTTCGATAACGCGGTTCGTGACATTATCGAGACCGATGCGGCGTTGTCGCATGCACTGCTGCCGCTGCTCGAGGCGCGCCTCGCCTTGTATCGGAGTTTTCGTGAGCTGGATAACCGCACCCGCAAAATGGCAAACGCTGATCCAGTCTGTCAGCGACTGATGACGGTACCGGGGGTCGGCTTTATCACCGCACTCACATTTAAGGCAGGCGTCGATGATCCAAGCCGCTTCAAAAAATCACGAACCGTCGGTGCCCACTTCGGACTCACCCCCAGGCGCTCGCAGTCCGGTGAGATCGATTTCGACGGTCACATCTCGAAAGCCGGTGATGCCGATGTGCGATGTGCACTGTACTCCGCCGCCAACGCCATGCTCACACGAACTGCACAATGGTCATCCTTGAAAGCCTGGGGGATGCAAATCGCCAAGACCCGTGGCCACCAACGTGCCGTCATTGCTGTGGCCAGAAAACTCGCCGTCATCCTCCATCGTATTTGGATCGATGACACTCAGTTCCGATGGGGTACGGAGGTAGCAAGGTCATGAAATAACCGCT
>Ga0255053_10001186_pt1 | contig 14419 bp, 9 predicted proteins | sample JV7_2_22_MG_FD_188635 | JGI IMG/M metagenome (GOLD analysis project Ga0255053, IMG submission 188635) | Seawater microbial communities from Jervis Inlet, British Columbia, Canada - JV7_2_22 | ecosystem: Environmental > Aquatic > Marine > Inlet | place: Canada: British Columbia | collected...
ACAGTCGTCTCCTACACCGTGATCACGCCGGTCCAGTATCACGGCCAGAAGGAGACGGAGCCCTACCTCAGCGCAACGATCTTTCTGGACGGCGCGGACCAGGCGCTCTCCCAGCAGGACATCCGGAACATCCCCAAGGACGAGTTTCGCGTGGGAATGCGCCTGCGGGCGATCTTCAAGCCCCCGGCCGAGCGCGACATCCAGGCCGTGGACAACGACTGGATGTACCCGACCATCGGAGACGTGGTCGAGCGTTGGGAGCCCACCGGCGAGCCCGACGTCCCCTTTGAAGAGTTCCCGGAGCACATGTAGCGATGGCCGAAGACATCGCGATCGTTGCCTTTGCGCAGACGCCCTCCTACCGGAGCTATGACGACTCCGAGCCGTCGATGATCCTGGGGCTCGTGAACCAGATTCTCGAGGAGATCGAGATCGACCGGCACGAGATCGACTTCACGATTGCCGGCAGCTGTGACTATCTCTCGGGTCGTGCCTTCTCGTTCATCGCGAACGTGGATGGTTACGGAGCCTGGCCGCCGGTCTACGAGTCCCATGTCGAGATGGACGGGGCCTGGGCGCTCTTCGAGGCCTTCGTTCGTCTTCAGATGGGCGACATCGATCTCGCCATGATCGTCGCCTCGGGAAAATCGTCGCCAGGCACGCCCCGTGAGATCTTTCCTCTCCAGACCGATCCCTACGTCAACGCACCGCTTGGTCTCGATCCGGTCTCGGTCGCCGGGCTTCAGGCCCGCGCCTTGCTCGATTCCGGAAAGGCCACAGAGCGGGACTTTGCCGAGGTTGTCTCGAGAAGCCGGCGCGATGCGCTCTCGAATCCCAACGCGCAGGTTGCGAAGGACATCCCCGTCGAGACCCTTCTGAAGGAGCCGTACTACGCCTCGCCGCTCCGCAAGCACGACCTGCCGCCGATCTCCGATGGTGCGTCGGCCGTGCTCATCGCGCGCGGCAAGCGCGCACGGGAGCTTTGCGAAAAGCCTGTCTGGATCCGAGGCATAGACCACCGCATAGAGTCTCACCACCTGGGCCTGCGCGACCTGACGGACTCGCCCTCATCGCGCATTGCGGCCCGCAGTCTGGGTCTCACTGTTGGCTCCCTCGACGTGGCGGAGCTCTGCGTCCGCTACAGCCCCGAGGAGATCGTGCTGCGCAAGGCGCTCGAGCTTGGCGACGGCACCAGGATCAACCCCTCCGGCGGTCCCCTCTGCGGCCACCCGGTAATGGCGAGCGGCCTTACGCGAGTCGTCGAGGTGGCGCGCCGCATCCGCGGCGGCGAGGCGGGCCGTGGTCTCGGTCATGCAACCAGCGGCCCCGCCCTGCAGCAGAACCTGCTCTGCATCCTGGAAGGAGACAGCTGATGGCCGAACGTTGCGCCGTTGTCGGAATCGGACAGACCAAGTACGACCGTTGCCTGCCCGTCACGATGGACGGCCTTGTCCGCGAGGCCGCGCTGCGCGCGCTCGAGGATGCGGAACTCACGTTCGCGGATGTCGACGCCATCGTGATCGGCAAGGCCCCCGACGCCCTCGAGGGCGTGATGATGCCGGAGCTCTCGCTCTGTGACGCTCTCGGCGCCGTCGGCAAGCCCATCCACCGTGTGCACACCGCGGGCTCGGTGGGCGCTTCCACTGCCATCAGCGCGGCGACGCTGATCGAGAGCGGCATGTATGACACGGTGCTCACTGTGTCCTACGAGAAGCAGAGCGACGGCAACTTCATGTGGGCACTGAGCGGCGGCCGCAGCGGAGGCCAGGGCGCCGGAGGCTCCTTCGCCCCGTGGATTCGCGACTACATGACGAGGAGTGGCGCGCCGGAGCACATCGGCTGGAAGGTCGCGGTCAAGGACCGTTTGAATGGGTGCAAGAACCCCTACGCTCATCTACACCAGGAGGACATCACCCTCGAGGCGGTGAAGGAGAGCCCAATGATCTGGGATCCCATCCACTTCTTCGAGGTGTGCCCCTCCTCCGACGGTGCGGCGGCCATGGTGGTGACGAACGCTGCTGGCGCGAAGCGCGCCCCACGGCCTCCGGCCTGGGTGATCGCCCACGCAAAGCGGACCGAGTTCGCTGTGTTCCCCGGTCGCGACCCGGTGAGGCCGGCGGCGGGCGTGGAGTGCGCAAAGGCCCTGTATAAGAAGGCCGGGATTACTGACCCGCGCCGGCAGATCGACTGCGCGGAGCTCTACGTCCCCTTCAGCTGGTTCGAGCCCATGTGGCTCGAAGGCCACCTGATCTGCGAGGAGGGCGAGGGCTGGAAGATGGTCGACTCGGGCGCCACCGAGATCGGAGGGGACTTCCCGGTGAACATGTCGGGCGGCGTGCTCTGTTCGAACGCGATCGGTGCTTCGGGAATGGTCCGTTGTCTGGAGGCTGCGAGCCAGGTGCGTGGCACTGCCGGCGGCTATCAGGTTGAGGGCGCACGCGTCGCCCTTGGCCACGCCTACGGTGGAGCTTCGAACTACTTCGCTATGTGGATCGTGAGCTCGGAGCCGAACCCGACCTTCAGTTAGCCGGATCATTCATGCCGCCCCGGCTGCGGAGGAGAAGAGATGCGTACCGCGGTCTGTGAGTCGCTCGGAATCGAATATCCGATCTTCGGATTCAGCCATTGCCGCGACGTGGTGGCCGCCGTGAGCCGTGCCGGGGGCATGGGCGTGCTCGGCGCGCTGGTCTTCACCCCCGAAGAGCTGGAGCGCGAGCTCCAATGGATCGACAAGAACGTCGATGGAAGGCCCTACGGTGTCGATGTCGTGATTCCGGCCGCCTACGTGGGTAAGGAGCAGGGCGATCTCGAGAAGCTGGATCTCGAGAAGCTGGTCCCCGAGGAGCACACACGTTTCCTGGAACAGTTGCTCGACAGGTACGACGTGCCGCCGCTCCCGGACGATGTGCCGCGCTTCGAGAGTCTGCTCGGCTGGACAGACAGCATGGGCCGGGCGCTGGTCGACGTCGCGATGGGTCACCCGATCAAGCTGCTCGCGAACGCCCTGGGTCCTCCGCCGGCCGATGTGATCGACCGCGCGCACGCCGCGGGGGTGCAGGTGGCCGCGCTGGTGGGCCGCGCAGATCAAGCGCTCAAGCAGCACGCCGCGGGCGTCGACATCATCGTGGCCGCCGGCTACGAGGCGGGCGGCCACACGGGTGAGGTTTCAACGATGGTGTTGGTGCCGGAGGTGGTCGATGCGGTAGCGCCCCTGCCAGTGCTCGCGGCGGGCGGGATCGGATCCGGGCGCCAGATGGCGGCGGCGATGGCGCTGGGCGCGCAGGGGGTGTGGACCGGATCGATCTGGCTCACGACGCACGAGAACGACTCGGGGCCGATGGTTACCGAGCGGCTGCTCGCGGCCACCTCCAGCGACACGGTCCGCTCGCGCTGCGTTACCGGCAAGCCGGCCCGCATGCTGCGCAGCCGCTACACCGAGGCGTGGGACAGCCCCGAGTCTCCGGGCACTCTACCCATGCCGCTGCAGTTTCTCGCAGGCGCGGAGGCGGAGCAGCGCGTGCGCAGGGCAATTCAGGCAGGGAGCCCCACCGCGGCGGAGTTGTCCATCACGATCGCGGGCCAGATCGTCGGCAGCATGAACCAGTTGCGCCCGGCGCGCCAGGTAGTCTCCGATCTGGTCGACGAGTACTTCGACACCGTCGAGCGAATGGCGCGGCTGATGGAGGATCCCGTGCTGTCGTAGCGAGACGTGGAAGGGATTCAATGTGGACCTCGAGCGCGGTTGCCCTCGAGGCTCGAACGGGAGGCACCCATGGCAAGGGATGAGAGATTCGACATCGTCATCATCGGGGGGGGGCCGAATGGGATGACGACCGCCGCGTATCTGGCGAAGAGTGGTCTCAGTGTCTGCGTGCTGGAGGAGCGGACGGAGAGTGGCGGTGCCTGCGAAACGCAGGAGCCGATTCCTGGTGTACGCATCTATCCCCACGCGATGCTGATGTACGCCTCTCCAGCGCCGGGATTCGAGCAGCTGGAGCTCCACAAATTCGGCTTTCGCATGGAGTGGGACCCGGTCCATCCGCTGGAGGTGAATCAGGGTGGTCTCCCGTGCCACGATGGCTGGCGACCGATCACCGAAAAGGATCAGATGGGGTGGGCCAAGATCGGCGGAATGCTGGGTGAAGTGCCGTTTACGAAGGAACTGATGCGCGCCACGTTCTGGTGCCCACCCCATCCTCCTGAAGTCGAGGTCACGGACGAGAACACTCCCTACATGCAGGTGTACAAGAAGTACCAGCCGGACATCTGTACCCCTGAACTGCGCAATATGACGATGTTCGAGTTGATGGACGAGCATCTCGAGGGCGAAACGTTCAAGACCGCCATGGCCTTTGCGGCCTGGGCTTCCGGGGCAGCGGGGCATTGGGAGGGCGTTGCAATTCCCGCGGCGCTCGCCGTGCAGCTGCTGACCTTGCCCAACATGGGACATGCGAGCATTCCCCGCGGTGGCCTGCACGGCTATTTCCACGCGATTCTGCGTGCGGCGGTGCATCACGGAGCGACGATTCGCACGAGTTGTCCGGTGGAGGAGATCCTGGTCGAAGACGGCTGCGCCGTCGGTGTGCGCCTGCGTGAGACGGCCGCAAGTGGTGGCCAGACGATTCACGCCAGCAAGGCCGTGATCGCCGCCTGCGATGTCCACCAGGCCTTCCTCGACATGGTGGGTCCGCGGCACCTGGATCCCAGCATGATCCAGAAGCTGAAGGACATCAGCCTCAAGAACCAGACGCTCTACGTATCCACGTTCCACACGAAGGAGCCCATGCGTTTCAACGAGCGCTTCGCCAAAGATGCGCATCACACGAAGTACATCGGGCCGAACCGCATCCCCACGGCGGGCGTGTTTCCCTGCGATTCGCGCGAGCTCTATTACGCGAGCGTGGCGGACGTGGATGGTCACAAGGGGCAGCCGGTCGTCCCGCCGGAGGATGTGATGTGGTGCCAGACGCCCTCCCAGGCCTTCGATCCCACCGATTGCCAGGGCCGGTATCCGAGGGGCCATATCTCGAGCGCATTCGAGATGGCGGTGACTTCCCCCGATCTGCACAAAGAGGGAGAAGACGCGCTTCTGGACTACAAGGCGGAGATGGATCAGTACATGCGTGATGCCTATAGCCAGGTCTTCGACGGGCTCGACGATGACAACTTGATCCACCACTGGAGCGCCACCGGTCGGGAGGTCGAGTTCCGCAACACGGGGCTCATCGGGGGTACCTGGTGCGGAAGTCGCCACGATGAAGATCAGTCCTGGACCAACCGACCGATCCCGGAGCTAGCGCGTTATCGCTCGCCCATCGAGGGCTTGTATCACGCCCACCAGACTTCGGGTCATCCGGGTGGGCTGTGTTTGATGGCCATTCCATATAACTTGATGCACATCCTGATCGAAGACGGAGTCGCCGACCCCGGAGAGTGGTGGTACGCGTCGCCGTACTACATCCCTCAGGAAGGCAAGATTCCCGCAAACCGGTAGACGCGCGCCGAAGGACCCAAAGTGGCCAAGGTAAAGATGCAGCCTAGGGGCAGGTAGGAACCTGGAAAACGGGAGAGGAAGAATGGCTGACAAAGCCTATGACGTGATTGTGATTGGAGCCGGATTCGGTGGAAGCTCGTGCGCCGGCTTGCTGGCTAAGCGGGGGCTCAACGTGCTGCTTGTGGAGAAGAACTCCGCCGCGGGTGGAAAGGCCATGTCCCTTTCCAAGAATGGGTTCACCTATACTGCCTGGGTGGTGATCGGTGCACCCGTGGAAGGGAATTACTGCGAGAAGATCCTGAAAGAGCTTGAGGTGGAAGATCTGGCGAAGCTCGTGATCCCCGGAACCCAGGGAAGCCACTACAAGACCTCCACCGGCAAGTACGTCAGGCTCCCGCAAATGCCCGAGGGGTCAGCGACGGACCCCAATCGACTATTCGACTGGTTGGAGATCGAGGAGTCAGCCCGGGAAGATGCCCTCAAGTTCTTCGTTGAACTCACACTGATGCCGCCCGACAAGGTCAGCACCCTTCACGACATTTCTTTCGAAGAATGGATCGGCAACTACGACATCCCTCGCTCTCTCTATGCCTTCGTTGTGAGCCTGTGCTCTGACGGCCTGGTCATGGCGCCTCCGGATTGCGTAGACGCAGCCGAGATGATTGCAATCCTCCAGGACATGTTCCTCCGCAACGGCGGCGTATTCTGCGAGGGTGGTTTCGGCCGGGTCGCCGAGGCCTGCTGCGAAGCGGTGCGCCAGAACGGCAGCGATGTACTGATGCGGACCCGCGTGGACGAGATCGGCGTCGAAGACGGGAAGGTGACGGGGATCGTCACGAGCAAGGGCACATTCAAAGCTCCCATTGTGATCAGCAATGCGGGCCTCCAACCCACCGTCCTCAAGTTGGTGGGCGAGGAACACTTCGACAAGAGCTACGTCAACTACGTGAAGGACCTGATCCCCTCCTGGGCACTGCTCGGCTACCGCTACTTCCTGAACAAGGAGATCACCGATGCTCCCTATGGTGTCGTGTTCTCGGATGACAGCCCATGGAGTCTCGAGCGCTTCAACAAAGCGAAAGTGGGGGAGGCTTCCAGGGAAGGAGTGCTCTACTTCGAGGTTCCGTCGAACTACGACCCCAACGCTGCACCCGAGGGCAAGCAGATCCTGATGACAGGCTCCTTTTGCCCGGCAAATCCGCACATGAGCGAAGAAGAGATCGCAGCCTGGGCCGGCACCGGTGAGGAGATCCTCTTCAAGGCGTTCCCAGAGTTGGAGGGAGCCATTGAAGACAAGGATCTCTACACGCCCCGCGATGTGTCCAACCTGACGCGCGATTCCGTACTCCCCGGGCAAGGAGGAGAAACCATCGGCCTGGGGCAGATCGTGGGCCAGTGCGGTCCCAGCAAGCCGTCGGTCAAGGCTCCAATCCGCGGCCTCTATTTCGTGGGAACCGACGCCGGTGGCACCGGAGTAGGAACACAACAGGCCATTGAATCCGGCATCAACGTCGCCGACGTGGTGCTGCGTTATCACCAGATGAGGAAGGCAAACCCGTAAGGACACAATGTGTCCAGCGAGGTCGGCCATTCCTACACTACGAGCTGAACCGATGAGGTGAACAGCCGGTAGGGGTTTGCCGACGCCGACCCGAGGAGAGGGCACGCTTCGATGGCACGACGAGACGACGGTTGGGGCGACCTCCTGGACGATCTCAAGGGCCGAACGGATGCCGCCACCGCCATGGGCGGGCCCGAGCGGTTGGCGCGTCAGGCCGCAAAGGGTCGCCTGAACGCGCGGGAACGGGTGGCACGCCTGTGCGACGAGGGAACGTTCAAGGAGGTCGGCGCGCTGGGCGGTGCTGCACATCCGGCCGGAGGTGAGCCGGTGCCTGCCGATGCCCTGGTGGGCGGCGTGGCTCGCGTGGACAGCCGTTCCGTCGTCGTCATCGCTGAGGACTTCACCGTCCAGGGCGGATCCATCGGTCACGTGAACGCAGCCAAGCGCCTCAGGCTCACGATGCTGGCTCAGCAGGAACGGATCCCGCTGATCCTGCTGCTGGACGGAGCTGGCGAGCGCGCCTCGAACATGTTCGAACGCTACCCTTTCGCACCGAACGACCTTCAGGTCGTCGCTGATCTTCAAGGCCAGGTGCCCGTCGTCACGCTGGTGCTCGGCATCTCCGCCGGTCACGGCGCGCTCACCGGGGTCTTTGCAGACCTGATCATCATGACCGAGAACGCCTCGCTCTTCGCCGCGGGTCCGCCGGTGGTCCTCGGCTCTCTCGGCATCCAGGTCACCCCGCAGGAGCTCGGCGCCGGCCGTCTCCACACGGTGGAAAGCGGCGTGGCCCACAACCTCGCCGCGGATGAGGGCGAAGCCCTCAGCACGGCGCGTCGCTTTCTCTCCTACCTGCCCCAACACGCCGGCGCCGCACTCCCACAGGCACCGGCCGGAAGCGAGACCCACGAGCGGCTTCTGGACAGCATCCTCGACACGATTCCGACGAATCACCAGCAGCCCTACGACATGCGCGCCGTGCTCGAGCAACTCGTCGACGAGGGATCCCTGCTGGAGGTTCAGCCTCTCTACGGGCAGACGATGGTCACGGCGTTCGCACGCATCGGAGGGCAGTCGCTCTTGATCGTTGCGAACCAGCCGGCGGTCAAGGCCGGCACGATCACGGCCGACGCAGCCGAGAAGGCGACGCATTTTCTGCGGGTCGCTGGATCGTTCGGACTTCCCGTCGTCTTCCTCGCCGACAACCCGGGAGTGATGCCCGGACCCGAGGCGGAGCGAGTGGGAACCCTCAGGGCGGCAGCGGGGATGTACCTCGCCCAGCGGGCGATCCGCGCGCCCAAGGTGCACGTCACTCTTCGCAAGGCGTTCGGGTTCGGCAGCTCTCTCATGGCAATGAATCCCTTCGACCGGCAGACCCTGACGATCGCGTTCACGGGCATTTCCCTCGGCGGCCTGCCCGCTCTGGGGGGCGCTGCTGCCTCGAAAGCCTCCGCTGAGGAGAGCGAACGCATGGGCGAGCTGCAGTCCGGCGCCTGGGCGGCGGCCGACAACCTGGGCTACGACCGGGTGATCGATCCCCGCGATCTCCGAAACGAACTGATCCAGGCACTTGGAATCCGGAGCGGGGGTGGAGTGCGGATTTGATGAGTGCATTTCGCGATGACATCCTCGCAGGCAGGGTCGCGCTCGTAACGGGCGGCGCCACCGGCCTCGGCAAGGAGATTGCGCGCGCCCTCGGGCAGCACGGGGCTCGACTCTGCATCGCCAGCCGCAAGCAAGAGAATCTCGAGGCGGCCTGCCACGAGCTTCAGAATCAGAATCTGGACTGCATGTGGGTGACGTGCGACATACGGGAGCCCGAGCAGGTGGAGCGTGTCGTTTCAGAGATTCTGAAGCGACACGGGCGGCTCGACATCGTCGTCAACAACGCCGCGGGCAACTTCCCGGCGCCGATCAGCGGGATCTCCTACAACGGCTTCAAGGCCATCGTCGACATCGATCTCCGCGGGACGTACAACGTGACGAAGGCCGCCTTCGAGGCATACCTCAAGGAGCACGGCGGACACATCATCAACATCAGCGCGCCGTTTCAGAATCTGGGGGTGAGCCTGCAGGCTCACGTCGCGGCGGCCAAGGCGGGCGTCGACGCGCTGACCCGCAGCTGCGCCGTCGAGTTCGGTCCCTATGGCATCCGCGTCAACGCAGTCGCACCAGGCGGAATGGTGGACACGGAGGGATTGGCCCGGTTCGCCGAGGCGACGAAGGAAATCGGTGGCGGAGGCACCAATCCGTTGGGGTACCTCGGCACGAAGCGGGATATCGCGAACGCGGTGCTCTTCCTCGCGAGCGATGCGGCCTCTTATGTCACCGGGCAGGTCTTCGCGGTGGATGGCGGCGCCGGGATCGACATGCTGAAGATGCGCCTGCCGCGCGAGTAGTGACTGGGGCTCCTCGGAGATAGGCTGCAGCCTGCGACTCCGCCTCGCTGAGCTGATAACATAACGGCATCGTACGGGATCCCGTCACCGAAACTCGTTCCGAGCCCCTCCGCCGCACCATCGTGCTGGTCTACGGCTCCATCGGTATGCCCCTCGCAGTGATCGGCTACCCGATCGCAATCTGGCTGATTCCGCACTACTCCGGTGTGCTCGGCGTCTCGCTGGGCGCTGTGGGCACGATGCTGATGCTCGCGCGCATCTCGGACGTGATCACGGACCCTCTCATCGGCGAGGCGAGCGACCGCTACCGCAGCTCCATCGGCCGGCGCAAGCCGTGGATCCTCGCTGGGACACCGATCATGATGCTGGGCATTTACCAGCTCTTCGTGCCCGCGGAGGGTGTGGGCGCCCTCTATCTGCTGTTCTGGCTCACGGTCATGATGCTCGGTTCCACAATGATCAGCCTCCCCTATGGTGCCTGGGGGGCGGAGCTGTCGTCCGACTACCACCAGCGCTCGCGGGTGACCGCCACGCGCGAGTTCTACGTGCTGGGGGGCCTCCTGCTGGCGGCGTTTGTCCCTTTTCTGGTCGAGACGTTCGGCGAGCGGAAGAGCGGGCCGGTGCTGGAGGCCCTGGCCTGGACGATTGTCCTGACCCTGCCGGCCTGTGTCGCGCTGGTGCTGTGGCGGGTCGGCGAGCCCCCGGCCACGGGGCGGGAGAAGATCCCGCTGCGCGAGGGGCTCCGCTACATGGTGGGCAACGGTCCACTGGCTCGTATCCTCGCCATCATCCTGCTGGTCACATTCGGCGAGGCCTTTCGCAACGCGCTGTCCCTCTTCTTCATGCGCGACGTGGTCGGGATCACGGGGATCGGGACGGCCTATCTCGTCTACTTCGGGACCGGGCTCGCTGCGGTTCCACTGTGGCTGCGCCTGGGGCGCCACATCGGCAAGCACCGCGCCTTCGCGGTGACCATGGCGGCGGTCTCCGTGATCAGCGTCGCGATGGTCTTCCTAAGGGAAGGCGACTACTGGCCCTTCATGGCGCTCTTTCTCGCCAAGGGCTTCTGCTTCGGTGGCCTGCAGTTCCTTCCGCTCGCGATGCTGGCCGACGTGGTGGACGTGGACTCGGTGCAATCGGGCGGCCGCCGCGCGGGCGCGCTCTTCGCGCTATCGAGTATGACGGGCAAGCTGGCCACCGCCTTCGGCAGCGGGGTGTCGGTTAACCTCGTGGCCCTCGCGGGCTTCGATCCGAGCGGCAGAGCGGGCTCCAACGGTCCGGACGAGCTGCTCGCGCTGGCACTCCTCTACGCTGTGGCGCCGGCGTTCTTCTTCTGCTCCGCACTGTACCTGACGTGGCACTTCCCGATCACGGCCGAACGGCAAGCGGAGCTTCGGTCCCGACTCGAGTCGATGGAGGATTCATGACCCTGCCGCGCACGAATCAATTCTTCAGAATGCGTAGTGATCGGACGTAGCCACTATACAGCTCCGTCTCCGATGCCCCTCGCTGTCTACGAGCGAGTTCAAGAGCGCACGCCGAGCGGATGCCACCACTACCACGGGCGGTCTAGCCATGCGTCGCGGGACGGTGTCTCCGCGGATCGCGTCCGTGCGAGAATGCAGGCGAACTTCTGGAACGGGAAACTAGTTGCCCACCCCGACGGCCAGGCCGTGAGAGCTAAGGATCTCCTGCCATCTCGACACTGTCTGGCCGTTCGGCACCGTACCGCCCATCTCTGCAACGCTCTCGTAGCATCTTCCGAGCCGCCCGTACTTCTCCCTGGCCCAGTCGTGGAAGGGCAAGAGGGAGACCTTCTCGGCGCCGACCCTGAGCGCGAGCTCTGCCGTGCTGTGCATGTTCGGCTCCGAGTCGTTGAAGCCCGGCACGACGGGCACTCGCAGCCAGACCTTCGTCATGCTCGCGGCCCTTTCCAGGTTTCTCAAGATCCGGTCGTTGGGAACGCCCGTCTTCTCTTTGTGGCGGCTGGGGTCCGTGTGCTTGACGTCGAACAGCACCAGGTCGGTGTGTAGCAGGACCTGCTGCATGTTCTCCCACGCGCAGAAGCCCGTCGTGTCCAGCGCCGTGTGAAGACCCGCCTCCTGGCACTTCTTCAGGAGCTCCCGGACGAACTCCCACTGAAGCAGTGCCTCCCCTCCGGAGATGGTGACCCCGCCTCCGGAGGTTTCGTAGAAGTCCCTGTCGCGCTCCGCGATCCGGAAGGTCTCGTCGACGGTCCTGTAGGTCCCGACGGCCTCCAGGGCGCCGGACGGGCACACCTCGGTGCAGGCGAGACACCCGCTGCAAAGCTCCCAATCGATCTCGCGGATGTCGTCTGTGAAGGAGATCGCGCCCGGCACGCACGCCTCCATGCATTGCTTGCAGGCGATGCAGTTGCGCTTGCTCGGCATGAGCTCGGGAGCGCTTCCCATTCCCTCGGGGTTGCTGCACCACGGGCAGCGGAGTGGGCAGCCCTTCATGAATACGGTGGTGCGAATGCCCGGACCGTCCTCGGTCGAGAACTTCTGGATGTTGAATACCAGTCCCGTCAGATCGTGCCCGCTCGATTTCATTGGCTTCTCTGGCGGGGCAAGCGAGGTGGCGTGGGACGGGCGTCCCACACCACCGCCTGGTTTGCTAGCCCAGATCCTGCTCCGTGCGGGCAATGATGCTGTCCTGGCTGTAACAGGGCAGATCGACGAAGTGCGCGCTGTAGCCCGCAACCCGGACGATGAGATCGGGGTGGTCCGTGGGCTCGACCTGGGCCGCGCGGAGATCCTCGCTGTTCACCACGTTGAACTGGATGTGCGGGATCGATCCCTTCGCATACCACGCCTTGAGATACGCAGCGAAGAGCTCCTTCATATCTCCTTCGAGGAAGGTTGGCATGAAACGCTGGTTGAACAGCTCCGTGTGCATGAAGGGGAGCTTGGCCACCGAGTTCAGCACGGCGGTCGGACCCTCCGTGTCGGTTGCCGTCATCGGCGACAAGGAGCCGTCGGCCAGCGAGGCGGACATCTTCCTTCCATCCGGGGTGGCACCGGCCGTCAGGCCGAACATCGTGTACCCGGAGGCAGTGCTGCCGTCCATCGCCATCGAATTGCCCCAGGCGTCCGTGACCGATTCGACGGTCTCGTTCATCCCGGTCAGGAACCGCACTGTCCAGTCATCAGCGAAGTCGTCGTCGTTTCCGTACTTCGGCGCATTGATGAACTCCTGCTGCATCACGTCGTACCCGCACCAGTTGGCGTCGAGCGCCTGAATCAGCTCCTCCATGGTGTATTTCTCTTGCTCGAACACGATGCGCTGAATTGCGGCGAACGAGTTCGCAGCGTTGATCCCACCGAAAGGTGTGATGGCCGGCCAGGTGTCACCCTCCTTGTGCAACTGCAGAAGGTCGATTCCTCGCTCGAGCGTTTCGTCCAGGAGGAACGAGCTACACGGGTCGGCCCTGCGTCCCAGCAACACCTGCTGTGCGATGTTCCACGAAACCGCGGCGACCCTCACGTAGTACTTCAAACGTTCGAAGTAGGCCTGCATGATTTCGTCCGCCGACTCCATCTCCGTCGCCTTCTTGCCGGCGGCGAGGACCACGCTGCCGCACCGGACCTCCTGGTCGCTTTGGCGCAGGACCTCGTTGAGCATGATGGAGCAGTTCATCACGGCGGCGAGCGCCAGGCCGCTGCCCTGCTGGGCCTTGCCCAACACGTTGTTGGCAGCGCAGGCGCACACCTGGACCTTGTTGGCGTCCTCGTCGCTCCACCCTCGCTTCTTTCCCCACTCTACCAGCAGCTCCTTGTTGAAGTAGGAGGGGTGCCCGAGGCCGGTTCGGCCGAGATCGATGGCCTTCGAGATGATCTCCGGCGAGATGTTGGCGTGATATTGGAGCGCCACCGGCGGCTGGGAAAGGTGCAAGTTGCCGAGCGTCTCCAGGACGATGAAGCTGAGCTCGTTGGTGGCGTCTTGTCCGTCGTTCGTCGTGCCGCAGATGTTGGCCGTGTACAGGGTGCTGGCACCGGATATGCCGGCGAACTTCGGCGGCCAGTCGAGCGCCGCGCCGATCTCCTGGATCTTCAGGAAGAGGCACTCGGTGAGTTCGACCGCGTCCTTGCGGGTGATCCGCGCGGATTCCATGTCCGCCTGGTAGTAGGGCCACCAGACCTGATCCAGCCTCGTGCCGCTGCCGTTGCCCCAGCGGGCGAAGTAGTGGGCGACGACCTCGACGGTCCAGTAGAACTGCAGGCACTCGTGGAACGATCGGGGCGGGTTGGCGGGGACGTGCTCGAGGATGTCCGCCATCTCCTCGAGTTCTATCCTCCGCTTCTCGTCCCGCTCCTGCGCTGCCTGCTGTCGGGCCAGCTCGGACAGCCTCTGGCCGTAGCGAATGATCGCCTTGCCGCAGCGCACCATCGCCTGCCACTCGTAACGCTTCGCCAGGTACTCGGCCGGATCCAGCTCCTCGACCCTGGCATCCAGTTCTGCAAGCTTGGCCTCGGCCATCGCGATCCTGGCAAGCAGTCCATCGCGGAAGAGAACCTTCCAGTCGTAGGCCTGGATGACGAGCCCTTGCTCCCACATGTTGGTGAGCATGGCTCCGTAGGAGTTGATCTGGGGCGCCATCGCTTCCGGCAGCGAGGACTTGACCTGTGCCGCCATGCTTCTCTTTTCCCAGAAGGGACAGATCTCTTCGACGATCTGCCGTCTTTCGTCATCCGTGACGAGCTCGGAGAAGCCTCCCGTGGTGACCGCTTCGGGCATCCAGTCGACGTTCGACTCAGGATGCCACCGCACCTTGTTGGCTCCACCGTTGGGGTCGCCCACGATCAGCTCGCCGTCCTTGATGAAGATGGGCATCTCCTCGCAGAGCTTCTCCACCATGCGGGCCCACTGCAGCGGCACCGGCTGGCCCTCGGTCTCCTGGAAGGCCTCGGTGACGATCCGCGCCCTGGCCATGTCGATCTTGAC
>Ga0255053_10001189_pt1 | contig 14387 bp, 17 predicted proteins | sample JV7_2_22_MG_FD_188635 | JGI IMG/M metagenome (GOLD analysis project Ga0255053, IMG submission 188635) | Seawater microbial communities from Jervis Inlet, British Columbia, Canada - JV7_2_22 | ecosystem: Environmental > Aquatic > Marine > Inlet | place: Canada: British Columbia | collected...
ACTAGGGGATCTGGAGGGGTTATTCCTTCCTCTGTAGCCCTAACATCTAAATAAGCTCTAGTTAAGCCATATATTTTAGGAGCCATATCCTTTAGTTCATCTTCTATACTGTGTCCTTGACGATCGGCTTCATCTTCAATTAAGCCATGTAAATTAGATATGGATTTCATAGATTTATAAAATTCTGGAGTAAATATTCTCCGCTGCACATCGGCAATATCGTCGGCAGATCTTTGTGCCTGAATAGCCAAAAATACTGCACCTAAATTAGTGCTCGTAATAAAAACTAATAATTGCCAGTTCAACCACTCAGAGGGTGGAATAAAATATGAAATACTTTGTAGAGCTACGGCAATCGTAAAGATAACTATTAGCATTTGCTTAGCAGTAATAAATTTAGGATTGGATAAAAGTGTAATATCTTCTTCGTTCATTGTCTCGCCTCCATAAATTCTAAATATTCTTTGTAATATCCTATGTGTTGATAACCATATTGCGTAACCAACTCAATAGCTTTTTTCTCCCATTTTCTCCCTTTATCAATTAAAAAATGACTTTCTCTAAATATCCCCTGGTTCGCTAGCATCTGGAAATCTTCGAAGTAGTATAGATTAAGTATATCTCCACCTACTTGAAGCTTCTCAATAATTTCCGGTGTGGCTATAGGTTCAAGCAATTCTTCTATATTAGTTGGACGATCTGAGGGGTCTGTGATAGGAGTTAAAGTTTGTTGAAATGATTGCCATTCTTGTTCCAGAACTGTATCCCAAGAAGAAGAATCGTAGAAATAATCAGTCCCTAAGCTATGTCTACGAGTAGCTAGAAACTTCTCACGCTGCGCGCGTAAATAAGTTATCCAACTCTCATCCGGAACCATATTAATCTAAGGAATCTCTTAGTATGTAATACTACCGTTCATTACCTATATATGCAGGTGAAGCCACTACTGCATCTACCATTTCATCAGAAAGCCAAGCTCCAATCGCACTGAAAATCAATGTTACCACAGCCATACCTGCGAAAACAGTTGCAGGTGGTGGAGTGAGTAATGCCTTTACTAAAGGGGTGTCTTGTTCATCCGCTTCAGCGACTGAATGATTAACCCAGTTCTCTATCATGAAAGTAATAAAAACCGCGATACCAACTATCGCTGTTAATTCGCCATCGTCAATTTTAACCATCAAACATCCCCCGCATGATCAGGATCTAATATTTCTATAGCTTCTAAAGTAGCAAAACCAATTAATAATGCTGGAATGGCTACGATCACTAAATCTCTATTTCTAAATGTATCTTCTGGCCAGCCATGTTTCTTATATGTTCTAACTATATTCAATACTAATGAACTTAAAACTGCGAAAGTTCCGACAGCTGGAACTATTAAAGCCATCCAAGATGACCTACCAAATTCTTTTCTCTGGTCACTATCCGCATCGAATTTTCGATTGATGGATCCGAGCTCGTCTGCTTTTAAAGCAGTCGTTTTCTTAGATTTATCCTTCTTTTCGCCCAACTACTTCACCTACCGTGCTATCAAATAGCCGACAAGTAAACCAACTCCAAGCAAACTTACGCCCACTATTTTTGAGGATCCTGAATCTTCTGGCGTTTCAGAATCGTCTGGACAAGCACAACAGTCATCCCCTATCTGTCGACGACCCTCTCCATCATCACACAAATCTTCAGGACAGGCTACATCATCACAAGTTGCATCATCTTCACTTTGAAATTGATATGGTAATTCATATCCAGGAACTATCTCGGTATGTTCTCCATCGGTAGATTCCTTACAACCAAAAACTGGCCATAGAGGATCACAAACTCTTGTATTAGTCATTCTTCGAGCGAATGCACCAGGCATAGTTTCTAAATATACGAAATCTTGCGGATCTGCACCACCGGAAGGCAACCAATCATTAGGAGCAAATAGCGGACCAGTAATGGGTTTTACGTGGGTATTCCACCAATTATTATCATCAAAGTATCCCATGTTTCAAGACCCTCCTTACTTCCTCAGTTTTGCCATGATATCTGTAGCCCAACCATATTTAATTGTGGCCCCGATGAGAGCCAAAGCTCCTACGGCTGCTACTGCTGGAGCTACTTTACTTTCTTCAGTTTCTGTAACTGTTGAATCAGTCATATCTGAGGATCCGGAATTTGAACTATCACCTGATGGGTTCGATAGACCTGCACCGGTAGTAATAGCTCCGGAAGCATAAGGAAGTCCAGCATCTCCATAGGGTTGATATGAAACTCCTGATTGATTTAATGTATTTAATGTAGGAACCCATGCGATCCATGAAGCAGTGCTAGGTGCTTTAGAAATAGGATCTCCGGATCCAGTATATGAAATTATTTCTTGCTGAGTTACTGTGCAAGGTGGAACTGCTGGGTCACAACCTGGTGGATCATGCACATTAACATAGCACTTTCTAGAATAGAGATCTCCTGGATCACACGAAATATCGTAACCTGACATGGTTTATTATATACAACACTACTACTTAAAGATAATTAATTAAGCTGTAGGTTCTTCATCTGGATCATAGGTGCAAGTTCCATCATCTTCTGTAGCAGTTGCGTCATAATTATTTGCTGTTTCGTCCATGCAACCTAAGATTGGATCCGCTTCGTCACCCTTAAGTCCTTCAAAGAACTCTAGAACTGCATCGGAATTCTGATAAGCGGCAGCTAAACCAGCTACCAAGATTACTCCTAATAGTAGTTTCTTTGAGCCTCCAGATTTGGCTCCCTTTTCGTGAATAGTAATTTCGCCATCTTCTAAGTCAATAGTAGCATCTGCACTAAAGTCTTCTGGACCACCTAGATCTGATGGGTCAGCAGTGAGTGGGTCTTCATCCACTGGAGATTCATCTAACGGTGATTCTGCACCGTATTCATCATCCAATACATACAACTGAGTAAACCTTTCTTTGGCTTTTGCTAGCGTTAAGACTTGTTCATCCTTAATATGAGTTATTTCCCAGGGAGTCATACCAGCGTCTTGTTCAACCACCCAATCTTGATATGCCTGAGCATCATCTGATGAACCCAAGAACTCTGCGTCTCGGAATCCGTCTTGATTGGCCAATTCGACAACCCATACATCTTCACTCATATAGTTATCTATCGATTCGCTGCTATTTAATGTTTCTGAATTAAAGTGCTCAGCCATGAATGCTCTGAATTCTTCTGCATCTAAGAAAACATATCCCTTTCGAGACTTTTTATTTTGTTTTGCTTTTGAAGCTCTTTCCGCTTGAGCTTCGGTTGAGTAGGGATCAGATGTCCAAAGTGTAGGGAAATTTGCTCCTCTCCGACCATAAACATTTACTGCTTGGAAAGTCCCATTGTTTCTTTCGACTACAGCGAACATTAGGAATTTAGAAGATGTGCCCTCAACAAATCTATAATATGTTGGACCAGAAACTATTCTTTTAACTCCATAAGCTCCCTTAATTAATCTAAGAGCTGCTTGCTCAGAAACATAATCTTTGCGATCTTTTTGTTGAGCTTCGAAAGTTTGTTCTGCTCCAAAGGCTGTCTTAAAGCAAGGGAGGCAACACTTTTCTTGGAATTCTCCAACTAATTCATGTCCGTCTTCATCATCGATTTCTTCTCCACATGAAATACAATCATATGTAATCGTTTCTGGAGGCTCCTCATCTTCTGCAGCCATTTCTTTGATTGCAGATAAGACCACTGTTTCGCTGAGGAAGTAAGATTTATCTGCCGGTGCTACTTCCAGCGGCTCGGAGGAATCCTCCGCCACCGGAGAGTCCGCAACGGGGTCAGCGGCGAGAGGCTCGGCCGCTTCTACATCTGCACCAATAAATTCTTCAGCCGCCGATATATCTACAGCTCCGTGCAAAGCTTCATAATCTGCTTTAGGCACCCAGGATTTGACGACATAATCTTTGCCGTTTTCTGAATATTTTCCGATGCATTGATATTTGGTTCCTCTTTTTCCTGTGATGGGAACTATATCATCTATATCGGCTTCGACGTGCTTTCGAAGTCCGACGCAATAAACTCGTCGCTGCATACTTTATCTATCCCAGTTCGACTATTTAATACTCGCTAAGACATCAAACTTAGAAACTAAATGGATCCGAATGAGATTTTCTATAAAAGATTGGCTCTTGTCCGAGAGCACTTCCATGAGTATTTCCATATCCTCCGAAATTCATCATGCCCCCTGCTGGAATGTGTGTGTTCCAATCTTTGCCTATCAAATCTAGTTGCTCTGGCCTTTTCTTCGGTTCTTCATCTTCTTCCTCTGCCTCTGCTTTCATTTCTTCAACTTCAGCTTCCGCAGCTAAAACAACATTTTCAGCTTCCTCAACTAATCTTTCATAATTATTAATTTCATCTTGTGCACTAAGTCCACGAGATAGTCTTCCTAATCCAAACATTAAAGATCCAAATCCTAATGCATCAGCTAGAGGTCCATAACTATTTCCATTTTGTGTAGTGAATATTGCTCCATCATGTTTGGCGCGATCTAACATGGAAACACCTAATAATGATCCGCCGAAAAGTATGGAAAATAATGTGGAATTATCTTCTCTCAATTCTGTTCGAAGGGGTGTTGGAAGTGCTTCCTCTCTAGCATCTTCTTCGCCAGCGAGGATCCTATTTCTTAATTCAGAAAAATCGACTACCATTTTATTTCACTTCCTTCTCAAAATTTAGTTAAGCCCCAATGAGCGTCCATTAAAATTCTGCCCGAAGGAGGCTACTGTAGCACGATCGATAAATGCTTCTAGTCCAGGGGTTAGTCCAAACGAACCACTAACACCAAAGTTGCGCGCGTTTTGTCCGACTGCTTGTCCATTTAGATTAGCAGTATCAGTCATTACTTGAGAAACAGATCCAACATCTCTTTGAATGTGGATTGGTTGGTCAGCTACAGCAACTTCAGCTTCCATAGCTTCTGAATCTCCAAACAACTTATCGAAGACTCCAAAATGCCAGCCTATGATTCCTATCATTGCACCTACAATTATCATTTCTTTTGAATTCATTTTATCTACTCCTCTTTCCTTGCTGCATAGGTAAGTGCTAGACCTATCAAAGCTGCACCTGCTATTGCCGTTGCATTTAGAGCTACTACTCCAAGTGCCATTTTTGCTCCAGTTGTTACTGGATCTTGAATCTTTACCATTTGAACATCTTCGTCTTCTGCATGAAGTGGGCTTAGGTTTGCTTGGTCTGTTTGCTGACCTAGAACTCTACCATCTCCTTGTGGGAATGAACTTGGATCCGGGACTACTGGAACTTCTTCAGAACCGAAGGAAACATTCTCCAAGGAATCTCTTTGCGACTGGAGGTTGCTAATCTGATCAACCAGATTACGCCTGTTTTTCTCCAGTTCGTCTAATTGTCCATCATAATCCTCACCGTGCTGGCGGCAGTCCTCTATGCGTGTGTCTATCGCTTCGAGACTGTTCCACCCTCCATACTTCAATTCATCTATTTGCCATTCTAATGAATTATCTTGATCGAATACATATTGGGCTGGTGTGGGTGACTGTCCTTCTGCGCCCATTGTTCCCATTACTGTTCCTATAGATGCACCCATTGGATTATCTGTTGAAGATTCTACCATTGCGGTGACATCAGACTCAGGTATTGCTATTCCACCATAACTCACGGGAGTTCCATCTCCGGAGCCACCTGCGGATCCTACATATTGTGTGAGTCCCATATTTTCTGCAGAAAACATTGACGGTGTCCCCCATACTCCATCTACTTGCACGGAGATTACATTATCTGGAACTGATCCTGTCTCCTCCCAAGATTTCATAATCATTTCATCATTTTTCACTATCGCCCCACTCATAGGTATTCCTGTATTGAGGTCATTCCATGTATCCACAACGTGTGTTGCTAAGTCTTCGCCCGAAGTCGCCCCCATCCATCCCACATCCGAGGGAGTAACGAAAATTATTTTCGTGTTAGATCTGTTAAGTTCTTTCTCAAACTGTTTGAAATAACGTGGGTGCATATCTTCATCGACAATAAATAGATATTTTGCATTAGTAGGAAGTTTACCTCCATTTTGTTCTGCAATGTATTCAAGTGCGACCGAAGCATCAGTGCCGCCTCTTGGTTCATGTAGATAATCTTTCGGTTCTCCTGTCCAGGGGTGAGCCTTGGTGGAATATCCAATTATTTCTACGGCATATCCGTCATCTTGAGCAGCTTCCGCAGCATTCACCACAAGGGAACTCATGGGTAGCGACATCATATGAGTGGAACCGCTTTGATCTACTAAAATATATTGTGTTATTGGATCCGACTCAGCGTCCATTGCCTTAACTCGAGAGTAGGCACGGCTGTGATCAAACTTTTCAGTTCCCTTGGATTCATCTCTTCGATCCTTGAATGATTGCTTCATTCCAGATTCTTTGTGGGACATTCCCAGTGATTCGTCTAACTCGTCATCATATCCTTGATCATAAGGTGCATCAGGTTCTCCTAATGCTTCAAAGGATTCTGCTCCTCGGAACCATCTTTGTGATCTGCCGGACTTGCGAACTTCCCACATCTTACCATCGTTCCCTCTCTTTCTTGTTCCTCTCTTAACTGAGGTAGCTGAAAGGGAAGGGCCTTTCCTTCCTGGATAATTCCTATAGATTGTCTCTGCATTCATAGTAGGGAAACGCTTAGTAACAGCCTTCTCTACCTTGTCGGCATACTTTGTGCCCTGCGACCAAGCCAATGCCATTCGTGCATGAGCCTTGTCCCAAATTGGATATTTCTTCTCGCTTGGGATTGCATAATGCATTTTCCTCCCGCTCGCTATTCGCTCTTTCTTGGATTCTGACCAAAAGATACCGGCCGGAGGCATAGAAGGTGAGGAAACTCCAGCACCATCTTCCCAGGAAATTATTTGATCGCCTGTTGATCCTTCAGCCATTTTTACATCTGCGCATCGAGCACAGTAACCATAGACTTGTTCCTTATCTAATGGTGTAGCTTCCTGAATTTCATTAAGACTGACGATATCTATTACTCCGACAACCTTGTCGGATCCACAGAATACACAGCTCTCAGCTTCTTCACTGTAATAATAATCGGTGTCTTCGGAACTACATTGAGGGCAAACAAAAACTCCATCGTTGGTGAAAGTTAAATCGTCTTCTACTCCATCCCAACCACATTCTACACACCAGCAGGGTTCGTTGTCCCAATCTGCGCTAGTTTCACTAGGAATGTAAACTGCAACTGTCTCATCAGCACCGCTCATGTCATATCTTATGCGATACGACTATTTAATATCATTGGTAGAAGTCTTCATAGTATTCCTCATCCTCATCATCTTCGAGGGCGGGCATAACTAAATTATTCCTTTCCATATCTTTAATTGTTCGACCTCTTTGCTTTAATAATAGCTCAGTCGCATACTCTAGATCTGCGTTTGTTATGGAGGCTTTATCTGCTTGATAATCAACAATAGCTAAGGCATTTTGAAATGCAAGCCTAATCAATTCTTCTAGATATGCGCCAGACATTTGTTCGGTTTTTCTGACAACATATGTTAAATCCAAATCATCATCATGGGGTAGTGGTTTAAGATATTTCTTAGCGATTGCTTTCCGAATACTCGCGTTCGGATAACCCAATTCTATTCTACAATCGAACCTACCTGGACGGTCTATAAGTGCCCAATCTAATTTGTCTGCATGATTAGTTGTGGCCAAAGTAGCCACTCCTTTATTAGATTCTATTCCGGATAATGCGTTAAGGAATTCTCCTAATAGTGGGTGATCTCCATTAGCTCTACTAATTCCGCCGATAGTATCTAAGTCCTCAAGAATAATTAATGCCGGAGCCATCTTCTGCGCCATCTTGTAAATCTGCGCGATATCTCCAATTTCTTGAATATGATCTCGAGTAACTACGATCGTAGTGATATCTTTAATTTGAGATTTTATAATATTACAAGTTAATGTTTTACCAGTTCCTGGTGGTCCATTTAAGATCACACCCCTGGATAATTTAATTCCATGACTCTTGAAAACTTCAATGTGGTCAAAGAAGTCTAATATGTTTCTGCTAATTTCATTTTTATGTTCTGCAGACATAATTATATCATCCCAACTAAAGCTAGCTCGATCTAACAAAGTATAATCTGCATAGAAACATTGACCTACGAGCAGAGATTCTTTCCAAAAGAACTCCATAAAATCAGTCCATAAATTTTTACCTACTGAATCCTCATAAGTTCCGGAATAGTGAATCTTAATATCACAATTCTGTCCATCGAATGGAATGAACCAAATAACAATCTTTTCTCCAGTTTCTTTATGCTTTAGATTCATTATAGCTCTAAAGGGAACTGTATACTTAGTTCCACGAAGATTAAAATCGCTGTATGAAGGCGCGGTTCGGACTGCAGTATTAAATTTGATATTATAAATTTCTTCTTCCTCATAGTTGAGCTTAATATATCTAGAAAAACATTCCATAGTTGTAGGGAATTCTTTAGCCATAATTTCTTCTAAATTAGACATTAAGTCTCCCGGTGGGATTTCAAGATAATTTGCAATTGAAAGTGTGCTGGGATCGTCACCCATTATTTCATCTAGAGCTTTGCGCGTATCCAAAACAAAATGTTTCAGATCCTTGGTATCTACTTTACATTCTCCTACAGGAGTTTCTATTATCAATTCGGTGGGCGCGTCCATGATATAAACTATAGTGGATTACCTATTTAACCATTAATGCTAAGGCATAAATACCTGAGTTTCAGAAAATGCTCACGCTGCTTGAAACATTAATTGTCTAACGACAGATATAGTCGTCAGAGGTAGTGTGCCCTACCCTGGAAGCAGAAGCTCCCAGGGAGGGTTTCGTAAATCTTGACCGAAATTAATCGGTTAGATCGCGGGGTTTCAGGTAGGATCCGTGTCTAAACGCTTACGCGGAAAGAAGGGATCGCTTATACCAGTCAACGTTACCGGGGTTGATGCTTATTCCCATCTCTAACAGCTTGTTAGCGATAAGAGCATCAGGTCCATCGTAAAGAGTATACTTAACGAAGGCGCGGTAGTCACCAGAATCTGCAACACCAGCACCGTCACCAGCTCCAGTTGCGGAGTAGTAGACTGTCAGAACATCCCAAACCTGACCAGGCAGAACGTAAACGTCTGGGTATAGGTTGAAGGAAGGCTGGAAGTTAACCGAGCGTGGGTAAGGGCTACCAGTGCCAGGGATTCCGTCGTTAGGGACGTTATCTGGATCCAGGAAGTAATCGGTGGTGTTGATTCTCACTTGGACGTAGGCTCTTGGACCTGCTAGACCGATAGTTGTGGTTCCAGCTAGGAGTCCACGGTAGAAAGATCCTGCTGCAGTTGCACCGGAGCTTGCGCTTGGTGTGATTGCGATATCCTCAACAACTACGAACTCAGTCGCGGTTGTCTCAGCTGGCTTGGTGATGTTGTTACCAAATCCACCTACGAAGATAGATACAGATCGGCCGGGTGCTGGAAGTGCGACTGCTGCGCCGTAATTGGCTGAGTCCCACTCATAAATTTGGCTTCGCATACTCATTGTGAAGCCCCCGCTGATGCTGCAGCAACCTGCTGCTCAATCAATGATCTCTTATACCAGTCAACGTTGTTTGGGTTGATAGTTACACCCAGTTCCAAGAGCTTGTTAGCAATTAGCGCGTCTGGGCCATCGTAAAGTGTATACTTCACGAAAGCGGAAACAACTTGTGCTGTTCCTGCTCCTGCGGTTGCTCCATCTCTTGTCGTGTAAAGGATCTGCCAGGTTTGTCCAGGTAGGACATAAACATCTGGGTATAGATCGAAGGACTTTAGCAACTGATCAGCTGTCCCTGCCAAAGTGCTTGCGGCACCTCGTGGGTAGGGGCTTGCCATACCAGGAATACCATACATATTGGTAACATCCGGGTTCTGGAAGTAATCAGTCGTGTTAATCCTAATTTGGACATTACCATTCAGCCATGGGCTGCATGATATATCTTCAATTACTACGAACTGTGTGGCGGTCGTTTCTGCGGGCTTGGTAATGTTGTTTCCATAACCACCAATAAACAGATCGATCTCACGAAGTGCAGGTAGAGCGACACAAATGTCGGTCGTGGTGCGCCTCAGAGAGCTATTCTGTCCAGTAGGGGCCATGTTACTCCATTCGTATACTTGGCTTCTCATACTCATTTTTTTTCACCTTTTGGTTTTGCTGCCACCCGTCAAGGCGGCTGCTAATTACTAGTGAAATTTTCGACTATTTAAAGACTCCCCTATGCCTAAGCATATAGAGCCTGTCGGCATCTCGGGAGATCGAAAAGTAGGGTTACCTACGCTTACTCCATATCGAGTGGATCTATCTTACCCTTAGTAATGACGGCCACACCTAGAAGTAGAGTCAAAGCTCCAGCGACCTGCATTGCACTAACACGGATCACGGGCAAAGGCTTACTTAGCATAGCAACACCAGCACCAATGGCAACAGCGGCTCCGCAGACTACTAATGAGCCTCCAAGAACCATATCACTCGTCAAGAAATCAGTTATTTTACTCAACATTTATTGCACCTCATCGGATATTCCCAAGGGATCGATCTCTGTTCCCAGAAATCGCTTGGAAAGGACGGCCACACCTATACTTAGGGGGACCAGAGAAAGGACACGGCCCACTGTGAGCCAGGAGTAACCGAAAAGGGTCTTCTCCATCATGTCCGAAAGACCGCCACCTACAAAGTGGACAGCCCCAACTAAAACTAATGCGCCACCAACAGTGACATCATTAATTAAAAGAGATTGAATTTTATGAAACATCAGAAGAACACCTCTGCACCGAAGTTTTCTATTACACCGTGACCGGATTGTCCGGCTGATGACATAGCTACTGAGTCAAGGAATGGATTACCAGAGGACCCTGGAACGATATATGAACCTAGAACATCTGGAAGGCCGCCGATTGTGGCTGCGTTTAAGCTAGGTAAACTAGCTGAAACCATCATTTCTTCTTCTGCATACCAAACGGGTGGCTGATATGCGGGGGAGACTGGGTGAACGGAAGCGACGAATGGATTAGAATTGTCGTCCATCTTGCCCTGAGCCATAGCATCAGTAGCGTCGACAAACTCATTCATCTTAAGAGTTCGGTTTGGATTATACCAACCCGAGGATTGCTGTTCTGCACCGAAGTTCTGTGTAATAGTTCCGGCCATTGTGGATCCTTCTATAACGGTATCCATTGGGACACGCTCTTGTGGAGCATATCGTCCGACCATTTCTGCAACACCTTCAGTCATTTCGTCATTGTAGAGTTCTGGATCGTCACCAGGCTCAGCTATTGGACGAGTGTCATAGGTTGCACCATCTTGACCGATAACATTTCGGTCATCCATCAAAGCGGTATCTTCTGCACCGAAAGCACTTACTCCACCGCTGCTAACTAGATCTGATAGTGTCCTAGCTCCAGGAATGCGAATAACTCCGAGATCGGCAGCTGCCTTTAGTAGACCAGCTGCGGTCATGATATATCCAGCCATCGAACTTGCAGCCTTAACATCTGGGTCTTGCTTAGCAGACCAACCGACCAAAGCGGCACCACCAAGAATTAAAGAACCTGTGCGGATGAATTTTCCGTAGGGTAATTTTTCAAAGGGCAACATAATAAAGGTCATCCCTAGTAGAGTAGCAGCACCAATTCCTAGAACGCCAGCATATAGTGTGGATTCTTGCAGTTGGCCTTTACCCAGACTATAAACGCCCTTGGCGGCTTCTACTGGCTTGTCGATCAAGTCGGTCATGTTTATTCATCTCTCATTTTTACTACTTAAAGACTCCTACCGGATGTATGACGACTTACTGCGGATGCAGGGACGTGGACACCTGGGGTGAAGTGTTTATTACTTGGATTTCCTAGTGCATCATGAACTAATCCGGCCTGAGCACGGCTTAATGGTTGTGGAGTGTAAAAGGATCCCATATCTGTATTAATGCTACGCGCGTGTGAGGAGCTCATATTAACTGGGGCTCTATTAAAGTTAGAAACGGGTTGGGATCCAGCGCGTTTCATCTCTAATTGTTTTGTGGTAGCTAATGAAGCTCCAAATGGACCTTGGATAGTTTCAGCATATGCTACATTTGTAGGTGGGCCGAAACGATTATCGTTGGTTAATTCGTATGCAGTTGTGAAATCTGTTTTGCTGTGATCTACAACTGTGGAAATAATTATTTGCTTATCTTGAGGAGAGATATCTTTTCTATATTCTAACTCAGTCAAAAATCTATTCTCCGCGTATGTGCCTGACTTTTGTATTGATATTCTTTCCGATTCAGGAGTTCGTCCTGTTAATTTATTCCAAAACTTTGCCAGGGATCCTTCGTCCGGAGCTACAACAAATAATTTCCAAGAGTTGTCTTCTGGAGAATATGTTAATCTATACCCTGCACCTATAGTTTCATCTAGAGGACTTGCTCCTTGAGAACTTTCTGCTTGACGCAGCGTTTTACTTGCTGAAGTGGAGGGGCGCGATAATGAATTCGGGGCAGTAACTCCTAATGGAACTCCCCAAACTTGCTCTGCTAACTTTGCACTTTCGGAGTATGAGGTCAATTGATATTGTCCGCCGTATGAATCCATAACGCCGTGCATAGCATTCTCCATCTCAGAACGCTTTAAGACATTCTGGATATGCAAGTCTAGATTCATGTTATTATCTCTCCGTTCTTACTATTTAATGAGTTCGTTTTATAATGTCATGAAGCTTTGGTTACTCATAAACCTTGTTTCATAGTTTTCTGCCTCAGATGGAGTCACTTCACACTCACCTACATTGAATGCATTAATGGCTTTAGCCTTAGCAGCGAATTTTTGATTATCCCAATCTCCTTCCAGACCACTTAATATCTTCACATCATATGATCCTAATGGCGCAGATGAGGGAAGTTGTATATCTACATAATATTGGGCCGTCGCGCCCTTTAACTCTGATCGTTCATCATCTGGAACAATACATGGTTTCGGTTCGAACATATTATTAGAGTATCCCGTAAAATACTCATTTCCTTTTACTGGTGCTCCCAGATTTGAACCTTCAACTTGAGAGGTCATAGTAGGGAGTAATTGAATAGTAAATTCTAGATGGCCTTCGTTGGCTCCAACAGTTGATCCACAGGTTGGTGCAAACGAACACTTGTTAGCACTTCCCCAGCTCTTGCCGCAACGAGATTCAGATTTGTTATAAACATCTGCATTCCAAAACACTCTAACAACCCTTCCATTCTCATCACCTACATCATAATCTTTTTGATCTACGGCTATCTCAGTAATCCTACACTTATTTGATACAAAAGTTCCAGCTGTGTGAATTCTACCCTGAGTAGATTGAACGGCAGCCACAAAGTAGTCTTGAGTAGTATCTAGATTATCACAAAGATCAGCAGGTGGTGGATCATATGTATCATCGTCATCATCACAAGAGTCACCGTATTTACAATCGCCGCTATCTACGGTAGCAGTAGAATCATAATTACAAGCGGTTACTTCCATACATCCTGAGATATCATCTCCTTCTTCTGCACTTGCTGTGGATATAAAATAAGCGACTCCAACTATTGCTAAAATAATTGGTAGTTTACTAGACATATTATTTCCTCATCATTAGAATCGATCCTATGATCGCAGCTCCAGCCGAAATTCCTATAATCCATTTCTTATCAGAGTCATCTTCATCATCTTCGGCTTCTCCTAAATACATTTCATCTCCTAAGTAATCCAGATCTTTAACTGGTAATGATGGAGGAATAAAACTAATTAATTTTGAAGCTGGGACTCTTTGGAGAATGTATCTTTCCGATTGCACATTATTTCCTGTATAATGTCTACGACTCCAAAGAGCTGCAGCAATTTTAACCTTTCTAATATCTACATCATAACCTGCAGCCATTAAGTTTCCCCAAACCATTTCGAGAGTTTCCATTCCATCCTTATGTCCTTTCTTACCATCCGGTGGAAATACCCATTCCAAATAATCTGCAAAAGGCATGGCAGCTATATCGATCTTATCTTTAGCTTTCTCTGCAGCAAAAATATAATCTGCAGGATCCTCACGATAATTATCATAGACTACTGGTTCATCAAGCATTACTGGTTCTGGATTATCTCCTTCTACTTCTATGGGGTTAGTATCTGAATATTCTCCAACATATGAAGGTATATCTTGGGCGGGCACACTCTCAGACATCATAGATTGATCAGGAACTTGTGTAATAGCACCATCTTCTAAAGGAGCAGATGAATCCACATCTGGTTCCGGAGATTCAGGAACATTATTAAACTCCTCCGCTAAATCGGATAATTGAGATGATAATTCCTCTTGCATAGTATAAACCAGTT
>Ga0255053_10001192_pt1 | contig 14380 bp, 15 predicted proteins | sample JV7_2_22_MG_FD_188635 | JGI IMG/M metagenome (GOLD analysis project Ga0255053, IMG submission 188635) | Seawater microbial communities from Jervis Inlet, British Columbia, Canada - JV7_2_22 | ecosystem: Environmental > Aquatic > Marine > Inlet | place: Canada: British Columbia | collected...
GGCGATTGACTCCTACTTCCCTGTCCTGGATAAAATCATGGAGCTGGTGGAGGACGTGGAAGACAGCGTTTTCGACGAGTCTACCGAAGCCACCAAGGAACTGAGTATCATCCGCCGCGACGTCATTACCCAGCGCGCCGTGATGTTCCCGACACGGACCATGTTTATCGAGATGGAAAACAAGCTGAAACGTTTTACCGATGTAGATGTGACGGCATATTATCACGACCTCATAGACCATATCAACAAGATATGCGAGACGCTGGACGAGGTGCAGGAGATTATCGAGGTGTATAAAGACGCCGATTACACGCTGGCTACCTACCGCATTAACCGCGTTACCCGCCTGCTGACGATATTTTCCACGATTATTCTTCCCTTCCTGCTGGTTTCCAGTCTCTTCGGAATGAATGTCGTGCTACCGGGCGGCATCGATACGGGCGAACCGGTTACTTTCGTGGTCCTGCTGGTTATCATGGGGTTAATCGCCGGAAGCATGCTTATCTTTTTCCGTCACCGCCGCTGGATATAAGATATGAATATCTCATACCGACTGGTGATAATCACCGCAGTCTTTATCACCTGCCTTATCACTGCCAACATCATCGCCGTTAAGGTTATCAGCCTGGGTTTCTTTATCCTGCCAGCGGCTGTATTCGTTTTCCCGGTCAGCTATATCTTCGGAGACGTCCTCACCGAGGTTTACGGCTACCGGACGGCAAGAAGGGTAATCTGGCTGGGTTTTGGTTGTAATTTAATCTTCGTTTTCTTCGCCTGGATAGGACAGATACTACCGCCGGCCGAATTCTGGCAGGCACAGGGCTCCTACGAGGCCATCCTGGGTTATACCCCGCGGCTGCTGGCAGCCTCCCTCTGCGGTTACATTGTGGGCGAGTTCGCCAACTCGTTCGTGCTGGCCAGGATGAAGATAAGGACGAAGGGCCGCTGGCTGTGGAGTCGCACCATCGGCTCGACCATTATCGGAGAGGGACTGGATACCGTCATCTTCATTACACTAGCTTTTGCCGGGACGGGCTCGCCGATAGGAACGATGATTTGGCACCACTGGCTGTTCAAAACAGGCATCGAGGTCGTCGCTACCCCGGCAACCTACGCCATCGTCAACTGGCTGAAACGCAGCGAGGGCATCGATGCCTATGACCACGAAACGAAATACAATCCTTTCGCTTTCTCGAGTTAGAGGTACTGTACATGAATATTACGATACTGGGCGCCCATAATACGGAATCCGAAAACACCGGACTTTCATGTTTGTTAATCGACGATGTGCTGGCAATAGATGCCGGGGCGCTTACCTCCAGCCTGAGCTTCGAAGCACAACTGAAATTGAAAGCTATTCTTCTCACCCATCAGCACTACGACCACATCAGGGATATCCCGGCCATCGCAATAAATTATCACCTGCGTGAAAAAACCCTGGAAATATACTCCACCAAGTACGTTTATGATTCGCTGACGGCTCATCTGCTAAATGACGTAGTCTACCCCAATTTTATGGAAAAGCCGCCGGAAAATCCTACCATCAAGTTCAATATCCTGGAACCCAGCGAAATCGCCTCGATTCTGAGCTACAGCGTGTTGCCGGTACGGGTAAACCACTCCAAGTTCACCGTCGGTTATGAAATTACCTCCGCCGACGGGAAGACGATGTTTTATACTTCCGATACCGGACTGGGACTTACCGAAGTATGGCGACAGGTATCGCCGCAGCTGCTCATCATCGAGACGACGGCATCGAACCAGTTCGAGGGCTCCGCCCGTGAAGGCGGGCACCTGACGCCGTCGCTGCTGGAAAAGGAACTGCAAAGTTTACAAAACATTCATGGCTATCTACCCGAGGTTGTCCTGGTGCACATGACCCCGACCGATGAGGAGACGATAAAAAAGGAAATCTCCGAAGTTGCCCAAACGCTGGGGGCATCGATACAACCAGGTTACGAGGGGATGCAGATACACATATAATCGTAAGTGGAGGTGGCGGTATCAAAAAGACAAAATTCATCGTCGACCACAACGTCGGCAAGCTGGCCAAGTGGCTGAGGATGATGGGTTTCGACAGCCTATTCTTCGACGGTCCCGACGACGGTGACATGGTACGGCAGGCGCTAGCCGAAGACAGGGTGATAGTGACCCGGGACACCGAGATAATGGAGAGGAGGGTCGTCAGGAACGGGCAACTGAAGGCGGTGCTGATGGAGAGCGAGAAGCCGGATAAACAGATTCGCCAGGTACTCGATAGCTTCGACCTGAAATCGCATTTCCAACCCTTTACTCTGTGCCTGGAGTGTAACGAGTTGCTGGTGGAAAAGACACGGGAAGACGTGGAAAACGGAGTGCCGGCATACGTCTTTCAGACATATAATCAATACATGGAGTGCCCGGCCTGCCACCGGTTTTACTGGCGGGGGACACACTGGGAGGCAATGATAAAGAAACTCGAGGCGCTGACGGAATACAAAGGCCATTTACACGAGGAGGTATTACAATGAACGTTTACGAAGCAGCGATGAAACGTCGGTCAATAAGGAGATTCGAAGACAAACCCGTGCCCTATGAAGTCCTGGAAAAGTGCGCAGATGCGGGGCGCATGGCCCCTTCCGGGCGCAACCAGCAGGTATGCGAGTTCGTCATAGTCGATGATAAACAGATGTTACCGGAGATGTTCGATAACATCGGAGGCTCGGTGAAGATGCCGCCGGATAAAGGCGGACCACTCCCGGAAAACACCCCCAAAGCCTACTTCGTTATCGTGATTAATAAGTCGATGGAGGCAGACACCAACCGCCGCAGAATCACGCTGTACGACATGGGCATGGCGGCGGAGAATATCATACTGACCGCTTTAGAGGAGGGCCTCGGCTGCTGCCCGGTGATGATGTTTAATGAAGAAGGCATCAAAAAGGCATGCAGCATATCCGACGACTACGATGTGGGGCTGGTTATCGTGACAGGCTATCCCGTCGAGACATCGGTAGCCGAGGTAGCCACCGATTCAACTACGGGGTGGGTGGACGAGAAACTGGTGCGCCATGTGCCCAAGAGGAAGCTGGCGGACGTAGTGCATCATAACGGGTTTTAGTATCAGACCTATTGACCGTAGCTGAATATATTGCTACACTCATTGCATCGGGTATACGGACAACAAAGTATGAAAATATTAACCGCCGAACAGACGAGGCAGATGGACCAGGAGTGCATTAAAGCGGGCACACCGGTAAGTGTGCTCATGGAGAATGCCGGTAAAGCCGTAGCCGAGGAGATTGAAAAGAGTCTGGGCGACATCAGAAAACTGAAAATCCTCTGCCTGATAGGAGCGGGGAATAACGGCGGGGACGGACTGGTGGCGGCGCGGTACCTCCAGGAACGAGGAGCAGCGGTGAGTGTTTACCTGTGCAGCGAGCGACCTGAGGATGATGAAAACCTCAAGCTGGTACGGGAGAAAAACATCACTTGCATCGCAACCGCCGAGGATGAAAAACTGGAGAAATTCGATAGCCTGCTGGCGGAGGCTTCCTGCGTTATAGACGCCCTGCTGGGCACGGGCAAGATGCGCCCACTACAGGGCGTCTATAAAGAGGTACTTTTAAAAATCAACGAGGCGAAACAGAGGAGTAAAACATACATCGTAGCCGTCGATTTACCTTCGGGTATGGATGCCGATACGGGGGCTGTCGATGACGCCTGTCCCTACGCCGACATGACTGTTACGCTGGCCTTCCCCAAAATCGGTCTATTCACGTTTCCCGGCGCCGCGAGAGTGGGAACCCTGAGAATAGTCGACATCGGTATACCGGAATCGCTGGCGGACGAGATACCCATCGAGCTGATGACCCACGATTGGGCCAGAACGTCTTTACCGGAACGTCCTCTCGACGCCAACAAGGGCACCTTCGGTAAGGTCCTAGTGGTGGCGGGGTCGGTTAACTACGTGGGCGCCGCCTATTTAGCCGGCAGCGGCGCCATGAGAGTGGGGGCGGGACTGGTAACACTGGCGACGGCTGCTAGCCTTCAGCCGATAATAGCCTCCAAACTGACCGAAGCAACGTACCTGCCCCTGCCGGAAGCCGAACCAGGCGTAATATCGGCCGGGGCGGTGGATATTATCACCGAGCAAAGCCGTCAATACGATGTCCTTCTGCTGGGCTGCGGCCTGGGGCAAAATCCGGCTACGGCTGAATTCGTCAGCAAGCTGCTTTCCCGGAAGGATTTACCGCCGCTTGTAGTCGATGCCGACGCCCTCAATATACTGGCCAAGGTACCCGACTGGTGGCAACAGATACCCGGTAATGCAATACTCACGCCACACCCGGGGGAAATGTCCAGACTATGCGGGCTTTCTATCGATGAAATACAAGCGAACCGCACCGGTATCGCCATGAAGTACGCCGTCGAGTGGCACCAGACGATTGTCCTGAAAGGGGCATATAACGTTATCGCCAGTCCTGAGGGTAACTGTCGGGTCAGTCCTTTTGCCAATCCCGGGCTGGCAACGGCAGGGACCGGTGATGTGCTGTCCGGGATTATCGCCGGAATGACCGCCCAGGGGCTTTCGCTATATAACGCCGCCGGTCTGGGCGCGTATGTGGGATGTGAAGCCGGTGAGATGATTAGAAGTTTGCTCGGAGATACCGGTGTGATCGCCTCCGACCTGTTGATGGCATTACCGGCCGTGATTAACCAGCTTAAATCCAATACCAACTCCGGGGGAGGTTAAAAGGATATTATATGTTACTGACTGTAGATATCGGCAATACCAATATCACAATAGGCCTGTTCAAGGACGATACGCTCGAGGCGACCTGGCGTATAGCTACGGGAGTGCATCGCATGCCCGACGAGTACGCCGTGATACTACTCAACCTGCTGCGTAACAGCGGTGTGGATACAACCGATGTTACCGAGGGAGCCGTGAGTTGTGTCGTGCCTCCGCTGGTGACAACTTTTAACGAGTTATTTGAAAACTATTTTAGTATTAAACCACTGGTAATCAGCCCCGGTGTTAAGACCGGGATACGAATTCGCTACGATAACCCGCGTGAGCTCGGCGGAGACCGGATTTCCAACGCTGCCGGTGCGCTCAGTCTTTATAAGCCGCCAATTATAGTAGTGGTTATGGGAACGGCAACGGCGTTCGATACAATATCAAAAGAAGGCGATTATCTGGGCGGGGCCGTCGCTCCCGGGCTGTCCATTTCCGCCGAAGCCCTGTATACCCGAACCGCCGCCCTTCCCCGAGTAGAACTGATCGCTCCCAAACGCGCTATCGGCCCCAATACCGTAACCGCAATGCAGTCGGGCATTATCTTCGGCTACGCGGGGCTCATCGACGGCATCGTGACACGCATCCACGAAGAACTGGGAGAGAAAGCCACCGTCGTCGCCACCGGAGGGTACGCCGATATCATCGCTGAAGAAACAAAAGTAATCGATAAGGTCAATCCCGATTTAACGCTCATCGGCATTAAAGTCATCCACGCCATGAACCGGGACCAAGCCAAGGAGAGGGAAAATGCTGAAGAATAAAACCGTCGTTCTGGGAATCACGGGAGGAATAGCCGCCTACAAAGCAGCCGACCTCGCCAGCAAATTGACCCAGGCGGGGGCGAAAGTGGAAACGGTGATGACGGAGGCTGCAACGAAATTCATCACGCCGCTGACCCTGCGCAATCTTACCGGCAGACCGGTAGTGAGCGATATGTTCGAGATGGCCTCCGAGTACAGCGAGGAGCATATAGCCCTGGCCGAAGCCGCCGATGTGGTGGTCATCTCTCCGGCAACTGCTAACTCCATCGCCAAGCTGGCGGCGGGAATGGCCGACGATATGCTCGGGTGTGTGGTATTGGCCACCGAGGCACCGGTTATCATCGCCCCGGCTATGAACGACGTTATGTACCGGAATGCAGTAACGCAGGAGAACATCGAAAAGCTTAAAGCCAGGGGTTTCACGTTCGTCGATCCCGAGTACGGTCGCCTGGCATCGGGAAAAATGGGACAGGGACGCCTGGCGGAAAACGAAAAAATAATCGAGGCGATAGAAAAGGCGGCCGATGGATAAGCAAGACCTTACCGAGAAAACAATCGTCGTGACGGCCGGGGGCACGCAGGAGCCGATAGACCCGGTAAGACATATCGGCAATCGCTCCTCGGGGAAGATGGGCTATGCCCTGGCCGAAGCCGCCCGCGACCGCGGGGCCGAAGTTACCCTGATTACCGCGCCCACCGCTTTATCGGACCCGTCCGGTGTAAAGATCGTCCGTATTATTACCGCCGATGAGATGAGAAAGGCGGTATTAAAAGCGGTAAGCGGGGCGGAGGCGCTGATAATGGCGGCGGCGGTCTCGGACTACCGCGTCGAAGGCCCGGCTGAACAGAAAATCAAGAGAGAACACGGTAGGATAATACTGGAGCTAGTACCGACGACGGATATCTTAAGCGAAGTACCGGATAACATTATCAAAGTGGGTTTTGCCGCCGAGAGCGAAGGCCTTATTATCAACGCCAAGATAAAGCTGGAACGGAAAAGGCTAGATATGATCGTGGCTAACGATATTACCGACGCCGACAGCGGATTCGATGTAGACACGAATAGAGTGACATTAATAGATAAAACCGGCAAGGTAGAGGAGCTGCCGCTGATGAGCAAGCGGGAGGTGGCGGAGATGATACTTGACAGAGTGGCGGGGATATTACGAGGATAAATCCATCCACCCAGGCCAAGAATGATGCGAGGGCGGCTTGGGTGGGAAAAGATAACTCAGAAAAATGGAAATCGTTGAATATAAAGCCGAATACGAAAGCGCGGTCATCGAGCTGTGGGAGAAATGCGATTTAACCCGTCCCTGGAACAATCCCCAGCTTGATATAGAGCGTAAACTGAAGGATAAACCGGAGCTTTTCCTGGTGGGGCTGATTGACGGCAAGGTGGTCGCGAGCGCCATGGGGGTCTACGAGGGGCACCGGGGCTGGGTCTATTACCTGGGCGTCGAACCGGAGCAGCGGCGGCAAGGGTTGGCGAAACAAATGATGGACGCCATCGAGGAAAAACTTTTAGAAACAGGATGTCCGAAAATCAACATACAGGTCCGTGCAGGGAATACCGGGGCACTGAATTTTTTTGAGAAAATCGGCTATAATACAGAAGATAGAATCAGTCTGGGAAAACGATTGATAGCAGACTAAACCAAAAAGAGGCAACTATGACGCAGACTCCCAATACAGATGAGATGCCGAAGGCGTACGAGCCGGCCAAGGTCGAGGAGAAGTGGTATAATTTCTGGCTGGAGAAGGGCTACTTCACACCAAAGATAGACTCAAAAAAGAAACCTTTCGTTATTATTCACCCGCCTACCAACATCACCGGCGACATGCACCTCGGTACCGCCATCACCGCCACGCTGGAAGACATCATGATACGCTGGCACCGAATGCTCGGCGAGCCAACACTGTGGCTGCCGGGTATCGACCACGCGGGCATCGCCACCCAAGTGGTGGTGGAAAGGGAGGTTGCCAAGGAGGGAACCAGTCGTCACGAACTGGGTCGTGAGAAATTCCTGGAGAGGGTATGGGACTGGGCGAACACCTACAAGAGTAATATCGTCGAACAGCACAAGAGGCTGGGGGCTTCTCTGGACTGGTCACGCCTGCGCTTTACGATGGACGAGGGCCCGAGTAAAGCGGTACGTACGGTTTTTACCAACCTCTATAAAAAAGGACTGATTTACCGGGGAGAGAGGATTATCAACTGGTGTCCGCGGTGCGCCACGGCACTGTCCGACCTCGAAGTGGAACACAAGGATACCAACGGGCATCTCTGGTACGTCAATTACCCGCTTATTGACGAAAAGAACAAGTTCATCACCGTCGCCACGACGCGACCGGAAACGATAGTCGGTGATACGGCGGTAGCCGTCAATCCCAACGATATCGGCTTCAAGAAACTGATCGGTAAGAAGGTGCTATTACCCGCGGTCAACCGCGAGATACCGATTGTAGCCGACGAAGCAGTGGACGTGGAATTCGGCACCGGCGCGGTAAAAATCACCCCGGCACATGACCCGGTTGACTTCGATATCGCCCAGAGACAGGGTCTGCCGCTGATAAATATCCTCAACGCCGACGCCACGATGAACGAGAACGCGGGTCCTTATGAGGGCATGGACAGGTTCAAAGCCCGCGAAGCGATAATAGCCGACCTGGAAAAGAGCGGACAACTGGTGAAAACGGAGGAGTACTCTCACGCCGTTGGACATTGCCAGCGATGCCAGACATTAGTAGAGCCACTGGCCAGCCTGCAATGGTTCGTAAAGATAAAGCCACTGGCGGAACCGGCTATCGACGCTGTTAAAGACGGGCGAATCAAGATGCTGCCGGAACGTTTTACCAAGGTGTATCTTAACTGGATGGAAAATATCCGCGACTGGTGCATCAGCCGCCAGCTCTGGTGGGGACACCGCATACCCGTCTGGTACTGCCGCGACTGTGACGAGATAACGGTAGCCATAGAAACACCGACCAAATGCTCCAAGTGCCAGTCGGCTAATATCGAGCAGGACCCGGACGTGCTGGATACATGGTTCAGCTCGGCGTTATGGCCGTTCACGACGCTGGGCTGGCCGGACGATACCGAAGACCTGCGCTATTTCTACCCGACCACCGTAATGGAAACTGCTTATGATATCCTCTTTTTCTGGGTAGCCCGGATGATTATGATGGGTCTGGAACATACCGGGAAAATTCCCTTTTCTACCGTTTACCTGCACGGCCTGATACGGGATGAAAGGGGAGAGAAGATGACCAAGACGAAGGGCAACGTCATCAATCCGGTAATCGTCATCGACAGCTACGGCACCGACGCCTTACGCTTTGCGCTGCTGATGGGTACCTCGCCAGGGCACGATAGTAAGCTGTCCGATGCCAAGACAGAAGCGGGTCGCAATTTTGCCAACAAGATGTGGAATGCCACGCGATTCATCATCAGGAGTCTGGAGTCCGATAAAAAAAGCGACGCTAAAATAGACCACGAGCAGTTATCCGCAGAAGACCGCTGGATCCTGTCGCGTTTGAACCGGACCGTAGCCAGTGTTACCGGGCTGATGGAAGACTTTCAGTTCGGAGAGGCCGAAAGACAGATACACGACTTCCTGTGGGGCGAGTATTGCGACTGGTATATCGAGCTTGCCAAGATAAGACTGCAGCAAAACGATTACTCGTCTTTACCGGTACTTCTGCACGTACTGGAAAAATCGCTGCGCCTCCTGCATCCCTTCATGCCCTTTATCACCGAGGAATTATGGCAGAACTTAAAAAAGCACATGAACGGACTTGATGCTGACTCCATAATGGTAGCCGAGTACCCGGAAGCCGATGAAACAATGATAGATGCGACAGTCGAGGCAGAGATAGATACGATAATCGAGATTGTTCACAATATCCGCAATATCCGCGCCGAGTATAAAGTGGAACCCAACCGCTGGGTGGAAGCCAGTATCTATACCGGTCCTTCGCTGAATAAATCCCTGATTCCGTACACGAAAGCCATACAGACCCTGGCGCGCGCCAATCCGGTCAGTTTCATGAAGGGAGAACCCAAAACAGAGACGGGCGATAATACACTGGTGTTGCCATTGCAAAAAACGACGCTGGTTATTCCCATGAGCAGTATGCTGGACATAGAAGCCGAGAAGAAGCGACTACAGAAAGAAACGGATAACGTTCAGAATGAAGTCACCAGACTCGAAAACAGACTCCATGATGAGGCTTTCCTGACGAAAGCACCGACGGCAGTTATTGAAAAGGGAAAACAAAAACTTTATACTCTAAATGATAGACTGGAGAAACTGAAACAGCAGAGTACCAGATTATAGGAGGTAAGGGTATGTTCAAGCATATACTGGTTCCCCTGGACGGCTCAAAGGTAGGTGAAGCCGCAATACCGGTTGTCGACAAGCTCTGCGATAAGCTGGCAACGGGAACGAAGGTAGAAATATCTCTACTGGGAGTGATAACTCTGCTCAGGCACTGGGTTGTCGTCGGTGAAGCCAGTGCGCCGGTTTCCTACACGGATGATGAGTTAGGCCTCATCAAGGAACGCGTCATGGACTACCTCAACACTACCGCCGAATCGGTGACATGCCAGGGAGTCGTAGTTAATACAGTAGTCAGGTCAGGTAATGCGTCCGAGGTGATTCTTAAAGCGGCCGAAGAGTTAGGGGCGGACCTGATAGCGATGTCAACTCACGGTCGGTCGGGACTGCGTCGCCTGGCTTTCGGAAGTATCACCGATAAGGTCCTGCACGGAACCACCGTCCCGGTGCTGATGGTAAGAGGGCCTGAGGGCACCCTCAACGAGTAAGCAGCCCGTCGATATTATTCCTCTCCGTCAGCATTGTCGGGTAACATATCGGTAGCGAGTACTTTGAAGACGCCTTTCTGACTCCACTGTCTCTTGAGGAACCAGAGTGCCTTGTTGGTATCGCTGGCGATTCTGGCTTTTTCACAGTACTTAAGGCGGCGCTTGAAAAGCCAGTAGGTAAATTCCTTCAGCTCGGATATACCGGTGGACTTCAAATGGGGAAAACCCTTTTCCTGCCGGAAATCCTTCAAAAGAGAATCCCGGGTAACGCTATATATCCTCTGGAATGTCTCACCGGTGGAGTCCTGCCGAGTGCGAAAAGCACGCAAGCGCCTTTCCTTGTCAATTTCTTCCTGCACGGCCAGCTGCAAACCTTCCTCGACGGTAACCCCGTAGAAGTAGTTCAGATACTGGCTGTACTTTTTACTGCCGATGAGCGTTTTAACCTCGCGGGATTCCATTCGGAGCGGCGGAATACCGTAGAAGAGCAGGGCGTTCTTCTCGTCTTCAGGCAAAAGGCTATCGACAGTCTCGCAGAGTCGTTCGGCTAAAAGCAGCCAGTCGAAAGCTTCATTATCGATGAGGTAGTTACAGGTGCGACCGTCACGGTGTTCGCTGGCGCTGGCCCAAAGTCCCATGGCGCCCAGCAGGGCGATATACCAGTGCTTGCCCTCGGCGAGGGAATTTTTAAAGTGGCTAATTGCCTCGGCATCGGCGGGAGAGGCAGTGTCGGTGGAAACCAGCTGAGCATGCGAATCTTCCATCAGACACCTCAGCTTCCGACCGCATGAGGCTGTTCGGAGAGCTCTTTTTTCAGTTTATCGTAATATTCCAGCTTGCCGGTAGCTACAAGCTCGGTTATTTTCCTGGTGATAGCTTCGCCTACACCGGGTATTTCATGAAGTCGGTTATCAGCGACAAGTTTCTCGACGGGGTCGGTAAGTTCCCCGATGGCGCGGGCGACCTTGCGGTAGGCCCGTATCTTGAAGATATTATCCTTCTCGAGGCTTAGCATTTCAGCTATTTCATAAAAAATGGCGGCGATTTGTGAGTTGGTCATGGCTATCTCCCGCAGCAGTGCTTGTATTTTTTACCGCTGCCACAGGGGCAGGGGTCGTTGCGGCCTATCTTCTTATTACCAGCCGCTCTGACGGGTTTGTTATCGCCTTTCGAGCCCAGCGAGGCGGCAGCCATCGGCGACTGCACCTGCGCGGGGGGCTTGCCTCTTTCCTGCAATTTGACATGGAAGACGGTACGGGCGATATCATGGCGGATGGTCTCCAGCAGGGTCTGAAACTGCTCGTAACCGGAACGTTTGTAGGCATCGATGGAGCGGGTCTGCCGCAGGGTTTGCCAACCGGCCTGGAGGCGCATGTGCTCCATATGTGTGAGGTGCTCTACCCAGAGTCGGTCAATGACCTGAATCATCACCAATCTTTCGAGCATCCTCATACGTTCGGCGCTGATACCCTTTTCCTTCTCCTCGTAAAAAGTCGCGGCCTCCTCTATCAGCTTTTCTTCTATTTCCTTGGGCCTCATCTCAACAAGAGCATCAGGATCAAACGAACGGGGGAGGGGGAAGATATTGCCAATATCCACGAGCAAGGCGGGAATATCCCAGTCAAGACCATGCATATTGCCGAGACGCGAGTTAACGATAGCACCTATCTCTTCGGAGACCATGGAAATGATATTCGACTTGAGGTCAGCGCCACCAAGAATCTTGCGGCGCTCCTCATAAATCAGCTCGCGGTGTTTATTAACGACATCGTCATATTCAACGAGGTGTTTACGCATATCGAAATGATAGCCTTCGACACGCTTCTGAACATCAGTAATCAGCTTGTTAATCAGGGCATTTTGAATAGGAGTTTCCTCATTCATGCCCGCCCAGCCCATGATGCCTTTGATGCGTTCGCCGCCGAAACGGTGCACGATATCATCCTCCAGTGATAAGAAGAAACGCGAGCGCCCGGGGTCACCCTGTCTGCCCGCTCTGCCGCGGAGCTGGTTGTCAATACGGCGGGCATCATGGCGCTCGGTACCGATAATCTGGAGTCCGCCGTTATTAATTATATCGTCGTGCTTTTGCTGCCATTCCTTTTCGTCAACGCCGTCATGGCCACCCCCCAGCAGAATATCAACGCCGCGTCCGGCCATGTTGGTGGCGACGGTGACAGCCCCCGGTTCTCCGGCACGGGCGATAATCTCGCCTTCTCTGGTATGCTCTTTAGCGTTGAGTACCTTGCAGGTAATACCCTGCTTCTTGAGAAGGTCACTGAGGTGTTCCGACTTCTCGATAGAAACGGTGCCAACCAGTATCGGCAATCCCGCCTCGTGCAGCTCTTTTATCTCGTTGACCACGGCGCGGAACTTACCTTCCTCGGTCTTGTATATCTGGTCGGGCAAATCTTCACGGACCATAGGTTTATTGGTAGGAATTTCCGTCACTTCGAGTGTATATATCTTATGAAACTCCTCAGCCTCGGTGGCGGCCGTACCGGTCATCCCCGCCAGTTTCTCGTACATACGGAAGTAGTTCTGGATGGTGACGGTGGCATAGGTCATACTCTCGCGCTGAATCTTGACATGCTCCTTGGCCTCAATAGCCTGGTGGAGGCCCTCGGAATAGCGCCGGCCGTACATCTTACGACCAGTAAATTCGTCGACGATGACGACTTCTCCGCCCGGTTCGACAACATATTCCTTATCGCGCTTATATATCACCTGAGCCCTGAGAGCGCTGTCCAGATAGCGGGTCAGAGCGTGGTTCTCAGGGTCGTAAAGACCGGGCGATTTGAGAAGCCCCTCACGCTTGAGCATCTTCTCCGTGTTATTCATACCGTTGTCGGTGAGACTTACGGTGCGGGATTTCGCGTCGATTACAAAGTCCTCTTCATCCTTGAGACGGGGCACGAGCTTGGCAAAGACCTGATATATCTCGCCGGATTCCTCGGCGGGGGCGCTGATTATCAGGGGCGTGCGCGCTTCGTCGATAAGCAGGTTATCTGCCTCATCAACGATGGCGTAATAGAGGTGGCCCTGCACGCCCTGGGACAGGTCAACCACCATATTGTCGCGGAGGTAGTCGAAACCGAAATCACTGCTGGTGCCGTAAACGATATCAGCTTCATAGGCTTCCTTGCGGGATATGGGTCGGAAGTGAGGCCATCGGTCATTCTCTTTGCCAGACTCATAAAAAGGGTCGAAAATACGGGCGGGGGTATGCTCATCGGGGGTCTGCATGGGGTAAATACTAGCGACACTCACGCCCAGAGAATGATAAATCGGACCCATCCAGTAGGGGTCACGCCGAGCCAGATAATCATTCACCGTTACCAGGTGCACCCCATTACCGGTAAGGGAGTTGAGGTAAAGGGGGAGGGTAGCCACCAGCGTTTTACCTTCGCCGGTCCTCATCTCGGCAATCTTGCCCTGGTGCAGGGCGACGCCACCGATTAGCTGGACATCAAAGTGGCGCTGGCCCAGAGTACGCTTGGCAGCCTCACGCACGGCGGCAAAGGCTTCCGGCAGTAGTTCATCAAGAGGCATACTGTCCTGGTATCTTTTCTTGAACTCCTCCGTTTTGGCCCGAAGGTCAGCATCGCTGAGTTTTTCAAATTCGGGTTCCAATTCGTTCACCCTGGACACATAGGGCTGGAGCCGTTTCAACTCTTTCTCGTTGGAATCGATCAATTTGCTGAAAAATTTAACCATTGTTATCACTCACGATAAGTTTTTTAGCATCCTCAGCCATGGATTCCAGCACCATCACTTTGAATTCCCCCATGCCATCGACGGTGAACAGGTGTACCGAGGGAGACGCATGAGACTTCAGAAAGCAGGGTATGTCGTAGCCTTCCAGTAAGCTCTTGATAACCTGCGCCTCCATCTCGTTGGGTGCTTTATAGACTTCAACCATCTTCTCTTTATTCTTCAAACATGGCTCCTACGGATTGTCCGGTGTGAATACGCTTAATAGCCTCGCCCAGCAACGGCGCGATGGAC
>Ga0255053_10001193_pt1 | contig 14377 bp, 9 predicted proteins | sample JV7_2_22_MG_FD_188635 | JGI IMG/M metagenome (GOLD analysis project Ga0255053, IMG submission 188635) | Seawater microbial communities from Jervis Inlet, British Columbia, Canada - JV7_2_22 | ecosystem: Environmental > Aquatic > Marine > Inlet | place: Canada: British Columbia | collected...
GCTACCGGACCGGGATCGCCAGCAGCCAGCCTCTACTGGCGAGGCGTGGGTTCACCCGTGGCTTCCAGGACATCCAGATCGATTCCGAGCCGGGGCGGTGGAGCGGAGAGGAACTGAGCCGCCGGGCCTTGGACTTTATCGACACCGTGAGCGACGAGCCATTTCTGCTCTATGTCCAGTACCTCGATCCGCATCAGCCGCATACCCGGGCGGACTTCCGGGATCGGATCAAAGCCACGAACTACTGGCCGGTACGACGAGCCGCACTGGGCCCCGACTCCGACCTGGCGCGCGGTCGCTGGCCGGACGCCGTCGAGTCGGAACTGGTGGAGGTGGTGACGAGCTACGATGCCGAGGTCGCTTACACCGACAACGCCATCCGTCTGTTGGTGGCGGGTTTGCGGAACCGAGGTCTCTGGGAGCGGGCGCTGGTGATCATCACCTCGTCCAGCGGTGAGGAGCTGATGGAGCGGGCGCATGTGGGAGCGGCACGGACCCTACACGAGGAAGTGCTGCGGGTGCCTCTTCTGATACACGGTCCCGGAGTGCCGCAAGGTGAGAACGTGTCACAACTCGTCTCTCTCGTCGATGTCCTACCCACCCTGGCCACGGTGGGCGCCCTGCCAGTGGATGATCTCGCCTTCGATGGTCACAGTTTCTTGGCACCTACCGACAGACAACTCCGCCCGGTGGCGCGCGGGGGCCCGGTGATCGCGGAGCTGGTCCTGCCCGAGCGCACGATCCAACGTGCCGTGATCTCGGAGGGCTGGAAGTACGTTCGTACCTACGAGAATCCCGGTTCAGCCGAAGTGGGAGCGAGCTCAGAAGAGGATGTCCCAACTAGCCCCGAGCTGTGGGGCGAGATTATCGCCGAGAGGCTCTTCCGGTTGGAGTCCGATCCTTACGAGCGCGTCGATCAGCTGGAGACGGCCGCCGAGATCGTGGGTGACTTGCGTGCAATTCTCGATCGCTACGCCGCCTACTGCTCCCGCAACGCACTGTCCCCGTATCTGGCGAGAGGGCCGGCGGAGCAGGTCGACCCCAAAGAGATCGACCGTCTGGAAGCGCTGGGTTATCTCTAGGACCATGCGACGAATCTTCTTCACGATCGCTATCACCTCGACGCTGGTTAACCTCGCGTGCGCCCCGGCGACCCCGGTAATCAGCGATCTCGAGCTGCAGCAGAACCCCAACCCAAGCGTGCCGTTGGCGGCAACGATTCACCTGAGCACCGACCTCCCGACACGAATCACCCTCGAGATCGGGGATGATGAGTCGACGAAGTCGATCCCTGTCTCCAGCGAGCCCGCCACCAGACACGAGGTGCCGGTGTTGGGTCTGCGGCCCGATCGGGATCACATCTTGCGGGTGCGGGCCACAACCCCGGAGGGAGGCGAAGCGATCTCCAGGGATCTGCAAATGCAGACCGATCCACTACCCGCTGATTTTCCACCCCTGGAAATCTGGATTGCCCGACCCACACTGCGCGAGCAGGGTGTCCTCATGGTACCTACCTACCGCTGGACAGCCAGCGGACCCGATCGTGAATTCGGATTGGTGTTGGGCCTTGACGCCTCTGGGGATGTGGTTTGGTATTACCGCACCGACCATCCCATCAGCGAGCCGCAGGTCACCGCGGCAGGCAATCTGACGTATCTCTCCAGCCGCGACGGCCAGATGTGGGAGATCGACCTCTTCGGCAATATGATCCGCCGTTGGCATACGACGGGGATCAAGAAGGAGGTTCCACCCGAGAGCATTCCCATCGACACCGACACGCTCCATCACGACTATGCCGTACTGCCGTCGGGGAATTTCCTCGCTCTCGGCAGCGAGGCCCGCCGCTACGAGAGCTATCCGTCGAGCGAGGAAGATGCTCGAGCACCCCGAAAGCCCCACGACGTCATCGGGGATCTGATCGTGGAGTTCGACCCTGCCGGCAACGTCATCCGCCAGTGGCGATTGCTGGATATCCTCGATCCTTTTCGGCTCGGTCCGAGCTCACTCAGCACCGGCTTCTGGGCCAAGACCTATGAGGAGATTCTCGATGAGCCCGGATACGACTGGGCGCACGCCAACTCCCTGATCTACGACGACCGCGATAGCTCGGCCATCCTGTCGCTCAATCATCAGGCCGCCCTCATCAAAGTCGATCTGGAGACCGGCGAGCTCAAATGGATCCTGGGTGATCCTGCAGGCTGGCAAGAGCCGTGGTCGGCCAAGCTGCTGACGCCGGTAGGAGACGTAGTGTGGCCTTACAGTCAGCACGCTGCAAAGCTGACTCCGGAAGGCCGGATTCTGCTCTTCGACAACGGCTCTGCCCTGGGTATTCCCGCGCACGAACCCACCCGCAGCGAGCCCCGACACAGCCGCGCCGTGATGTACGAAGTCGACGAGGCCAAGGGCGAGGTCAGGCAGGTGTGGAGCTTCGGCTCACCCGAGAAGGAGCTCTTCTACTCCTCATTCCTCAGCGACACCGACTGGCTGCCGGCAACCGGCAACATCATGGTCACGGCCGGCGCCCGCAAGCGCCCCCAGGACGACGCCAAGGATGGGCGGATGTGGGCCCACATCTTCGAGGTCCAGCTCCTCCCGGACAGCGAGGACCAGAAGGTCTTCGAACTGGTGATCGATGACCCAGCCTTTGGCTGGGGGGTCTATCGCAGCCAGCTGATCCCTGGGTTCTATTCCAGCGGTGGCTGAGGAACTCGGCAATGGAGCGACGAGTGACAGGGTTCATCCGCCTAGGTGCGTTTGCGTGTCTGACACCTCTCGCCGGGTGTGCTCCCTCCGAGGTCCCTGAAGAAGCCGAGCAGAGCGTGCAAGAGGACTATCGGCACCTGGCCGACGAGTACTTGGCCGCCCTTATGGAGCGGTACCCTGAGAAGGGGACCTATTACGGTATTCCCGGACAGGCGCACGATCGGCTGACCGACAACTCGTTGGCAGCGATCGAGACCTGGCAGGTCAAGGAAGACGCCTGGCTGGCGAAACTCGCCGAGCTCGATACCACCGTCCGAACTGGCAGCCCAGAATGGGTCATCCGCGGAATCCTGCTCGAGACCCTGGAATCGTCTCGGGCGATGCGGGTTTGTCGTAACGAGCTCTGGGGAGTCAGCGAGACCGCCGGGTGGCAGGTCGTTGTGCCTTACCTCGCCGAGATCCAGCCGGTCGGGACCGACAAGGCCCGCCGTGAGGCCATGGCACGCGCCAGGGACCTGGTGCGGTACCTCGACACCGAGATCGCCAATCTACGCGAGGGGCTCCGGCTGGGTTACTCCGTCCCAAAACACAACACAGCCCTGGTGATGGGCCAGATCCGCGGCCTCCTCGAGCTGGATTCGCCCTTGCGGAGTCCGGCAGAACGCGATGACGATGCCGACTTCCAGCACGCCTTCACAAAGGTGGTCGAAAGGCAAGTCAATCCGGCGCTCCAACGTTATCTGCACTTCCTCGAAACCGAGGTTGAGCCGGCGGCGCGTGCCGCCATCGCTATCGCCGAGATCCCCAGCGGCGCCGATTGCTATCGGGCTGCCATCCGCCATCACTCCACCCTTGAGTCACCACCCCAGGAGATTCACGATCTGGGACTCGAGCAGATGGCCATGATTCAGGCCGAGATGCGGCAGATTGCCGAGCGCAGCTTTGACACCGAGGATGTGCAGGGCCTGCTGGAGCGTCTGCGGACGGCCCCTGAATTCGCCTTTTCCTCGCGCCAGGAGATCCTCGAGCATGCCCAGGCGGCGCTCGATCGGGCAAGAAAGATCATGCCCGACTACTTCGGCCTTCTGCCGCAGGCGGATGTGGTGATCGAGCCCTACCCGGCCTATCGCGAGGACTCAGGAACAGGCGAGTATCAGAGCCCGGCCGAAGACGGCAGCCGGCCCGGGCTCTACTACATTCCGGTCACCGACCCGGAGCGGCGGCCGCGTGCCATCTACGAGTCCCTCACCTTCCACGAAACCATCCCGGGCCATCACCTCCAGCTGGCAATCGCGCTCGAGCGTGGGGACAGAAGCCACCCCATCGCCCGCTATCTAGACAATTCGGGCTACTCGGAAGGGTGGGCGCTCTATACCGAGAGGCTGGCCGACGAGATGGGTCTGTTCAGCTCCGATCTCGATCGCATGGGGATGCTGGGCGATCAGGCGGCCCGCGCCGCCCGGCTCGTCATCGACACCGGGATTCATGAGTTCGGGTGGTCCCGCCAGCAGGCCCTCGACTACATGACGGCTCATACGACCTGGGCACCCCAGGACATCGCAGCCGAGATCGATCGCTACATCATCTGGCCGGGGCAGGCGACTGCCTACATGTTGGGCATGCTGAAGATTCGCGAGCTGCGTGCACAGGCAGAGACGGCATTGGGTCCGAGATTTCGCATCCAAGACTTCCACGACCGCATCCTCGAGGACCCAGCCATGAGCCTGGGGATGCTCGAGGAGAAGATCGAGAAATGGATCGCGGAAGCGGGCTGATCACCGCAGCGGTCTTGGCAACCGCCGTGCTCTTTGCCGTGGGCTTCGCCCTGGGATGCGGCAAAGACGGGCCCCACGCCGATCCAGTCGTCGGGCGTGGCAGCACCGTCGTCGTCGCGGTCGAAAGCGAACATGACGTTCTTCCCAATGTCCTGGACCTGGACTTTCTGACGTTCCTGCCGCTCGCCAAGCGGAACGCCGAGGGCGAGTTGGAGGGCAGGCTGGCAGAGAGCTGGGAGCCGTCTGCCGACTACCGAGAGTGGACCATTCACCTGCGCACCGATGTGTACTGGGAAGATGGGACCCAGGTCACGGCTCACGACGTCAAGTTCACGCTCGACCTGCTAGACCACCCGGACAGGGAGTATCCGGGCTTCGAATCCGTTGTCGTAGACGATGCCACCTTGAGCATTCGGCCCCCCAATGCAATGCTCTTTCTCGACGACATCGTCTACTACCCGCGTCATCTCCTGGAGGGGCTGGATCCGGGAGAATTTTGGTCCTGGGATTTCTGGTTCCAACCGGTAGGCAATGGTCCCTACAGGTTTGTTCGCTACGTTCCAGAGACCCTGATCGAGTTCGAGGCGAGCCCCGACTACTACGGTCCACAGCCCCGGATAGAACGGGTAATCGTCAAGTTCGTCGGCAAAGCAGAGCTCACGGAGCTCCTGGCAGGAACCGCCGATATTGTCGAAGGCAACCCCTCGCAAATCTCCCTGATCGAGAACGATCCACGCTTCCGCGTCTATAGGGAGATCAGACCCGCCGCGCGCGCTATCTACTGGAAGAATGATCACCCAGTGTTTCTGGATCCCGAGGTCCGGCGGGCCCTGACGCTGGCCATCGACCGTCCGCAACTGGCCAGGGTGCTGCATCTGCCCCCGGACATCCCGATCACCGACGGACCGTTGACCCTGCGCCAGTTGTACAGGGGCGAGCATGCGGCGCCTCTACCCTACGACCCGGACGCGGCGCGTCGGCTGCTGCGGGCTGCCGGGTGGACCGATGCGGATGGCGATGACCTCCTGGAGCGTGACGGCCGCGAATTTCGATTCACTGCCAGTGTCAGGCCAGGCAACGGGTTGGAAGAGCTCGCGGTGTACGTCCAGGACTATTTGCGGCGGGTCGGTGTGCAGATGGAGATCGAGATCCTGGAAGGTGCCGTCATCTGGGAGAAGCAATTCAGTGGCGACTTCGAGGCCCTCTTCACCATCCAGCAGAACGGCGTCCACGCGCATGTCCGCGACTTCGGTCGGGGAAACAACACCGGCTACGAGAGTCAGGAAGGCTTCGAGCTCATTGATCAAATGGCTGCGACCGCAGACCCCGACGAGCGGGACCGCCTCCATCTCGAGCTCGCGACACTCTTCCGACAAGAGCTACCGGTGACCCGCCTCCTGCCGTGGGACTGGACGACTTTTGCACATCGCCGAATCCAGGGGTCCTCCTCGCCATTGGGTTCGACAATCGACCCGTTCGGCACCTACATGGACGAGCTCTGGGTAGAGGAGGACTAATTCTACCGGTCGCGCCTGCCCCTGTCGTGCCCACCCCGGTTGTGGCGATCCCGGTCGTGCCGATCCCGATCATGCCGGTAGCGGTCGGACCGGTTCCGGTAGTCCCTGCCGCGATAGTGCCTGCCGCTATAGTGCTTGTCCTTATGATGCCTGTCGCGGTAACGCCTGTCCCGGTACTGATGATCGTAGTGCCCGTAGTAACGCACATACCAACCCGGAGGCCCGTAGATGTAGGCAGGGGGTGGGTAGGCGATCGGCGGTCCGTAGTGCTCCATGTAATAGCCCGGTGCATAGCCGTGGAGTCCGAAGTGGTGATGCACCGCTGAGCACGAAGGATGATGATAGTAGCGCGGGCCCTGTCGGTAGCAGTAGCTGGAGCAGGCATAGCCCCTGTACCTGAACGGCTTGGCGGCCTCGAAGTAGAAGCTCGATCCATACGGACCGGCTTCGGCATAGCCGACCCGGAAATCAATACCCCCGACACGAAAGCCGGCGCCGAAGTGCCAGGTGTCGATTCCCGCCGAGGCCGGAGACGCGAACCAGGTCAGCAGGAGCACCGCCAACAGGAGTGTCCAAAAGGCTGCTCGGGTTTGCATGGTCGTCACCTCCTACGGATCCAGAGAATCACGATCCATGCCAGCCTCGGAGAGTCGACCAGAACGACTGAATCAACTCATGTGAGCAAGGTTGGGCCAGCCAAATCGTCCTCTCCTGGGGACGAATACTGGGAGCAGCCCGGATTTGATAGCGATTGATGCGCACCTACACTAAATGACAGGCCACGTTGTGACCGGCGGCCTTCTCCTCGAGCTCGGGAATCACGCGGTGACAGTCCTCCCGCACCACTGGGCATCGCGAGGCGAAGGGGCAGCCGCTCAAGGGCTCGGTGGGTGAAGGTGGCTCGCCATGTAGGCGAATGCGCTCCTGCCGGGCACCGCCACGCGCCGGATGCGCAGCCGACAGAAGTGCCTGGGTATAGGGATGGAGCGGACCGCGAATCACCTTTTTAGTCGGCGCCTCCTCCATGATCAGGCCGCGGTACATGACGGCGACGCGATCAGCGACCCGCTCGACGACGCCCAGGTCGTGGGAGACAAAAAGAATGGCGATCCCATAGCGATCCTTGAGCTCCAGCAGGATCCTCAGGATCTGGGCCTGAACCGAGACATCGAGGGCTGAGACCGGCTCATCGGCGACGATGAAATCAGGCTCCAGGGACAGTGTTCGCGCAATGGCGATGCGTTGGCGCTGGCCGCCACTCATCTCGTGCGGATAGCGGTGACGAAAATAGGGCTCGAGTCCGACCTGGCCGAGAAGATCTACGACTCTCTCGCCGAGCTCCGCTTCGGCTGCGAGCCGATGGAGCCGCAACGGTTCGGCCAGGATCTGGCCGATCTGCATACGCGGGCTGAGGGAGGCGAAGGGATCTTGAAAGACGATCTGCATCCGCCGGCGCAAGGCGCGCAGGTCGCGACCGGCCAGTGAGAGCACATCGATACCGTCGAACTGGATTTGACCTGCGGTGGGCTCGACCAATCTCAATACCGAACGACCCAGCGTCGTTTTGCCGCTGCCCGACTCCCCCACCAGACCCAGCACCTCGCCACGCCGGAGGCTGAGACCCACCCCATCCACCGCTCGCACCCACTCCCGCTTGCCCAGCCAACCCTGACCCAGAGGGAACCAGGTCTTGAGGCCGGAAACGCTCAGCAGGGTCTCCATGCTCAGGCCGCTCCCGTCTTGAAGCAGGCGCAGCGCCACCGACTACCCACGGACGACATCCCCGGGATCTCTCTCTCGCACTCGGCATCTGCCAGCCGGCACCGCGGGTGAAAGCTGCAACCGCCAGGCAGATCCAGCAGGTTGGGCACCGCGCCCGGAATGCCCACAAGTGGCGCCTCCGTGCCAGTGCCGAGCTGCGGGATCGCAGCCAGCAGCCCCTCGGTATACGGGTGTTTGGGTGCGGTCATCAGATCCGCGGTCGGCGCCTCCTCCACTATCCTGCCCGTGTACATCACCAGGACCCGATCCGCCATCTCCGCCACCATGTCGAGGTCATGGGAGATCATCAGGATCGCCATTTGGTGTTGTTCCTGAAGATGGGCGAGCAGCTCCAGGATCTCCGCCTGTACCGTGAGATCGAGCGCTGTGGTCGGCTCGTCGGCGATCAGCAACTTGGGTCGCCCTGCCACAGCGATGGCGATAAGTGCGCGTTGCTTCATGCCACCGGAGAGCTCGAACGGATGGCTGCTCGCCCGCTTCTCCGGCTCTGGTATTCCCATCTCGCCCAAGAGACGCACGGTCTCTCTCCTCGCCTGTTGTCGATCCAGACCTCGATGCAGGCGGAGGACCTCCGAGAGTTGACGACCGATGGTATAGACCGGGTTGAGAGCCGCTGCCGGCTCTTGGAATACCAGGCCAATGCCTGCTCCGCGTAGTCGTCGAAGCTCCGGCGGCGGCATCCGCAGCACATCCTGTCCCTCGAACTGGATCTCTCCCGCGACAACCCGTCCCGGCGGTGGGATGAGATCGAGAATCGACAGCGCCACGATAGTCTTGCCACAGCCCGACTCTCCTACCAGTCCGACCGTTTCGCCTTTGTCGAGCTCGAACGAGACTCCGTCGACGGCCTGTAACTCTCCCTCGTCGAGAAAGAAGGAGCTGCGTAGATCACGTACGGACAACAGCATGAGTCAAACAAACTTCTGCATCAGGGCCTTGGGGTCAAAGGCGTCGCGCAGTCCATCGGCCAACAAGCTGAACGAGATCAGTGTGATGGCCAGAAGGCTGCCGGGGAAGAAGGCGATCCACCAAGCGTGGAGCAGATTGTCCTGACCGGCGGCCACCATATTTCCCCACGACGGTGTGGGCGGCCGTATGCCGAGACCGAGAAACGACAACCCGGCTTCGGCACCGATCATCCCCGCCACCGATAGTGCCGCGGTTACCAGCACAGGGGACAGAGCGCTCGGAATCAGGTGCCGGAAGATGATCAGATGAGCCGGCAGCCCGATCGCCCGCGCCGCCTCGGTGAATTCCTGCTCCTTGAGCGACAGAATCTCGCCACGAATAAAACGGGCGGTCCCCGGCCAGGAAGTCAGACCCAGGATCAATACCAGAACGGTGATGTTGGCCTCGAAGATCCCCACCAGCATCAACATCAAATAGAAGGTGGGAAAAGCAATCCAGATGTCGACGATTCGCATCAGGACATTGTCCACGGCACCCCCGAAGTAGGCGGCAGTGGCACCGTAGGTGGTGCCGATGGTCTTGGCAATGATCATGGCCAAGAGTCCTATCGACAGCGACACCCGGGCTCCATAAAGGGCGCGACTAAAAAGATCCCGGCCAAATTCGTCGGTGCCGCACGGATGGGTCCAGGACGGCGCCAGGTAGCGATTGCTCTGCACGTCGGGAATCGCCGCGGGATCGAACGGCGCCAGCAGCGGGGCCAGGGCAGCCACAAGATACAAGGCTACGATGATGTATACCGCCCACACCGCCAGCCGATTCTCTTTGAATCTCCTCAGCGCTACTCGCATTGGGCTTCTGTGAATCTGGGCTTCTCCCTCTTCGCTCAGCAGCCGCTTGACATCCCAGCGCGACAAGGCGACCGCACTGGCCAGAAGCGCGACCAAAGACAGCGACGCCAGTCGGCGATCCCAAAAAGGAGCTAGAAAACCAGTGACAAACAGATCCCAGCGCCACAGCAGAACCGCCAGGATCGTCACGGTGAACAGCAGCAGACGGATACCGCGGCCTCGGTGCCCGAGGGCCCAATGACCCAGACCCGGCAGCCAGGCCCGTCGCAGGATATTCCTGGTGTCAGACCTTGCGTTTGCCATCGTAAGAGACTCTCGGATCCACAGCCGCGTAGGTGACATCGGCGATCAGGTTACCCAGTACGGTGAGAAACGCAGCGATGGTGGTGGTGGCCATGATGATTGGATAGTCGCGGCCCGAGACCGCCTGCACGGTGAGCCTGCCCATACCCGGCCAGGCAAAGATGGTCTCGATGACCGTGGCTCCTCCTAGAAGAAACGGCAGGGCCATCCCATAGATGGTGACGATGGGTATCAGGGCGTTGCGCAGCGCGTGGCGGAACACCACCGTTCGCTCCCGAAAACCCCGTGCCCGGGCCGCCATCACATACTCCTCGTTCAGCACATCCAACAACCGACTGCGCATGTAGCGAGCGGTTCCCGCAGCCCCTGCCACCCCCAGCACGAAGACCGGCAGAGCAAGGTGCCACAACCGATCCAGGACTTTGCCGCCCAAGGAGAAGAACTCGTAATCCATGGAACGGGTCTGGGACGTCGGGAACCACCCCAGATTGACCGAGAAGACCATTACCAGCATCAGGGCCAGCCAGAAGCCCGGGATGGCGTAGACGATCAGCGACCCCACGGTGACGGTCTTGTCCAACGCGGTGTCCTTCTTGACCGCCGAGAAGATCCCCAGGGCGATACCGATGAGTGCGTCGAGAAGCAAGGCCAGGACCGTCAGCTGCAGGGTGTAGGGAATCGCCTCTGCCAATAGATCTCGCACAGGCCGGCGGTGGCGAAAGGACACCCCCAGATCCCCGCGAGCCAAGTTCTCGAGCCAGCGCACGTACTGGATGTGGAGCGGCTGGTCGAGCCCATACTTCTGCCGGATGAGCTCGATGACCTCCGGATCGATCTGCCGGCCACCGGCTCGCGGCTCCAGATACATGTCCATCGGATCGCCCGGTGCCAGGCGGACGATAAAGAAGGTTGCGGTGGCGATCCCGATCAACAGCGGGATCGACAGCAGCAGCCGCTTGACGATGTACTTGAGCATCGCGTTGCAGGGAGCAGCCCGATTCTAGCTCACCCTTGGGCGAGGTGAACCTGATCCGTTGGCTCCAATTGCATCAACCGCCTTCCTCCACCCACAGCCACTCGAGCCCGCCGAAGACCCAGCGCCAGGCCGGCGGGGTCCAGCCGTCGTGGTCGAAGCCGTGAATCCTCCGGTGGGTCACGATCGGATAGACCCTGGGGTAGAGGTAAGTGGCCGGTAGCTGCCGCCGGAACTCTCGCGCCAGCTCGCGATACTGTCTCTCCCGTTCGGTGAAGTCCGGTTCTTGGTCCGCCGTATCCAGCAACCCAACGATGCTTGGATACGCCTGCTGGAAAACGTCGTTCAGCCGGTCCGGACCGACCGGCGTGGAAGTCAGGATGGGCTGAATCCCCCAACTCGGTGGAATTGCCGCCTCGAAGTCGCCGCCCCGAATTCGGTCGAGGATCAGGTTGCCGTTCAAGCTCCGAACCTCCATCCTCACGCCCACCCGCCGGAGCTGGTCCTGGAGAACCAGTGCCGCCCGCTCCTCCTGGGCGGGGACGAGTGTCATGAAGCGGAAGCCTTCTCCGTTCCTCTCCCGAACGCCGTCGCCATTCTCGTCTCGCCAACCCGCCGCCTCCAGCAATCCCGCGGCCGCCACCGGGTCGTGCGTCCAAGGTTCGGCGAGCCCGCCCCGTGCGAACTGGCACACTGTGTACGGTGCATCGGTCAACGGCAGGTCGGCCGGGAGATCGAGGGCGGCGTGCAGCGCGCGCCGATCCACCGCCTGGGTCAGTGCTCGGCGGACGCGCTCATCCTGAAACATTGCCCGCCGCGGATTGTAGGCCAGCCAACTCGCGTGGCTGGTCGAGACACGGTAGTGGACCCGAAACCGGGCCTCTTGGTCCAGTTGCTTCGCCTCGAGGAGGCTCAGGGACGAAGTGAGGTCGGCGTTCCCGCTCCGCATCTCCAGAAGCCCGCTGCCACTCCCGCCAGTCACGAAGCGGAGGACCACCCGGTCAATCCTCGGCCTCCCCAAGTGGTATTCCGGATTGGCCTCCAACTCCATCATCGTCTGGGGCACGTGGCGAACGTAGCGGAACGGCCCGTTGCCCACCGGACGGGTCCAGAAATCCCACTCGTAGAACTCCGCTGGGTCCAACTCCTCGAGGAGGTGCCGTGGGTAGAAAGTCGCCCAACCCTTCAGCGGCCACCGACCGGGCTTCTTCAGGACGATCCTGACGGTACGCTCGTCCAGAACCTCTACGGAGTCCACCGCGGAGGCGTTGTAGTTGAGGACGTCCGGGTGCTTGAGGAGGTCGACGGTGAACTTGATGTCGCCGGCTGTCACCGGGACGCCGTCGTGCCAGCGCACGTTCTCCCGGAGCCGCACAGTCCAGGTCCGGTAATCTGTGGAGTGCTCCCAGTGCTCCGCCAGAGCCGGCGTGGGCTCGCCGCAGAAGGAGCCCCGCTCGTAGTTCACCAGTGGCAGGAACATGAGGAACTTGGGCGTGTCGTCCCAGACAGGGCCGAGGACCCTCTCCTCCGAGGGATGCAAGACGACTATCGCCTCGCCCGAGGGTCCAGCTCGGCGTTCGCAGCCAACGGTGAGGAGAGCCAGCGTGGCGCAAGCGACAGCTCGACGGCGCGTTCTCATCTGATCGCAGGGAGGATCCACTCTTCGACAATTGCGTTGTAGTCGAAGACCCGCTCCGACGGATCGCCCCACTCACCGTTGTACAAGACGATCACGGTGTCGAGCGTTGGAAAGATACCCAGATACTGGCCACCGTAGCCGAGGCGCGGGACGGCGAATCGACGGAATGCCTCGTTGTCCTTCTCGAGCACAAGGCTCATCCACGAGCCCATCGTGGCCACGAAGAGCCGGCCCTCCATGGTTCTGTGATCGTCACTGAGCTGGACCTCGATGAGGGGATTGGGACCGGCACTCATCGTGACGGCGCGGCCTACAACCTCGATCGTGAGCGGCACGCCGAGGACTGCCGCATCTCGAAGATCCGCTCTGCCGGCCAATTCTTCACTGGGGCCCTGGCTGACCTCCACCTCGATCCGGATCTCCTGACCTTCCAAGTACATGAAGCCCTGCCACAGACCGACCAGCGCGGAGGCTGCTACTGGCACCGCGTCCTCTTGGGTCAGGTCTTCCATCACCCACGTTTCCTGACTGCGCGGCGTGCCGGCTGTGAGGGCAATGCGTTGGCCATCGGGATGCACGCTAAGACCGTACGGTCGGAGTCCCTCCACCACCAGCCCGAGGCTCGCGCGCTCTCCTCCCTCTGAGGAAATCCGCCAGAGCTCAAAACCTCCGTCCTCACCGATGACCTCGATGGTGGTGAAGAACAGACTCCGTCCGTCGGGGCTCCAGGCCGGGCGGAGAATCACGCCTCTTCGCAGATCGAACCCCGGCACCTTCCGCTCGGGTGGCGGAAGAGAGATGAGTTCCCGCTCCTCGCCACCCACGGCCGTCGGGATGACCATTAGGGCGCTTGCCCCCGTGGCTGTGTCGGACCAGACAAACGCCAAGCGCCCGCCATCCCGCGACACCGCGAGTTGGGACACCGCGGCCGGAGGGTTGACCCGATAAAGCTCTTCTTCCTGACCCGTCTCGAGATCTCGCACCGCGATGCGTCGCGGTAGACCCCGGTCGTCGAATCGAGTGAAGATGACTCTGCCGTCAGAGGCCCAGACCGGCCACTCAATGCACTCCCCACCTCCCGGGCAGCCACCTGGGCTTCCCACCAAAAGGGAGACCTCTCCAGTCTGCGCATCGATACGCCGGATACCCTGTCGGCTCGAACCGAGCAGGGCCTCCCCATCAGGAGACCAGTGAGGCTCGAAAGCGTGACCACCGAGCCGGGTTATGTCGAGCCGCAAGCGGACGTCCTCGCCGGTCTCCAAAGAGCGAATCCCGAGCACGAAGGGATCAGGGTACCTGCCCGACCCCAGGGCGTAGGCGAGGTGGCGGCCGCCAGGCGACCACTCGGCGGACGTGTTGAAGCCTACGTGGTCGACCAGCTTGTCAGGTGGCTGGGCTTTGCCCGACTCTGGGTCCATCGTTGTCAAGTAAACATCGTTCTCCCAGACAACGCGGGCGTAGTAATAGGACCCGTCCCGGGCGAACATTCCCCACTCGATGGGGGGGATGTTCGACCTGACCAGCCTGGGGAGCCCGTGCGGCTGCCCATCCACGACCTGGATCCCCCACGCATCAAAGGTACCCTCACGGTCGCTGGCGAAGAGCACCCAATTGCCATCAGGAGCCCACCCGAGCACCCAGTCATTAGCCGCATGCTCCACCACGGGACCGTCGTGACTTCCGTCGACTGAGAGAATATGGATATCGCGTTCGGGGGAGTCCGGATCGGATCGGGAATCGTAGACCACGAAGCGCCCGTCCGGCGAAAAGGCCATGATGCTCCCAGCGCTCGATCCGCTCGCACTGTCGAAGGCCTTCAGCACACGGGTCGAGCCGTCAGCCACAGAGATCAGCGCCATCTGGTCCGTGCCATCTTTTCTCGTGAACGTAGCCAGAATCTGTTGACCATCCTGGGACCAGTCCTT
>Ga0255053_10001194_pt1 | contig 14375 bp, 12 predicted proteins | sample JV7_2_22_MG_FD_188635 | JGI IMG/M metagenome (GOLD analysis project Ga0255053, IMG submission 188635) | Seawater microbial communities from Jervis Inlet, British Columbia, Canada - JV7_2_22 | ecosystem: Environmental > Aquatic > Marine > Inlet | place: Canada: British Columbia | collected...
CCCGTCTGGTGATGTTTGAGGGCCCTCTGGATGATCATAATATGGCCAGGGTCAGGGAGGCCGGTATTGACCGGGAAAGTTCAGATCACTTTTTTGACGGGCTGGATGATGAGACCATTGCCGGCATCACCGGTGCCTTGATCCCGGTTTGCAGGACCCGAAATTCATCTTACCTTTTACATTTTTGTAAGGTCAGCTTTAAAGATACGGTTTATGATCTGGTGAAAGGCATGAATCCCTGGCTGGCATTTTTTACGATCTGGTCCACTTATTTAAAGCGCAATGGCTGGAAATATTCGGTCGACATGGAGGGATTCAATGTTGCCAGAGAGCTCGGAAAAAAAATCATATTTCTTGAAGCCATTGAGGAACAAATAAAGGTCCTGGAAAATATATCCCATGATAATATCATTTATTTTCTCAAGCAGGTGGATCACTGGGAAACGCTTGCAAATGAGTATGTGAAATATTATTTGAAGGGCGATCTTGAAAAACTGAGGCTTTCCGGTATACGATTTCCAAGTCGGCATCACACCGTCATCGATCACCGGGATGAGATTTTTTATGAACGCATGCGCGATGAGCTAGCCCGTGGCGAAGTCGTTGCGTTCCTGGGCGCACCGCATCTGAAGGGTATGAGCCGCTTGCTGCTTGCCGATGGCTATCAGGTTCAGGGACCGTGGTTGCCGCAACAATAACAGATGTCGGATGACCGAGAACAGAAGACAGAATTTTTCAAATCCCGCCAACACATCGCGGACAGACGCAATGAATACGGCTGCTCGGATTCTGACGCATCGCGATCATTCCAAATATGAATTGAAACAGAAGTTGCAGCAGCGGGGCTTTGCGAGCAAAGTCATCGACACGGTGATTGGGGAGTGTGAACGTTTAAATTATATCGATGACCCAAGAACCGCCCATGTATATATTTCACAGCTTAAAAAAAAGTGCTTTGGCAAACGCTATATCCGGATGGCCTTAAGAAAGAAGCGTTTGAGTGGTGCTGTCATCAAAAAAATTCTATTGGAAAACTACACGGAAGCTGAAGAACATGAAAATGCCGGCAAACTGCTAAAAAAGAAAATGAAGACCTTTAATCGAGAAGAGGATTCAAAAAAAAGGAGAGATAAAATTTACCGGTTTTTATACTCGCGCGGATTTAACAAAGACGTAATTACAGATCTAATCCGGGAATTAGTTAAATAGTTGATTGGTCGAATAGTCAATTAGTCAGAGGATTCAATCCATTATAAACCATTTAACAAATCGACTATTTGACCATTTAACTTTTCATTTCACGAATGGGCTATTCGACCAATTTACTACTCAACTAAACCGGCTAGCTGGCTATTTCCAGTATTTCTTCAGTCTTTTCGGAAAAAGTTTTTAATATCCTGGCGTGGTCTTGGGTTAAATGATGAAACTTCACCCCAATTCCCCGGGGGTTGCTCCAAACGATTTCACCGATTAAGTTTAATGGTTTGCGGTCTTCGGGAGACGAAAAATTAAGTATCATTTTCAACCCCCTGGTAAACAATTCGCTGGTTTCGATAAACGCGCCGGAGCTGTTGATGTCCAGAATATAGCTGTTGAATTTTTGTCCCCGAATTTTAAAATTGACGTTGATCAAGCAATCCTTTCGGGCTTGTTTTCTTCTATCCTTCTTCTCGGTTTCAGGTTGCATCTCCTCCAGGTGTTTCATAAATATAAACCTCTGTTCCTTTGACGTATCAATTGCCATTTTCAACAAAAAGTTGGCCGTACTGCCGTTTAAGAATTTCCTGAATAGATCGATTTGCTGTTTTTCAGATAGGTTGTTTAATAAATAATATAATCGAGCGACGACCTCGTACTCATTCATTCTTAGATCAGAGGACGCATCGGTGTATTCTTTTTTGAGTTTAAACGACCGTTGTAACGTTGAGATCATTTTTTGCTCACCTTCTTTCGCAAAGTGATGATTGGTTGTTTTCAAACCACGTGCTACGCACCCGGTTCCAACCACAACGTTTAAAGCACTGACGTGCTTTTGCCTTTTCGGCCATAGGCCGAAAATTCAAGCCACCCGCTATGCGGGTGGTCGTTGACGCATTTATTGCGGTCCATAAGAAATGCAGAATTCGGTTTAATCGCTTGAGTGGCAGGTGAATTGGAGCTGAAGTAATGTCCGATTAGCAAATCTGCGCGTCTTATTATTCCAGGAAATGATGCAAAAAGCGTGCAAAAGATCTAAAATTCATAATTATGATAAATTTCAAATACTTAACAAAAATGAAGGGTCTTGAAATTTAAAAGATAATGTGAAAAGAATGAATGAAAATTAGGCAATAGATTTCATACTCAAAAGGAGATAAAGGCTGTGTCCAGGTTCAAACTTTTCCGACTCAAAAACCAGATGTTCTTTTTTAATTTAATTGCTATTTCGATTGGTGTCTCAATCATTTTTATTTTGAGCTATCGATCCATTTCTCCGCCGACACCGGAAATCGAAAGGTTGACGTTTCGTCTTGCACTGTTTTTTGAGCCGTTAGCTTTTATGTTCATTGTGGCAGCGACCTTATTGTTCGAACATCCTATTCGGCGCTATCTGAACTTCATGGGCCGCAAAGAAGCCATACCCCGGGAAATTGCAATCAAGGCACGGCAAAGGTTACTTAATGAACCGTTTTTTATGATCGCAATTGATTTTTTATTATGGCTTGCTGCTGCTGCGGTCTATCCCATTTCCTACTATACATACAAAGCCGGCGAGATGATTATCGGCCGGGTTCTGTTTCAGAACATATTAATTGGATTGATTACCGTAACCGCTGCATTTTTCATTTTGGAGTTTGTATTGCAAAAATTGATGGTGCCCTACTTCTTTCCGAACGGCGGACTCTATGTAACTCCGAAAACACTCCGTATTCGTATCCGCACGCGCTTGGCTGCCTTGATTATTGCCTGTAATCTAATCCCCTTCTTTGCCATTATTGTTATCTTACGGGGGACCTATCGAGCCGATCTGGATCCGGCACAGCTTTTGGATTTATTGCGACCCACGCTGCTGACCAACGCCATTTTTGGTATCAGTGTCGGCATTGGATTAACCATACTGGTAAGCGGGAATATCACGCGGCCCTTAAAAGAGATTATCCGGGTTTTGAAAAGAGTCCGCGATGGGTATTTCGACCAGAAAGTCAGGGTTACATCCAATGATGAAATTGGCTATACCGGCGACGTGATCAACGAAATGACCGAAGGCCTGAAAGAGCGCGATAAAATGCGCCAATCCCTTGAACTGGCAAAAGAGGTTCAGCAAAATTTTTTACCGAAAACGGATCCTCAAATTGCCGGATTGGATATTGCGGGCCAGAGCATTTATTGTGAGCGCACCGGCGGTGATTACTATGATTACCTCGACCTGGGCGATCAGCACCAGGGTAAAATCGGCATCGTGGTGGGTGACGTTTCCGGGCATGGAATTTCTTCGGCCCTGTTGATGGCATCTGCGCGGTCTTCACTGCGGCAACGCGCCTTACTATCGGGAAATATCGCGCAAATTATATCGGATGTAAATCGGCAGTTGACCAGGGACGTGGAAGAGTCCGGCAGATTCATGACCCTTTTTTGCAGCGAGATCGATACCCGGAGCCAGAGGATTCGCTGGGTGCGGGCCGGACATGAACCGGCCATCTTCTATGATCCGGCAACTAAAATATTTGAGGAGCTAAAAGGCCCGGGTATGGCCCTGGGGGTCGATGAAAGCTGGCAATACGAGGAAAAACAAAAGCTGGGATTAACCAGGGGACAAATCATTGTCTTTGGTACAGACGGTATCTGGGAGGCGCATAACGGCAAGGGAGAAATGTTCGGCAAAGAATCGCTTTTTGAAATTATCCGTCAATGTGCTGAAAGCAGCGCAAAACAAATCGTTGCTGCCATAATTGATGCATTGAACCGTTTCCGCCATGGTGCTATTCCTGAGGATGATGTGACCCTGGTGGTTGTTAAAGTCGTTACTTAAAGACAATTCGCAATTTAGTTCTCAAAAAATGAATGATAAAGTCTGAAAGTAAAAATACATAATAGCAAGAATCGGGTGGCGAATTTTATTTATGTTGCTTATTTTTAGTGAAAATTCAGACAGGGGGGTAATAAAATGACAGCTGAAGCGTTTTCCCAGACTTCTATTGATTATGAGCGCGTCGAGAAAGCCATCCAGTTTCTTGCTGAAAACTTTCATTCGCAGCCGAGTTTAAATCAGATTGCCGCAAATATTCACGTGAGCGAATACCATTTTCAGCGCCTTTTCAGCCGCTGGGTGGGTATCAGTCCTAAACGGTTTCTGCAATTTTTAACCAAAGAGTATGCCAAGACCCTTCTGGAAGAATCGATCAATCTTTTAGACGTTACCTACGAATCAGGCCTGACCAGCCCCGGTCGTCTGCATGATTTATTTGTCACCTGTGAAGCGGTAACGCCGGGAGAATACAAAGCCAAAGGAGAAGGTCTTGAAATTGCGTATGGCTATCATGCCACCCCGTTTGGTGAATGTATGCTGGCAAAAACCGATCGAGGTATTTGTAGCTTAAGCTTCGTTCAAAACGATGACCGCAGGCCGGTTTTCGCAAGTCTGAAGCATAGATGGCAAAATGCAAAATTGATTGAAGGTCCGGATGTTACCCGACCGCTTATCAAAAAGATTTTTAACCCATCGGAGGGGAAAAATTCGACTCCGCTCCATCTGGTATTAAGTGGTACAAATTTTCAAATCAAAGTTTGGGAGGCGCTGATCAAGATTCCGATGGGCGCTGTCGTCTCCTATGAGGATGTGGCGGCTCACATCGGGATGCCAAAAGCTTCTCGCGCCGTTGGCAATGCGGTTGGCAGCAATCCGGTCTCATTTGTTATTCCCTGTCATCGTGTCATCAGAAAAACTGCCGAATTCGGAAATTATGGGGGCGGGGTGGCCCGCAAGCTGGCGATATTGGGCTGGGAAGCCGTTCGTTCCTATCACTAAATCGTAAGCAAATTCAGCATGGGACATAGCGCATGGGGTATAAAGTAATCCTTCCTGCCTTTACCTTTCGTGATTTTGAACTCCGCTCTGTCCGATGCGCATTACGCTATGTCTAAAGGATTGCTTCCTTTTTGTTTCAATATCCGTAAACAGCAAGCTTTATATGATGTTTGTTTGTTCGTAGAACTCCCTTGGATTTAACTCTGCAGCACCTCCAAAATCATTGTGTACGAAAAAAGTTCGGATCTCGGTGCACAGGTCGCACTTGTTGATGTAGCTGTCTTTCGCGGGTGTATAATCAAATTCCTCCTGTGCCATTTTGAAAATACCGCGAATTCCTTCATGAAATAATGTGGTTAAAACCGGGTATCTTTCTGCAGGAAGCGCTTTTCCCAGGTCTTCTCTTTTAATGGAAAGTCCGGAACAAAGTCCCGGAATGTAGTTTCCGAAAAGATCCAGATGAAAATGCCGGGTGTTTAATAATTCGGCGGCGCACCTGCCGCTATTTTCATCGCAAATTTCCTGAGCGGATTTTTCTGCAAGATAGGGGCGAAATGTTTCCAGTGCCCGCCCGCCCATATGGATCCAGTAGCGTTGAAGCAGATGCGTTACATAATCCTGGCCGAATCGCTCTTCAAATTCCTTTAACGAGTGAGTGCCGGCCGCATCCAGCTCGGATAGATCCGCAATAAAATCTGAAATCCAGGGGAAGATCCCGATTCCGGTCCGGCGGGCGGCTTCGATAACCCCTTGAATCCTGGAGAAAGGAATATATTCATTGTGAAAGGGACTGATGGACACCAGCAGGGTCTGCAAACCCTGTTTGCGTAAATTTAACAGAATGGCCATCGCAGAATCAGGATCTTTGAACCACGAGGAGTTGGTCTCCACGTACTCGACAGCCACTCCGACTTTCATAGCAATTTGCAGTACATCACCGAGCTCTTCCGGTCTTAACAGGGATTCGCCGCCACCGATGTGCACCGCTGAGCACCCCAGCTTGCGGATGGTGCGCAGATTTTCTTCAGCAGTCTGCGAGCTTATATATTTTTTTTCCCAATACGGACTGCAATTATAAAGGCAATGCCGGCAGCTGGACACACAAAAATAATTGGTGATCAACCCACCGGAAACCAGCCGCTTTATCTTAAACTCATTCAAGGTACATTTAGTTCTAATCGTTGTTAACTCAGTTTACTTTTTTTACTCTGGGGTAACTTAATATTACAATCATTTTCAGATAATCATAAAAACATTCACTAAAAGACGAAACCCAGTGAAAAGCTGTTATATTCAGAGATGTTTATTACAGTTTGTTGACTAAATGTTGACCCAAATTATTCGCAATGATCAAAATTAAATTTATCAGTCATCAAATCGGAGATGAGACCTAAGCTGATAATGTGATATGTTGTTAAATGATGTGAATATCACAAGTTTTGAAGGGCAGTCAATTTTGCCGATATGTTGGAGAAATCAAAGGTTTTAGATTTGAAAAATAGCTTGTGTGAATTTCATCGTTCGGTTAGCTGGTTATTCAGGCAAAACGCCCGCCAACTGAAATCTTTATCATCTATGATGATTACTCATCGCCCGGCGCGGATGATTACCAGTTCGATGCCGATTATCCACTTGACATCTACCTGTAAAAAAAATCAGCTGAAGGCAAACCGGTGAGCTATGCTCGAATTTGTCTAAAATTTCAACACCAGCGTAAAAAATAAATATTGACAATAAAGCCCGCTTCACCTACCTGGGGATTATTGTTTGTGTTTAAATTGCGCCTCAATATGTTGGCTGAAGCTGAAGCCGGTACAAAATTCACCATTTTCGATTTATCCGCGTTGAAAAAGCAAATTCTTATCTTTATTGGTAAATAGAACAATAAACCATTAGAAGGCTACAAAAAAAGAAGACGCCATCTTTTGTATAAAGTTACTCCCCAAAAAAGATAAATGAAAATTCTGCTTGTAAATCCCAATAGCCCACAAGATAACGGAAGAGATTTAAATAGAGCCCCAATCGCCGGACCATTGTTTGCATTTCAGTCTTTTACAAAAATGGGATTTGGATTACCTTTAGCGCTTCCAACTTTAGCTGCGCATACGCCTTCTAAACATCAAGTTGAAATAATAGATGAAGAAGTTGAACAAATTGATTTTAATATAAAATATGATTTGGTTGGCATAACGGCCATGACTTATAAGGCGCCAAGAGCTTACAAGCTCGCAAAAGCATTCATGAAAACTGGAGCGAAAGTCGTTATGGGCGGAATTCATGCTTCAATGTGTCCTAATGAAGCTTCAGAATATTTTGATTCTGTTGTTATTGGTGAGGCAGAAAAGATATGGCCTAAAATGCTTGCGGACTGCCAAAATAATAATTTGCATAAATTTTATAAAGAGGATGAATTCCCTGATATAAAAACTTCCCTGCCACCACGATATGACCTTGTTACGAATAGGCATTATGTCTACACCTGGCTTCAGACAACAAGAGGATGCCCATATAACTGTAGTTTTTGTATAGTTACAAAACATAACGGACATAAATTAAGGAAAAAAAGCATAAATCAAGTAATTGAAGAAATTGATTCCATTATAAAATTAAAAAAAACATATGGGTTAATTCATAACAAGCGTGACAATCAAACAAGAAAATTTAAAGGCATCTTTGGTTTTGCAGACGATAATTTTACAATAGACAGGCAACATGCAGTCGCTGTTTGTCAGGCAATTAAAAAATATCAAGACGATAACAACATATATTTTTCCTGGTTTACACAGGTCAATAGTTCAGTTGGTTTTGACAATGAATTATTAGAACTAATGGCTGAATCAAATTGTAATTATTTATTAATCGGATTTGAAAGCCTTGAACCTGAAAGCTTGAAATCAATGAAAAAGAAAATGAATTCTCCACAAGATTATTCAATGATAATCAAAAATATTCACGATAAGGGAATAAGGGTAATATATTCTACCATATTTGACGACAACTCAATTAAACGTGAAGCGATCGATTCTTTAATAGCCTTAATTAATAAAACAAAAGTTTTACATGTTTTAACAAATATTCTTACTCCATATCCTGGAACAGATTTACAAGAAGAAATGAAATCAAAAGGTTTAATTTCAAGTAATGACCATTCTCTTTTTAATATTCGCAATTTGGTTTACAAACCTAAAGGAATCAGTAAAAAAGGATTCTATACGAACTATTTAAAAATCAACGACGAATTGTTCTCTTTTGATAAAATAATATCAAGGAGTAATGAGCTTTGTAAAAGTCAGCAAAATTTATCTTTCCCAATTTTAGCAAGAATACCATTGTTTTTAGGTTTCATTGGTACATCACTGTTGCTTTGTCTACGTGGCAAATTAAAACCAAGTATTTTACTGAAATTAATTCATTTATCACCTTCAAGACTATTAGGCAGCGGGAATTTATCGGAGATGGAACTATTAGCAATTGCAGCCGATCACGATGATTATAAAGATAAAGAGGAAAGAAGAATAAAAGGGCTTTTTCCACTCTTTGAACTTGAGATGCTTTTCAGTCTAATCCTTTGTGATATTGATATCATTTAACAATTCGGCTATTTCTTTATCACAGTATATTTGCGGAGAGATCTGTAAATCAACCACCAATACATCAATAGATTAGGGGAAGAAATGAAAATTACAGTATTGGGCGCTGCAGGTAAAATGGCAACCGGTACCATCCGGGATCTGGCTGAATCACCTGAAGTAACAGAAATGGTCTTGGTTGATCTTGAACAATGCAAACATCTCGTGGAAGAACGAGCAAAAAGCTGGTGTAGTAATAAGGCTTCTGTTGTTTCGGTTAATATTAACGATGCGGACAATTTCAGAGCAATTATTCGTGGCAGTGCTACGCTGGCAAATTGCACGACACACCATTTAAACCTGAAAGTAATGGATGCGTGTTATGCAGAAAGCGTTAATTATGTGGATATGGGTGGTTTGTTTCATGTCGCCAAAAAACAATTGCAGTTAAATGACCAATGGACTGAAAAGGGATTAACAGCTGTTTTGGGCATGGGCAGCGCACCGGGCATTGTCAATGTCATGAGCCGATATGCAGTTGATATGCTGGATCGTGTAGAATCGATATACATCCGTGATGGGATTGTCAATCTGGCCCAAATGGACACACCCCTGGTCATTCCCTATGCACTTGGGACCCTACTTGATGAATTCATGATGAATGCTTTCATTTTTGAAGATGGCAAATTAAATGAAGTTCCGCCCTTTTATGGCGGCGAGGTGATTGACTTCCCGGAGCCGGTGGGCACCCAAACTGTATATTGTACAATTCATTCAGAGGAGATAACGATACCCACAATATTTAAATCAAAAGGCCTTAAACATATGAGCTTTAAACTGGCACTTCCTAAAGCTTTTGAAGAAAAACTGCAATTTCTTATTGATCTTGGTTTAGGCGCAAAAGAACCTATCGAGGTTAACGGATCTCCTGTTGTTCCACGTGATTTCCTTATTGCGCTATCCAACAAGCTGCCAAAACCCACAACCAAACCGAATGATCACAAAGTCCTCAGAGTAGATGTATCCGGCGCAAAGAATGGCCAGAAGCAGGAAATTAGACTGGAGATGATTTGTCATCCGTATGAGCCCTGGGAGATGGGAACCGGTGTGCATTCGGTTGGCGTACCGGTTGGTGTAACCAGCCGGCTGCTTGCCAGTGGTGAAATTACAGAAAAAGGCGCATTGCCGGCCGAGGCATGTGTGCCGCCAAAACCATTTTTCAGGCTGTTGTCTGAAAGAAATCTGCACACTTCGGTGATGATAAAGCATGATGTAACCGAATGACATTATTAAATTACTACCTGCTTGTGATCAATCTTGTTTTACCGGTTTTTCGTTCACAGATTCCTTTGGCAACGACTAATTTTTTGCCCAGTTTCTTGCCGTCATTTAAAACCCGGGTGTCCTGTTGGGAAGCTGCTTTTTTCACCGAGGCGGTATGCGGATATTTGAACTTGAAGTATTTTTCCAGTTGCGGATCTCGCTTTTGAATGAGGGCAAAAATGTCTTTTTGTGCTTTTTTACTCACGACATTTGACTCCAGTTTGTCGCGAAATCCTTCGATAATGCCCACCGCAAAATCGGTTTTGCGGTAACGGTTCAATCTTTTTCCCTGATTATATTTACGCCATTGGGCATCAATGAACTGCCCGATGAAATCATGTACATATTCGGCAATTTTTAGGTTTTGCACGACGCCGCTGATTTCCAGGACCCGGCCCATCTTGCCTTTTTCAATGACATAAGCCGCCACCCAAATTCCCGAAACAAAATAATAATCCTGCAGCAAATTGGCCAGATGGTAATCCTCGCGGGGATGGCGCAGGGCAGGGGAGCCGATAAAAATACTGAGAAATTGGCGCTTGTCTTCGTGGCGGTTGATCTCGACATTATGCCTGGCAATTAACTCGTGGGCTTTGGTCATGGCGGCATCGGCCTCAAAACGGTTCTTGCTTTCAGCCAGGGCCAGCAGCTTTTTGATTCGCAGCATGCGCTTATCATAATGACTGACATGATTCTGCAAGAGGCGGTCTTTAAGTGGTTGGTAATTGGCGGAAGCCGCCGGATCAATTCGAAGCAGTTTACAGGCCTGATTGAAGGCCGGTCCGTGAGGGGTTTGCACAGATGCGCCAAACAGCTGTTGGGCAACTTGATGCGCCGTTTCGTGCAGCAAAACATCGCGAATCGAATCCCAGGGGTAGTTCAGCACCAGCTGCCGACTCAAAGAAATTTCACGTTTTTCCCGGGACCAGTTTCCCCACCGGGTCTGCAGATCTTTTATGCCAAAAAGCGGTCTGGGGATGAGCTGACGTTTGATCGGTTCTAAATTGAGCAGTGCGGCTTTCCACTCACAGGCCATCCCGTGCAGGATGTGACGTTCCAGCACCTGTTGGGCCTGAATTATTTTTGATTTCCCGGAACCGTTTGACCTCAAACCTGACATAATTTTTCAGCGGCGCTTTCAAGGGTTTCGCTTTTTTTCGCAAAACAAAACCGTAACACTTTATGATCATCCTTTTGATGATAAAGCGCTGATGGCGGAATGGCGGCAACCCCGTGTTCGGCCGTTAGGCGTTTTGCGAATTCGAAATCCGGTTCGTTGGAAATATGCGAATAATCCAGCATTTGATAGTAGGTTCCTTTGCAGGCAAGGGGATTAAAGCGGGATTTGCCTGTCAGACTTAAAAACTGATCCCTTTTTTGCTGATAAAAATCAGGCAGATCCAGATACAGGTCTTTGTTTTGCATAAATTCGGCATAGGCCATCTGGATAGGGGTATTGGATGCAAATGTCAGGTATTGATGAATCTTTTGCAATTCGACTGAAAGCGGCTCGGGTGCCAGACAGTATCCGATCTTCCAGCCGGTGGTGTGATAGGTTTTGCCAAATGAACAGATAACAAAGCTTCGTCGGGCCAGTTGCGGATGTCTGGACATACTTTCATGCTGCAGCCCATCGAAGATAATGTGCTCATACGCTTCATCGCTGACAATAAAGATTTTGGTGTCTTTAACGATCTCCGAAAGATTTGAAATATCTTCCTTTGCCAGAACGGCGCCGGTGGGGTTATGCGGATAATTCAAAATGATGAGCTTTGTTCTGCTGTTGACGGCATTTTTGACCTCATTCCAATCAATATTATATCTCGGGAATTTTAACTGGACATAAACCGGAATACCGCCGTTTAATCTGACAATGGGATCATAGGCGTCATAGGCCGGCTCGAATATAATGACTTCATCATCTTTCTGTACGATTGCGGAAATCGCTGCAAAAACCGACTCGGTGGCACCGGATGTGATGGTGATCTCGGTCGCCGGTTCGTATTGGGCGCCATACATGTCGTCTACTTTTTCGGCAATTCGTTCGCGCAGCGCCATGACACCCTGCATGGGGGCATATTGGTTATGCCCCTCACTCATATACTTTTCCACCAGTGTAATTAGTTCGGGGTAGGTATCGAAATCCGGGAATCCCTGGGAAAGGTTAATCGCACCGTGCTCAATGGCGAGCTGTGTCATTACAGAGAAAATGGTAACCTCAAGATCGGGCAGTTTAGAATGTAAATGCATATCTGGGGCCTATTGTATTAGAAATCATCTCAAAAAAGTCTTTTGTCCCCATCTCTGCGTTGGGCGCTCACTTCAAGTCCTCGAAATACCAACGTATTCCTCCGGCTTGAATTTCGCGGCCGCCTTGATATGGGACCAAAATCCTAATTTTGAGATGACCTCTAATAATGCTATGGTTAAAGATAAATGCAACAGAATCTAAAATTTTTAGAGGATAAGCTCAAAGAGTTGGATAATAAAATAGCGGAAGTCAACAAACGCATGCCGGCACATTCCGCCAAACCGCCGATTATGATGGAGCTGTTTGCGCTCGAGGATGAACGCGAAGAAGTTTTTAGAAAACTTCAACAAATTAAAAATGCTGAAACAAACAAATCCTGAAAAGCACCTAACTGAATAATCCTTACCCGGAGGCCATCGTGGATAAATTTAACTACCGGTCAATCGGAATCATACACTCACCGTTTAAGAGCCGTGAGGGCACGCCAATCCAGCCAATCGGAGCAACAGGCGTAAGGGCAAAAGTTGAAATTTTTCCGGAGTATGTGGAAGGACTCCAGGACCTGGAGGGATTTTCACATATTATTCTCCTGTATCATTTTCATCTCTCACAGCCCTACAAGTTGAAGGTAAAGCCATTTTTAGACGATGTGGAGCGTGGGCTGTTTGCGACGCGGGCCCCCGCCCGGCCCAATCCAATCGGCATATCGGTGGTGCGACTTATTCAAATTGAGCGCGCAACCCTTTCCGTTCAGGATATTGATATAATCGACCAGACACCGCTGCTGGATATTAAACCGTTTGTGCCGGATTTTGATGTGCGGCCGGTAAAAAGAATCGGGTGGCTTGAAAATAAATCTAAAAGTGCCGATCGGACAATAGATGATGGCAGGTTTATTGAATAATTATGCATGAAAAATACAATAGCAGTAAGATTTGCATAAAATCATAGGCGTCCCCCCCGTTAAGCATTAAGCAAGCGGGTTTAGAATGTATATATAGCTCCGACGGTGTTGAGAATGACTTTGTCTTTGAATTGGTTATAAAGCACATGTATGGCGTGAGAGCCCGTACAGTGACCCACAATGATCTTTTCGGGTTGAAACTTTCGCATATGTTGGATGATTTGCTTTAGCCTTTTTTCAGTTGCCTTGACCAGGTGCAGACCGCCCATAATGGCATATATCTTGTCTCTACCTGTTATTTTTTTGACCTGCCTTAATGTGTTGATAACGCCCCGGTGACTGCAGCCCAGCATAACCACAAGCCCCCTGCCGGTATCCAGAATGAGTGCCATATCATCGGCCAGCATATCGGGGATCTTATGGCCGTCTTTCTCAACAACAAAACCTGATGTCACAGACTCGAAATCTGTTACCAGCGGTATCTCTCCGGTGGTCATTAATCCAGGCACGATCTCCACCGGTTTTGCATCCAGGATTAATTTGACACTTCGTTTGACCAAATCATTTTGGTTAAGGGGGATGCCGATTTTGCGGTATTTTCCTTTGCTTTTTTTAAGCTTTCGCGAAAAGACAGCTGGGTGGGCAAACAGAGAAAAATTTGAATCGCAATCCAGCAGATGCTTCAAGCCGCCGGTATGATCGTAATGACCATGGCTCAGGACGACCGAATCAACATTTTTCATATCAATGCCAAGTACGCGCGCATTATTTTCTAAGGCAAGATACTGCCCGGTATCGAATAAGATGTTGCGGTCCTGGGTTTCGATTAAAAATGCGAGACCGTGCTCACCAATGAGTTTCCGGCTTCCGCCGATGGAGACTGTATTTTCGACAAGCGTCGTAATTTTAAAATTCATTGTAGAAGTTTCGACACCGCTTCAGCAACACTTACAAAAGTTTTGGTGACCGCTGAAGAAGTATGGGCCTCCTGATAGCAGGCACCTGAATCACCGCAGGCAACGACATTGGGATCAAACGGTATGCGGCCGAGAAAGCGGATGCCGGTTTCCCTGGCGGTTCTTTCACCGCCACCGGATCCAAAAAGATCAATCATTTCACCACAATGGGGGCAGCTCAAGCCGCTCATATTTTCGATAAGCCCGAAAATATCCATTTTTACGGTTTTGCAAAAGTTTATGGATTTGCGCACATCGGCCAATGCGACCTCCTGAGGCGTGGTCACAATGATGGCCTTTGCATCGGAGATCATTTGAGCCACTGTCAGCGGTTCATCGCCGGTACCCGGCGGACTGTCGATGACAA
>Ga0255053_10001203_pt1 | contig 14357 bp, 13 predicted proteins | sample JV7_2_22_MG_FD_188635 | JGI IMG/M metagenome (GOLD analysis project Ga0255053, IMG submission 188635) | Seawater microbial communities from Jervis Inlet, British Columbia, Canada - JV7_2_22 | ecosystem: Environmental > Aquatic > Marine > Inlet | place: Canada: British Columbia | collected...
ATGCACTAAAGGGCACGCTGTGTCGATAAGAAAATCAAGTATCGCAATGCTCGCGTTACTGGTGGCCGGTTGTTCCACGATTACGATCGACATGCCGGCGATTACCGAGTCACCCACAGGCGAACACCACAACGGCAAAGTCGTCTGGCGCGATTTATTGACGAACACGCCAGCAAAGTCTCGCCGCTTCTACGGCGAGTTGTTCGGCTGGACGTTCGAGAAGCCAGGCGTCGTCTTCGGCATCGGCGGTGATGACACCTACATGCTGATTCGCCACAACGGCGCGCTGATTGGGGGCATGGTCGACACCAATCCTTTCAAGGAAAAGGAAAACATTTCGCAGTGGATAACGACGATGTCGGTTACCGATATCGATGCCGCCGTTGGGCGTGTCGTGGGCGAAGGGGGCAAAATCCTGACGCCGCCAAAATCGATAGGCTCACGCGGCAAAATGGCCGTCATCGAAGATCCGACCGGTGCCGTGTTCGCGATGATTCAGACCATCGATGGCGATCCTGCGAACAGCGAGCCGGAATATGACGGCTGGCTGTGGGACGAACTCTGGACCAGCGATGTCGACAAGGCAACCGGCTTTTATCAGAACGTAGTCGGCTTTCAGCATACGGATCATGACATCGAGGATACCGACACGACCTATCGCGTGCTGAAATACATGGATCAGCCTCGTGCAGGAGTGCTCGCGAATCCGTTCGAGGGCGAACGGCCCGTGTGGGTGAACTATATTCGCGTCAGTGATTCGTCGGCGATTACAGTGCAGGTGGAAGGCCTGGGTGGTCGGGTGCTCGTCGAGACGCAGGCGCGACCCATTGGCGGCGAGGTTGCTTTCGTTGCAGGCCCGTCCGGCGCTGGTGTTGCGCTGCAAACCTGGCCACTGGATTGAGGAGCAGAGCATGATCAGGAAAAGAATTGCGCAATTTCTCAGGATCGCTTTGCTCGTGACGGTGTGCTCGTTGCTGGCGTCCTGCGAGCCTCCACAGGTTTACGGCAGTGTCGGCTACAGTTCCTACAGTGGCGGTGGCTATTACGGCGGTGGCGGCATGGGCACGAGCGTCAGGGTCGGCGGCCGTATCTACTGATCGCCGATGAATCAGGCGTCGCCGGCCTCGACGTGCGGCGCCAGCCTGTCGAAGATGTCCGAGAGCTCCGGGCGGTTCTCACGCAGTTCCTCGAGTGACAAGCCCGTCATTTCGTAGGGTAGCACCAGCCAGTCTTGCGTCTCGTGAACGTAGTAATCCGGAACACGCAACGATTTCCCGGTCGGCCGATACCAAACAGACGCAATCCGTATGTCCTTCGGCAGATTGCGGCGAGTCTTGCGCGCGAGCTGGTCGATGACCGCTTGCACGCTGGAGCCGGTACTGTAGACGTCATCGACAATCAGCATCGAATGATGCGAACAGAGGTTTTCAAGCAGGTACTGCAGTCCATGCACCCGAATCTGGTCGGCTTTGCTGACCATCTCCGAGTAGCGCGGCGCTCCCGAATATGAGGTCCGAATTGCGATGTGATCGGTTTTGACATCGAAGAACTCGAGGCCTTCCTGCACCGCGATGCCGACGGCGCTGCCGCCGCGCCACAAGCCGACGAGAAAATCCGGCTGGAAGCCTGCATCGTGAATCTCCGCGGCAAGCCGAAAGGAATCGCGCAGCAGGTCGTCCGCGCCGATGTATTTTTTGTCCATTGTTCGTATTCGCTCGCGGTGCGGTAGAATTCAGGTCAGGCATTATAGCGGCCGCACGAAGTCCCGGTGAAAAAATGAGAACAATAATGGACAAGACCGTACTCTCAGCACAGGACCTGCTCGAGGATTCTTTCCACCTCGGGCTCGATGTTCTCGACAGCGGCTTTCGCCCAACCATGATCATTGCGATCTGGCGTGGGGGCACTCCGGTCGGCATGGCCGTACAGGAGATCCTGTCATACTGCGGCGTGGAATCAGACCACATCGCAATCCGTACATCGTCCTACATCGGGGTGGATCAGCGTGGGGCTGTGGCCGTGCACGGCCTGAATTACATCATCAAGAAGATTTGTCACGACGATCGGCTGCTGATTGTCGATGACGTGTTCGATACCGGCAATACGATCGTCGCAGTCATCGCGGAGCTGAAGAGGCGCGCCCGGGACAATATGCCCGAGGACATTCGTGTCGCTGTGCCCTGGTACAAGCCCAGCCGTAACGAGACGGACATCGTGCCCGATTATTTCATTCGCGAAACCGCAGAGTGGCTGGTGTTTCCGCATGAGCTCGATGCCCTGTCGCCCGATGAATTGCGCGCCGCGCGGCCGGAAATCGCAGGCATCGTTGAGAGCATCAAGGCGCCGGCCAGAACCGCCTGATCGCCCCATGCTGACCATGCGCAGGATTTGCGTCTATTGTGGCTCCAACACGGGTGCGCGGCCCGATTATGCTGATGCAGCCGCAGACCTGGCCGATGTTCTCGTGCGTCATGAGCTCGAGCTTGTATACGGCGGCGCAGCGAAGGGCATTATGGGCATTCTCGCTGACAGGGTGTTGGAACTCGGTGGCAAAGTACACGGGGTGATACCTCGCATGCTCCTGGAGAAGGAGATCGCGCATGAGGGTCTGACCAAACAGCACGTTGTCGGATCGATGCACGAGCGCAAGTCGATGATGGCGGCGTTGTCCGACGGCTTCATCGCGATGCCCGGAGGCTTCGGCACGCTCGAGGAACTCATCGAAATCGTGACCTGGGCGCAATTGCGGTTTCACGACAAGCCTTGCGGCGTACTAAACGTTGCCAACTATTTCTGGCACCTGCTGCGTTATCTCGATCATGCCGAACAGGAGGGCTTCCTGCGCGCTGAAAACCGGCACATGTTGCTGACGGACGACGATGCTGCGAGTCTCGTGCGGAAGTTCGAACGCTACACTGCTCCACACGTCGACAAGTGGATCGACGATTAGAAGGTTAGCCTGGGTATGCCTTGTGCCGGTGCGCACAGGTTTTTCGCAAACAGGGAATACCGGATGCCCAGGCAACGGCCCGTGAGGTCGCTGACTACCACAGCCGCATACGCCAGCTGGCACCGCTGCCACCGGTAAGCCGGCGCTTGCGCATCTTCGTGTGCAGGGCGGCGCGCTTGTCGGCCAGCCATTCTTCACGGCCGATCTTGATATCTTCTCCGCGCTCCTTGCGGCGTGCTTCTTCGGCGTCTCGAAATGAACAGAACTCCTCGTACAGACTGATCTCGCTACGCAACGCGCCGAGCACGATTTCGGCGTAAATGGCGTCATCCAGGAAGCCGATGCCCGGGATGTGATCCGGAATCAGGTCCTCGGGGTCGCACAGGTAGGCGAGCGCGCTGAGAACGTGGCGGCGCTCGTCGTCGGACAGCTGCCACTCTTCGTCGTTGATCATGTCGATGACGACGTTCAGTCTGGCGATGCGATCGCCGATGAACGCCGGCAGACTATCAGTGCCCGCTTGCTTGATGAGATCGTGAGCCGCCTGTTCGATTTGTGCGGCGGTCCGGTCGTCCTGCACGGCAGAGTGGGCTTTGTCGACAATGGCCTGGAAGCGTCCCAGGTCGTCGTCGCTGAGCGTGAAAGTGATATCGAGAGGCATTAGTTATTGTCCTTGTTTGCCCCGTCTATCCTAAGGGCCTTGCGCCGAATAGCAACCACTGTCGCGGCTGGAATCAAGGACTTACAAGTCCTTCGCCACGCTGCCGCCGGATGATTTGAGAAAAATCGACCAATGACAGCGAACCTACGGTGCAAAAGCTGAGAAACAGTTCCGAGAATCAACGGTTTAGGGCCGGTAGGATGATCGTGGGATTTGGTTAAATCGAGTCTGTACGGATGAACCTGCACGTCGCGCTGTCCATTCTGCTGATCTTCAGCGCCGCCAGCTATCTGCTGCTCGGCGTTCGTTTGATCGCGTTGAGGCGTGAGGTCGGCAGCGTGCCGATCGGTGTCCTGTTCGTCATCATTTGCTTCTGGGTCATGGGTGGCGCCGTCGAATTGATGTCGACGACCTTCTACGTGTTCTCGATCGGCCGCACCGGGCATTTCATTGGCACGGCGCTGCTGCCAATTGCCGCGTATGTCTGTTTTCGTGAATATACGGGCGCCGAAACGCCGCTGCGTATGGTTGTCATGTTGCTGATCGTACCGCTCGTATCGATCATACTGGCCGCGACCAACCAGTTCCACGAGTTCATGTGGTACCTGCCCGCGACCAACGACGCCGGAGAGTTTCTGACTCGGCCCGAGCGCTGGGGGCCCTGGTTTCTGTTTGTTCATGCGCCGCACAGCTATGCCGTCATCGGCGCAGCATTGTTCACCTTGCTGGTGCACAGTTCGGCGGTTGCGCCCGCACACCGCCGTGGCCTCTTTCTTCTCGTTGCTGCCTGTATAGGGCCGCTGATCGCGGCGCTTAGCTACGACCTGGGCTTCGGATCCAACACGATCTCCTTCATTCCGATCGTGTTCGCCGCCATGCTGCCGATCTACGCCTGGTTGATCATTGGTGAACAGCTTGTCGAATTTACACCGCTGGCGTACGAGACAGTCTTTCAGAATATGCAGGACCCGGTGATTGTGATCGACGATCAGAGCCGTATCATCGGCCTCAACCACCGCGCCGAGCACATGCTGGCAGTGAGCGAGCACGATGCGCTGCGAACGCCACTCGACGAAGTCTTCAAAGACGGATCGACGGCCGTATTCGAAGCCATTGAAACGGCCAAACCACAGAAGATGATGACGTCGACCGGACGTTTCCTGCACGTGCAGGTGTCGCCCATCGAGTCCGCACGAAGCTCCGCGCGCGGTGGCCGGGTACTGATGTTCCGCGACGTCAGCGATGTCGAAAAAGCACAAAGCGAGGTCCGCAAGAGTGAAAAGCTGTTGCGCACGTTGATCGATCACTCGGTAAACGGCGTGGTGCGCCTGCGTTGGGAATACGATGAAGAGCAGGGTGGCAGAACGCTGCGTTCTATCTTCGCCAATGCGGCTGCAGGTCGATTCCTCGCATCCGACGTCGATGAGCTGGCTGATCTGGACGCTGACGAGATCGTCAAACGTGCGATGAATGGCATGGACCGCGAATCGAAGGCGACGATTCTCGATCAATTCCGCAAGTCGTCTGAAGCGGGTGACAGCGTCGATGTCGAGGTCTTGCAGAGCAGCACCGGCGGCGGCCGCTGGTTGCGCATGATTTGCGAGCCCGTAGGTGACGATATCGCTGCCACCTTCATCGATGTCACAGATAGCAAGGCCAAGGAGCGCCAGATGGAGTCGATCGCATGGTCGGATCCGCTAACCGGCGTATTGAACCGGCGGGGCTTCGAGCGGGACGCGGCACAGCGTCTGTCCGACAGTGCCGACGATGCCACGGGCGCCTTGTTGTTTATCGACCTGAACGAGTTCAAGGACATCAACGATCGTTTCGGGCATACCATTGGCGACCAGCTACTGACCATCGCCGCGACGAGACTGAAAAAGAGCCTGCGATCCTGCGACATTATCGGCCGCCCTGGCGGAGACGAGTTTGTCGCACTGGTGCCCGACGTGACCGGAAAAATCGCCGACAAGCTGGCGCAACGTCTGACCAAAGCGCTCGAGGAACCCTACAACATCGGCTCCGAGACCATGAGTTGTGCGGCAAGTATCGGCCTCGCACTCTATCCTGAAAACGCCAATACCCTGACCGGCCTGCTTCGCGAGGCCGACCAGGCGATGTACCGTGCCAAGGCACGCTGTCGCGGTGCAACTGATCTTGGCCACGACGATTTGCTCGAGAAAGCAATCTGATTCCTCTTTCGTGATTTTTGGACCAATCGTAATAAAGGACTCCGCGGTCCGGTCCATTACGTATGAATCACAAGGAACTTGAGTCCAATGCTCGCCAGAGTCACTCAACATATCAACCCTCGCAAAGCGATCCTCGGTGTGTTCGCCACGACGCTAGCGCTGAGCCTGATGTGCAGCCTGTCGATTCAGCACGGACATGCCGACGTGCCGATTGCGGCGACGGCGACGGAAATTCAACCGTTGCGCGCCGGGCAGGATGCGCCCAGATTCACGGTCGAAACGGTCGACAAGGAGCGGTTCGATTTCGATCCGCGCGAGCTCGAGAATCCCGCGATCGTTATTTCATTTCGCGGCGGCTGGTGTCCGTATTGCAATATGCAGCTATCAGAACTGCGACATGTCCTGCCAGAAATTGACGAAATGGGCATTGACGTTCTGTTTCTGAGCGGCGACCGGCCAGAGCTGTTGTATAGCAGCCTGGATGACGACACACGCAACGATATCGACGGGCTCCACTACAAAATTCTCTCGGATGCAGACGCAAACGCGGCCATAGCCTTTGGCATTGCGTTCCGCGCATCGGAGAAGACGATCGCGGGGCGACACAAGAAAGGCCAGGATATCGACGGTTCGTCAATGGCGCTGCACGGTGTGCTGCCGGTGCCATCCGTGTTCGCGGTCGATGCCGAAGGCGTCATACGTTTCGCGTACTCGAATGCCGACTACAAAATCCGCCTGCCTGTGGATGAGCTGCTCGAAGTCGCCTCCGGAATGGCCGTGCGCTAGTCCGGTCCGGCCGGCGGTGATACGCTCGCACATCGCGTCCCGGCCCGAACAATAAATATGATGAGCGATGGGCGACAAAGCCCGATTGCGCGATTCGCGACAATCGCCACCAGGATCAAGCCTCACGAACTGAGCGCGACGCTGCTGTCGTTCTTTTTCGTGTTCGTGCTCATGACGGCCTACTCGATTTTGAAGCCGGTGCGTGACGCACTCGGTGCGGACTGGGGGGCGGTTGGGCTCAGCGTTGCCTGGACGGCCAACTTCGTGCTGAGCGTCGTCGCCGTCAGCGTCTACGGCCTGGCCTTGTCGACGTTGAAGTTCCGCGCCGTAGTGCCAGGTGTCTATGCGTTTTTCGCGGCCACATTTCTTGCTCTTTACGTCGTTACGGTAAGCGTTGCAGAGCCGGTGCTCTTCAACAAAATCTTCTATGTCTGGGTGAGCGTCTTCAGCCTGTTTCACTTGTCGGTGTTCTGGAGCTTCATGTCGGACCTGTTCAACAAGTCCCAGGCTCCGCGGCTTTTCGGATTTATCGCCGCAGGGACCAGTGTTGGCGCGATCGTCGGGCCGCTGATGACGGCTTTGCTGGTGGATAGCATCGGTACCAACGCGTTGATGCTCGTTTCGGCGACCCTGTTGCTGGTACCCATTCCAGTCATCCTCTTGCTTGATCGACTGAGGACAACGGATCTAAGCGACGATCAGGTCGAAACGGAGCGTTCGCCGCACAGGGTTATCGGCAAGAATCCGTTTGCAGGCTTCTCGATCCTGTTTTCGAGCGAGTTTCTGCTGACGATTGGCGCGTTCATTCTGCTGTATGTGACGATCAACACCTTCGTCTATTTCGAGTTGCAGGACCTCACGAAGGAATACGGGATCAATACGCGTACCAAGATATGGTCCTGGATCGATCTCGCAACAAACGGCCTGACGTTGTTTACGGCGGCGTTCATTACCAGCCGGATCGTGACCAGGCTCGGGATGCAAACAGCCTTGTCGCTGATGCCCGGGCTGATCATGGTTGGCGTCCTCGCTCTGGTTGCCGCGCCGACGTTGCTTGTGCTGGCATTTTTCCAGGTATTGCGGCGTGTCGGAAACTACGCGATAACGCGGCCGAGCCGCGAGATGCTGTTTACGCTTGTGGATCGGGAGACACGCTTCAAGGCGAAGCCGGTCATCGATATTGTGCTTTACCGTGGAGGGGATATGCTGACGGCGTGGATGTTCACGCTGCTGGCACAAGGTCTCGGACTCGGGCTCGCAGGAATAGCCGCTGTCATCAGCGGTATTGCGGCAGTCTGGACGGTCGTTGCCCTGCGTCTCGGTCGTTCGTATGAACGCATGGCGGCAGAGCCGCTGACTGAATAAATCGAAGCAAGGAGGAACCAAAGGATGGCGCTGGGAAATACTCAACTAGAATACGGATCTCTCGCAAAGTGGCTGCACTGGCTGGTTGCGATCGGGATCTTTGCGCTGCTCTACCTTGGGCTCGAGCAATCGGACATGGAACGCGGGGCCGACAGGGATGCGATTCGCGCGTTGCACGGATCCATCGCACTGCTCGTACTAACGCTGATGACGGTGCGCATCGTCTGGCGATTTATGAACGAGGTGCCCGCGCACCCGGAAGGTATGCCCGGCTGGCAACGTGCTGCCGCAACGCTCGTTCATTGGGGCATCTACATTTCAGTCTATGCGCAACTCTTTGCGGGTGCCCTGATCGTCGCAACGGGTGGTAAACCGCTGCCCTTCTTCAGCCTGTTTTCGATTCCTCTGCCGGTCGCCGAGAATCGCGCTAATCACGAGTTCTGGGAAGAGGTCCACGAATTCACCTGGATGATCATTGCCGTGCTGCTGGTGTTGCATGTTCTAGCCGCACTCTATAACCACTTCATTGCGAAAAACGACGTACTTAGGCGCATGACCGCCGGCGTACGCAACTCCTGACGAAAGGTGAGCGAGGCGTATATTTGCGATGCCGTCAGAACGCCGATAGGGCGTTACGGTGGCGCGCTGTCGTCGGTTCGCGCGGATGATCTTGGCGCAATTCCCATCGCGGCTCTGATCGAGCGTAATAGCAAGCTCGATCCTGCCGCGATTGACGACCTTGCCTATGGCTGCGCTAACCAGGCAGGCGAGGACAACCGCAACGTTGCACGCATGTCGGCATTGCTCGCGGGATTGCCGGCCACTGTGCCGGCCGTCACCGTGAATCGTCTTTGCGGCTCGGGAATGAATGCCATTGGCAATGTCGCGGATGCAATCCGCGTGGGCGGCATTGACCTCGCAATCGCGGGGGGCGTCGAGTCGATGTCGCGAGCTCCATTTGTCATGGGCAAACAATCGTCGGCATTCGGTCGCAATACAGAATTGTACGACACCACGCTGGGCTGGCGTTTCATCAACCGCAAGCTCGAAGAGCAGTACGGTATCGATTCGATGGCGGAGACGGCCGAAAATGTCGCTGACGACTTCGGTATTTCGCGCGACGATCAGGACAATCTGGCACTGCGCAGCCAGCAGCGGGCCGAAGCGGCAATCGCAAGCGGCGTACTCGCGGAAGAAATCGTGCCGGTCGCGGTGGCGCAGAGGAAAGGCGATCCGCTCGTCGTCGATACCGACGAACATCCGCGCCCCGGCTCAACTATCGAGGGCCTCGCGAAGTTACGGCCCATTGTCCGCAAAGATGGCACGATCACGGCGGGCAATGCCTCGGGCATTAATGACGGCGCATGCGCACTGCTCATTGCGTCCGGAGCTGCGGCGAGCCAGCACGGGCTCGAACCACTCGCTCGTGTCGTCGCCTGGGCAGTCGCCGGCGTCGAGCCGCGCATCATGGGCGTCGGTCCTGCGCCCGCATCGGAGAAGGTGCTTGCACTTGCCGGTCTCGACATCGGCCAGATGGACGTCATCGAACTCAACGAAGCATTCGCCGCGCAGGGGCTTGCATCGTTAAGGCGCCTCGGTGTCGATGACGATGCCGCGCACGTCAATCCGAACGGTGGCGCGATTGCGCTGGGACATCCGTTGGGCATGTCCGGAGCGCGCCTCGTAACGACGGCGGCTTACCAGTTGCGGCGTACGAATGGCCGCTTCGCGTTATGCACGATGTGCATCGGCGTTGGGCAGGGCATCGCGATGATCATCGAAAAAGCGTGAGCAAGAAGCCGACCCCAAGTTTCGATACACCGGCGATGCGCGAGCTCGCCGAAGTCATCCGCGGTCGCCGCTCGATCAATCTTTATCTGCAGACACCGGTGCCCGATGAACTCGTGCGCGAGGCGATCGAGGCTGCAACCTGGGCGCCCAACCATCACGTCACAGAGCCTTGGCATTTCTACCTGCTCGGGCAGGAGACGATCGACCGATGCCTCGATCTGTGTCGTGACATCGTCACCGCGACAAAAAGTCCGGAAGCCGCGGAATTCAAACGCCAGAGTTGGTCGGAAAAGCCGGGCTGGCTCGTGGTTACCTGCCGGCGCTCCGAAGATGAATTGCTACAGCGCGAGGACTACGCGGCATGCGCGGCCGCGATACAGAACCTGATGCTGTACCTGTGGAAAGCAGGGATTGGAAGCAAATGGACGACAGGGGATATTACGCGCGAACCGCGCTTTTTCGACATCATCGGTGTCGATGACGATGCAGAACTCGTCGTGAGTCTGTTGTGGTACGGCTACCCGAAGATTACGCCTGAACAGAAGCGCAAAGAGCTGGGCGAGGTTTTTTCCGAGTTGCCCTGACATAGCGGGACGATCCCGGGGCAATTCTCACTAATTAGCAGGGGGCGAATTCGCCTATAATCTACGCGATGCCATCACTCCTATCCGAATTACGCCGCCGCAACGTGCTTCGCGTCGCCGCCGCCTATGCCCTGGTCGCCTGGATCATTATCGAGGCCGGCTCGGTATTGCTGCCGACCTTTGGGGCCACCGAGAGCGCATTTCAGACTTACGTCATTTTCGTTCTGGTCGGCTTCTTCGTCGCGGTGATTTTCGCGTGGGTCTTCCAGATAACGCCGGAAGGTGTGAAACGTGACAGCGAGATCGATCGATCGACTACACTTGATACCCGACCAAAAATCCTGATGAACTACGCCATCATCGCTTTGCTCGCCGTAGCGTTGGGAGTCTCGATCACCTTCAACGTGACCGGCGTTCGGGAACCGCAGCCAACGGTCGCCGGGCAAGCGGACAGCAAGCCTGCCATCGCGGTGCTGCCGTTCGCCAGTTTGAGCAGCGAACCGGACAACAAGGTATTCGCGGACGGCATTCACGACGACATACTCACACAGCTTGCGAACATAGGCTCCTGCAAGGTGATATCGCGTACTTCGGTCATGGAGTATCGTGGTACCACGAAAAACATTCGACAGATCGGAGAAGAACTTGGTGTCGGCACCATACTCGAGGGCTCGGTTCAGCGGATGGGTGACAATGTCAGAATCAACGTGCAGCTCATTGACACGGAAACGGATGTTCATCTCTGGGCGCAGACCTTCGATCGGCGGCTGACCGCGCAAAATATTTTTGCCATCCAGAGCGAAATATCGGAAGCGATTTCGCAGGAGCTGCGAACAACTCTGACGCCCGCGAAACAGGTACGGGTCACAACAGCCCCGACCGAGGATCTGCGCGCCTACAGTGCGTACATTTCGGGACGGGACAATCTGTATCTGAGGCGCCTCGAGACATTGCTCAAAGCTCAGGAGTATTTCGAGCAGGCCATTGCCTTCGATCCGGATTATGCGGCTGCCTATGCCGGCCTGGCAGAAAGCGTGTTGTTGCTGCAGATCAATCACCAGGCGCTGCCGCAGGACGCAGCCAATGAAATCGTGCGAGCCAACCTGCAAAAGGCGCTCGAACTCGATGCCGATCTTGCTGACGCGTACGCGATCAAGGGATTGCTCGAAAGCAGGTCCTGGTCGCAGACTCGAGTCGGCAACGGCAACGTCGTTGCCGAGGCTGCCTTTCGCCGTGCCATTGAGCTGAATCCCAACCATGCCAGCGCATACATGTGGTTCGCATCGCTGCGTGACACGGAGCAGCGCGACGAAGAGGCGATTGAGCTCTATCAGCGGTCCATGGAGCTCGATCCGCTAGGCCGCATACCCTATACCAACCTGCCCACTCTGTACGCACAGCGCGGGCAAAATCGGCAAGCGATCAGGCTGTGGCTGGATGCCATAGAGATTCATCCAGAGTGGCCGACGCCGTATCGGTATCTCGGTACCCATTTGCTGGGTATGGGGCGGCTTGATGAGGCGTTTGCCTGGAATGTCGAGGCGGCAACTCTCAGTGACGATCCGATAGGCGATTTTCTTAATGTTCGCATTTACCTGGAGTTCGGTGAGCTCGACAAGGCGATCAAGCTCATGGAAGGTCTGCCTGAGAATCATCCGTTCAGTAGTCTGCTGGAGGGAATGGTCCTGCTTGTCGAAATGAATTATCGAAATGCACTCGACTTTTTCTCTGCAGCTATTGCCGCCGACAACAACAGCAGTGCGTTGCCGTTTTTGACGTTTATGGCTGCAGAAGTTGCATTGTTGGCCGACGATCTCGACAAGGCACGACAGTACACGCTGATGAATCAGCCGATTCTGACGGCGGATGGCGAGCTACCGATCGACCGGTTTACTGTTGCCGCAATAATCCGGTTGGCCTACATCGAACGGCGCGAGGGTAACAAGTCACGAGCGCTTGAGCTGCTGCAGGCAGCGCTGCCGGTCGTGCAGGAGCTGCCACGACTGGGCATGTCCGGTCAGGGCATACTCGAGGTGCAGATCCTGGCGTTATTGGGTCGTAAAGAGGATGCGTTCGTCGCGCTGCGCGAGCTGGTCGATGAAGGCTTTCGCGGTCCGTTACTGGCTAACATTTGGGGGCTCGATGAGGACCCGTTCCTGACCCTGCTGCAAGACGATCCCCGCTTCACCGGCATCCTGGACGAAATCAGCGAGTCAGTCGCGATGATGCACGATCATGTATTGCGGGCAGAAAGCAGCGGCGACTGGGACAGTCTTCGTGCGCTGGCGGACATCATCTGATTGTCAGTGCACTGTGCTCGAACGGCGTGATCGCTATTACACGCCGGTAATCAGTCGCGTGCGAGTTCGTCGGGGTGGTGCACGATCGGACCTGCGCAAATCAGTGGGCGCAACAGGAAAATGACGAGCATGGTGATACCTGCGCCGCCGATGATGAGCAGGGCGTTGCGCACGGAACCATTATAGATCGACGCACCGAGTACAGCTCCCGAAGCGCCGATAAGGTTCTGGATGGTACCGATAATCGATGATGCTACGCCGGCAATCTTCGGTAACGGGTCCAGTGCCAGCACCATTGCATTCGACAACACGATCGGTACCGCGAAAAAGAACAGGCAGACGCAGCTCCAGACCCATGCAAAAGGTACTTCGTTCAGCACAGCCGCAAGCAGCAACTGCAAAGAAGCGATGGCCATCATCGAAACGCCGATGCCGATCAGCCGAACGAGCTCAATCCGGACCACGAGGAGGCGATTCACCATGGAGCCAGCGAGGATCGAGAGTCCTGCGCAAGCAAAAATTAGCCCGTAGGCTTGCACCGTGAATCCATAGATTTCCACTGCAAGTGCGGCCGATACGGCGATGATGGACATGAACCCGGCCGGCGGGACAACGATGAGCAGCAGTCCAAAGATGCTTTGCCGGTGACCAAAAAACTCGGTGAAACTTCGTTGCAGCTGTCGCAACGGGTGCCCGTCGGCATTCGGCGAGTGCGTTTCGACGAGGTATTGCCGGATGCCGGCGAGCATCAGGATTCCGCCCGATGCGATGGCAATGAACGGCGCGCGCCAACCCCACTGTGCGACCAGGAGCGCACCGAAGGTGGGCGCAACGACAGGCGCGACTGTGAATATCATCGTCATCAGCGACATCAGTCGTGCCGCATCCTTGCCGCTCGAAATGTCGCGCACGATCGCTCGCGACAGCACCACCGCCGATGCGCCGCCCATGCCCTGTACGAATCGTGCTGCGAGCATCACTTCGATGTTTTGCGCCAACGCGGCGACGCTTGCGGCCAGCGCGAAAAGGCTCAGACCGATGTAAAGCACCGGCAGCCTGCCAAGACGATCAGAAAACAATCCTGCCGGAATCTGTCCACAGGCCATGCCCAGCATGAAGACGCCGACGATTAGCTGTCCGCGTGGCAAGTCGGTGGCCAGCGAGCGCACCATGGCGGGTATAGCGGGCAGGCTCATATCGACCGTCAGCGCCGCGACGGCCGTCAGCAGGCCGAGCGTAGCGAGGAAACTCCGCTTGGCAACGAGAGTCGAGTTCATGAGCTGCAGTTCGCGTGGGTTACTGGTTCGGGCCGATGGAGCGCCCGGCGATCAGCAAGTCTGACAGCGGATTGCCGCCAAGCCAATACGACAGCTCGCGGGGATGGTCGAGGTCCCAGATCGCGATGTCCGCACGCTTGCCGACCTCGAGTGTGCCGCGCTCGTCGGCCAGGCCGAGTGCTCGTGCTGCCTCACGCGTCACGCCCGCCAGGCACTCCTCGGGCGTGAGCCGGAACAGGCGACAGCCAAGGCCCATCGCAAACTGTACCGAGCATAGTGGCGAGGTACCGGGATTGCAGTCAGTCGCAAGCGCGACCGGTACCGAGGCATCGCGCAGTTTTTCGACCGGCGGTTTTTGTGTTTCGTTGAGCGTCAGGTAAGCACCGGGCAGCAACACGGCAACCGTGCCTGACGTTGCCATCGCCCGAACGCCCGATGCGGACGTGTACTC
>Ga0255053_10001205_pt1 | contig 14354 bp, 13 predicted proteins | sample JV7_2_22_MG_FD_188635 | JGI IMG/M metagenome (GOLD analysis project Ga0255053, IMG submission 188635) | Seawater microbial communities from Jervis Inlet, British Columbia, Canada - JV7_2_22 | ecosystem: Environmental > Aquatic > Marine > Inlet | place: Canada: British Columbia | collected...
CGACGCACTGTCGCCCTTACGTGCCGAATCGACCAGCTGCAAACTATCGTTTGCCAGCGAGACCGGCGTTGTGATCATCAGCAGCGCCATCAAGCCGGCACGGCTGACGCCAATCTTCGAATTGATCAATTCCCCGTACATGACAGATTGATAGCGACTACACAGACAACAAGTCGACCTTGCCCGTGCTGTCCCCGAATTTGTGGGCCTGGATACCAAGTTTGTCCATGATGCTCAGGTACAGGTTTGATATGGGCGTGTCTTCGGGATACTTGATATGCCTGCCTCCCTTCAATTCCCCCGTGCCCCCACCGAGCAACAGGATGGGCAGGTTTTGCAGCAAGTGTTCGTTACCGTCACTAATGGCGCTGCCATACATGATGATCATGTTGTCCAGCAGTGAACCATCGATGTCCGGCGTCGCGCGTAGTTTGTCGAGGTAATAGGTGAACAGCTGGGAATGATAGTGATCAATCTGCGCAATCTTCTCCAGATTGACCGGATCATTTCGATGGTGAGAGAGCGAATGGTGAACATCAGCGATTCCGATCTCCCGGTAGGTCCGGTTGCTTTGCTCGGGCCCGGTCATGAAAGTGATCATGCGGGTCATGTCCGTCTGGAACGCCAAAACCTGCAGATCAAACATCAGCTTCAGATGGTCAGCAAATTCCGGCGGGACACCGGCCGGCCGTTCCACGGAGGGGAATTCACGTTCGGTTTGCTGCTCGGCCATCTGGATGCGTCGTTCGACATCGCGCATGCCTTCGAGATATTCGGACAACCTTGCCTTGTCTTCAGCGCCTACCTTGTTCATCAGGCGCGACGCGGCCTCTGTGACGGAATCGAGAATGCTGCGCTCCGTTTCGATCCGGGCAAGCCTGGCCGCCGGATCGGTACTGCGGCTGTCACCGAACAGGCGCTCGAATACCGCTCGGGGGCGATATTCGATAGGTAACGGCGTGGTGGGTGAACGCCAGCAAAGCGTCATCCGATATGCGCAGCTCCATCCCTTTTCGCAACTGCCGACAACGTCAGTGTTGTGCAGGCCGAGTTCGAGCGAAGCCAGCTGTGTGTGCTGACCCAGATCCCTGGCGATGATCTGATCGATAGATGTCCCGACATGTCCCTCACGCAATGGATGCACGCCGGTGAGAAACACGCCCCCCGCGCGCTCGTGGGGTGCGGATTCGCCCTCGCCTGGAAGCGCATCACCAGCGCTGTTGTTCATTCCGCTGAGTACCAACATCTGCTCTTTGTAGGGTGCCAGTGGCTGCAGAGTCTGTGGAAGTTCGAACGATTTTCCGGTCACCGCGGGCGTCCAGAATTTCATATTCATCCCGTTGGGGACGTACACAATCGAAAACCTTCTTGCGGCCTTGGCCGTTTCATTCAACGCGGCGAGGGCCGGAAACATGGCATCAAGGACCGGCAGGGCGATGGCGGCGCCTGCCCCGCGCAGGAAGCTGCGGCGAGGGATGGGCTTCTTAAATATCATCATAAGTGGGTACTCTCCGCATCTGAAATGGCGTGCTCTGGACAATAGCCATTATTATGGAAGACAGTCGATGTTCGTCCGGCGCTGACTCACGCATGATAGCGCGCATGACCGGTGCATCATGGTATTCAACTTCTCTGCCCAGGGCATAAGTCAGAAGTTTCTCAATGGTCGTCAGGATGAAATCTTCCTGGCGTTTTTCGATCAGGACCTCACGCAGCTCGACCAAGCCTGTAAACGGCGTACCGTCGGGCAGGGTGCCTGAGGAATCAATAGCTGAATTTGATGCCGAATCGACTGTTCGCCATTTTCCAACAGCATCATAATTTTCCAGGGCAAAACCCAGGGGATCCATCACTTTGTGGCAACTGGCACAGACGGGATTGGCCCGGTGCTGTTCCATCTGTTGCCGCATGTTCAATACCTTGCCCTCGTCGTTTTCAGCACGGAGGCTGGGAACATTCGGCGGCGGTGGCGGCGGTGGTGCGCCAAGGACGTTCTCCAGTATCCACTTCCCCCGAATAACCGGCGCAGTCCGGTTCGGGTAGGACGTTACGGTCAGGACACTACCTTGTCCAAGCAATCCGCCTCGGGACGAATCGGGTAGGGCCACCTTTCGGAAATGACTGCCATAGACATCCGGGATGCCGTAATGCACTGCAAGCCTGTTGTTAACAAACGTGTAATCGGCGTTCAGCAGTTCCAGTAGTGGCCGATCATTTCGCAATATATAGTCAAAAAATAACTGGGTCTCGGATCGGAAAGCCTGTTTGAGATTGTCGTCAAAATAGGGAAACAGATCGGTATTGGGTGCTGTGGCATTCAGTTTCCCCAACTGCAGCCATTGCGAGGCGAAATTTTGGATCAGGGTGTCGGAACGGGGATCGTCCAACATTCGTCGTACCTGCTGCTCGAGGACTTCGGGCCTGGATAATCTGCCCGACTCGGCGAGGCCCAGGAGTTCTTCATCGGGTATCGTGGCCCACAGGAAAAAAGACAATTGCGTGGCAAGTTCCAGATCCGAGATTGAAAAGATCTCGCCGGGTTCGGCTTCCTGCGGCTGCTCGACTACGAGGAACAAGAATTCGGGGCCTGCCAGCATTCTTTCGATGGCAAGGCCGATACCTTGTTCAAATCCGCCACCCTGACCCTGGCGGTAAAACCGCATCAGATCCTCCAATTCCAGGTCCGTTGGCGGTCTGCGATAGGCGCGGCGGGCAAGACCGGAGAGTATGCGTCTGGCACACGCCTCATTGTCATTGCGCGCCGGCCGGCAGGTCAGGATCTTTTCGCGGCTTGCCGTTTGACCAACGCCCCTGGCGTTGTAGGGCCCGCCTACCGCAACCGTATGTACCGCCGGGTCGCCACCCTTGTATTGCGCGTAATCATAGAGTGTGTGGCGGGCGTACAGGGGTTCTTCGGGAATTGTCGTTTCTTTAAGAAAAGTGACTGTGAGTTTTCGTGTGCCGGCCTTTGCAGAGAATCGGGCCTCCAGGGCGTCATCGGCTGTGCGCTCGTAATGTTCCTGTTCAACGTCACCCGATGAGCCGCTTGAAAATATTCCCGCAGACTTGCCGTGTTTCTCACCACCTATGGTGATTTGAGTGATCCGCTTGCCATCCAGGCGAAGGTCAAATTGATGGGGTTCGGTCAGACCGCGAATATATTCACGTGAGTTTCTCTGAAGCCGGACCTGGACTACGTATTCACCATCCATCGGAAAATGATGATTCACCGAAACGCCGCCCCGGGAACCGAACGGCATGTCCTCTCCCATCCATTCTGTTTGCATCAGATAACCGGATACGGTGTAAATATCGAAAACCGGCTGCATCTCCGGCTCTCCCAGAGCCTGACGACGGACTTTTCGTGCTGCCGATATATATTGCTCCGCCAGCAATGGTGACAGGGTCAATACATCTCCAATATTGTCGAAACCGAACATGGTGTCATCGGACGGCAGTATCGTGTCATCGTTAATTTCGACCGCTAACAAATCACGCAGCGCGTTGATGTATTCAGTCCTGTTCATGCGGCGAATGGAAGGTCTGCCCGGATGCGGATGCACACTGGCATGCTTGTCGAGGGAGGTTTCGAGGTAATCGGCGAAGGCATCGTACGTCGCCAGATCGGGGCGCGGGATGCCGGCCGGTGGCATGGTCCTGACCTTGAGTTTGCGTAACACTTTCTCCCAGATCTCCGCCTCGCCAGCGACGTTGCGCAAGTCCGCGTTTTGCAGAGACAATCCGGCTGTCATCAGGACATCATTGTGGCAGCCGAAGCAATAGCTATGGACGGTAGCCTGTAAAGACGGGTCGTCTGAAGTTTCTGAAGGTGCTTGTTCCGCTTCAGATACCGCCGCGCATGTAAAGAGAACCAAACCGACAATGTACAAGCCATGCTTTCGCATTGAACCGATGCCCCCAATTTCTATCCTGGCCGGATAGATCGAGCCCTTAGTTATTTGACGGACAGGACATTCTATCGCGTCGGCACCGCCCGGCCCCACAAAAATCAGCGGCCGGGCAGGCAAGACCGTAAGGGATTGATCCGGAATTGAAAAAGTGGTCGGGGTGAGAAGATGTGACTGGTTGCTTCCCGGCGCCTCGCCCTACGGCCGATGTTGCGAGATTCCCGCCCCTGCCTCCCGAAGGCGTTCCGGCGTTCAGGGGCGAAATTCTTCTAAATAGATCCGGTACTTTTGCCCCCGTCACCTGTCCTACCCGTGAATTCTCGCTGTGGTTCCTGGATCTTCATGCCTTCGTCATGGGGTGATTCCAAAGCGTCACCGGTCTCCACCACTTCTATCGCACGCCCGAATGTCTCTCGTGCCGATTTTCCTTGGCTCTTACCTAACATCCATTTTCCAATGCCAGCAAGAAAAACCGCCAAAAACAGTCCTGGAGATCGGCTCGAGCCGGATGCAGCGAAAAGTGTCGCGAGAACGCTGGCAATGGCCAGCAGGAAAAAAGCGATAGCCAGGACTTTTAACATTATTTTATTTGCCTTGTTCATGACATTCTCCGAGTTCGCGACCGTGTCGTGATGCTATGCAAACCAGACAGTACTGCTTCAAATAGACCAAGCGGTGTCGGTATTTATTTCACAGCTTCGTTATGCCGCGCGATACCTTGAGAGAATTATCCAGACCAACTCAGTCACCTCGCTACTTGTTGGCGCAGTTCGTGGTTCTTGGGTTATTCCGCGGCATCTTCATCGATCTTCGCTTTGAGTCGCTTGCTCGCCCGGTGATGAGCCATTTGCTTATAGGTACTTATACGTACTGCCTTGATTTACCCGATCGTACGGCGATTCGATTGTGACCTAAAGTCTATTCAAAGCAGGCAGATGCGTAACAACTGCGAGTTGTACCGTATAGGTATATTCCGAATTGAGGGATTGGCTCGCGCGGAAATAATGGGTGCCGTCTCGCGGTCATTATTTGTATGAAATTATCGGTGGCGAAAATCGCAAAAGCAGGCCTGATGTTGCATCTCATGGCCGCCGGCGTGCTACTGGGAAGTGCGTCAGCGACCGCTGCCAGCGTTGGCGAGGTCGCTCCGGATTTTGAGATTGCCACTCAGAATGGAAATGTACTTCGGCTGTCAGAGTTTCGTGGGCGAAAGCCGGTCTATGTGGTCTTTTGGAATACCTGGTGCTCGTATTGCATCAAAAAGACGCCCAGGTACAAGAAATTGCAGGAGCAATTCGGGGATAAGATCGAAATCATTGCCATCAATACGACCTGGAGTGATTCTCAAGAGGAGATGCGCTCATTCGAAGAGCATCATCACATCAATTATTCAACAGCGTTTGATACCGGTGAGCAGATAACCGATCGCTATCAGGTATTCAATGTCCCCACCGAATTCATAGTTGATGTCAATGGCGTCATCCGCTACCGGGACAGGGTGCCTGAGTACCTGGCAGCGCATCTTCCAGACTGGCTATTACCGTATGTGCCGACAAAAAACGACGATCAGCTGGTCTGTTCCAAGTGATTTTCCCAAGGGGACATCAGTCCGACAGCGATTCAAACGCTGAAGATTCATCGCATACCGAACGTTTGGGCCGGCGTACTTTTCTAATACGGGGTGGAGCCGCACTGGCGACCGCGGCAGCCTTGGCGGGATTGCCTCTTGCGTTGCGTAAGGAACTCACCCGGGAAACCTCGTTCGTCTTGTTTTCTGCTCAGCAATGGCAGGCTGTGTCCGCGGTTCAGGAGCACCTTTTTCCACACGAGCCGGAATCCCCGGGCGCGACGGATATCAACGCTGCCGCGTATCTCGAATGGGCGGTAACAGCACCCGGGATTGACCCGGATACAAAAAATACTATCGTCAATGGTGTCGGCCGCCTTCAGGATGCGAGCCGTGAGCGCTCTGACGTTCCGTTTAATGACCTGAGTTTCGAGCAGCGGGAGCAGCTGCTGCGATATCTGGCTGACGAGACGCGCTGGGGTCGCGCCTGGTTGTCGTTGATTCTTTACTACATTTTCGAAGCATTGCTGTCCGACCCGGTGTATGGCGGCAATCCCAATGAGATCGGCTGGCGATGGCTGGAACACCAACCGGGTTTCCCGAGGCCGCCGGCAGACAAAATATATGGAAAACTAGGATGATCGACTGCGATGTCTGCGTTATCGGCAGTGGCGCCGGCGGAGGACCGGTCGCACTAACACTGGCAGAGGCAGGTTTCTCGGTCGTGGTTTTGGAGAAAGGCCCCTGGCTCACGGAGAAAGACTTTTTCAAAGACGAGATTGCCTGTTGCCGACGCAATACCTATTCGCGGAACCTGCAGGAAGAGTTTCACGTCGTAGAAGAGCGCGAAAAAAACGAAGGCTGGGTCGCAAAGCCTACATACGATTCCAGTTGGGATTTTTGGAATGGCAACATGGTGGGCGGATCATCGAACTTAATGAGCGGTTTTTTTCACCGCCTCAAACCCAAAGACTTTCGCTTGTTGTCGGAGTTTGGTGCGATCGAGGGCGCCAATATCGCCGACTGGCCCATCAACTACGACGATCTAGAGCCGTACTACACTAAGGTGGAGCACGAGGTTGGCATCTCTGGCCGAGTGGTCGATCACCCGAACCTGGAGCCACGCTCGACGAGCGACTATCCATATCGGGCAACCGTGGAGCACCCTGTCGCCGGATGGTTTGACGAAACCTGCCAACGAGAGGGCCTGCATTCGATCCCGGTCGCACGTGCCATATTGCCGCAAAAGATTAACGGAAGAGGCAGCTGCCAGTACTCCGGCTATTGCGGTAGTTATGGTTGTTCATCGGGCGCCAAGGGTAGCTCGCGCGCAGCGCTGCTGAATCGTGCCGTGGCGACCGGCAATTGTCATATTCGAGCAGATTCCCATGTCTATCGCCTGGAAAGCGATTCAAGGGGCCGCGTGGTGAGTGCAAATTACTACGATAAAAACGGTTCCGCTGAGATTGTCCGAGCAGAGATTTTCGTCGTCGCTTGCCAGGCAGTGGAAACGTCCCGATTGCTCTTGTTATCAAAGGGCCCACGGCATCCAAACGGACTGGCAAATGACCATGGCCTGGTTGGAAAGAATTTGCTGTTCGCTGGCGGCGGTGCCGGCACAGGCAGTTTCTTCTTCGACAAGCTGGATCCCGAAAAGGCTGCTGCACTCAAAATTCGAGGCCCATTCGTCAACCGGGCGCTACAGGATTGGTATATTATCGATAATGATGAAATGGGGCGCATGAAGGGTGGCACCATCGAGTTCCTGTTTCGACACCCGAATCCGATTGGTCGTGCGAATAGGCAAAAGTGGCACTCAGATCGACTTCTCTGGGGGCGACCACTAAAGAAGAAGCTTAAGTCCCACTTCGCGGATGCAGCCTACCTCCGATTCGAGACTTTTTGCGATTGGCTGCCCAATGACGACTGCAATGTGTCACTGGATACGACACTGAACGATAAATGGGATACCCCGGTCGCACGGATAAAAATCGGCAACCATCCACACGATTTGAAAATAGGCCGGTACCTCGCGCAAAAGGGCCACCAGATGCTAAAGGACATGGGTGCGGATAGCGCAAGTTGGAGTGTCAGCGGCAAACCGCCGGTCAATCTGATTGCGGGTGGTTGTCGTTTTGGCAACGATCCGGACACATCCGTCCTCGATCCCAACTGTCGTGCACACGATGTCGAGAATCTATACGTGGCCGATGGCAGCTTCATGCCAACTGGCGGCAGCGTTCCTTACACGTGGACAATTTATGCAAATGCTTTTCGCGTAGCTGACAAGATACTGGCTGAGCTCGGCGGCGCAGGACAATCCAGGCTACTGACAAATTAACTTCTTGGCTCGTGGTATTTTCCTTGAATGCGCTAATCATGTAACCGCAGTCAACTTGTCAGTCGCATCGACTACACAAAAGAGAGTTCAGCAAACAGATCATGATCAGATAAGGATATCCGCCCTGATAAACCCTGTTCCGCTTTGAGGCCTAAGAGTCCATCGACCCAAATAGGAATCGGGGTGCGCATGCATTGAGGGCTGGGAGATAGCGTCTCCAACGAAAAGCCGAAGATACGGACGCGTCCTTAACCTGAAACCATGAAATCTGCTTGCTCAACTGGAGGAGTCCAGATACATAGCGGACAATGCTTGCTACGTACTTCTCACAATTGACGCTACTTTCTCGTATCCGCAATAAGTGTGGAAGCTCCTTCTCCACCCGCGCATTAACAAGAAAGGATGCTTCCATGAAACCTACAACTATACTAACGCTGGCCGTCGCGATTGCATGTGTGTTTTCTGGTTGTTCCGACCGCGACAACGCACCAGTGCGTTCGGGCAGCGACTTGAATGTCGTCGACGTAACCGCGAGAGGGCTCGAGTTCGAGGCGCCCGACGAGATACTGTCCGGGTGGACGACCTTTCGGTTCAATAACGAGTCCGGCATGATCCACTTCGCCGTTCTGCAACGCCTGCCAGAAGGCATCGCGCTAGAAGATCAGCAGGAGCAGGTAGCGCCGGTGTTTCAGAAAGGAATGGATCTGTTGAATGCGGGCGAGACCGACGCAGCCATGGAAAAGTTCGGCGAACTCCCCGAATGGTTCGGTCAGGTTGTATTCGTGAGTGGCCCCGGGCTTACCGCGGCGGGACAAACCGCCGAGACGTCCGTGTATCTCGAGCCTGGTACCTACCTGTTGGAGTGTTACGTGAAGACGAACGGCGTCTTTCACTCTTATAACCCGTCACCTTCCGCTTATGGGATGGTCCACGAACTCACCGTGACGGAAGAATCCTCAAACGCAGCAGAGCCCAGTGCCACACTGACGATTACGCTGTCGAGCGTACGTGGGGTTGAGGTGCAAGGAAACCCGACACCGGGAGAACACACCGTCGCGGTCTACTTTGAGGACCAGCAAATCCACGAAAACTTTCTCGGCCATGACGTCCACCTGGTACGGCTGGAGAATGACACGGATATCGAGGAGTTGGCGATCTGGATGGATTGGAGCCAGCCGACGGGCCTCGAAACACCTGCACCGGCCGAGTTTCTGGGTGGCGCCCACGAGATGCCCGCAGGCGGGACGGCGTACTTCACCGTTCGCCTAGAGGCGGGCGATTACGCCTGGATTGCTGAGGTGCCCAGCCCCGCAGAGAAGGGCATGTTGAAGACCTTCACCGTTCTGCCCAACGGTAGCAGTGGAGACTGAGAACGCGAGCCGCCGAAGATCCCGATAACGGCCGTCATAATTTACCTAGATTTCCATCCAAATATTCTTCCCCGGGCCCGCTTTAAGGCTTCCCGTTTAAACTCCGGACTGTATCGTTTATATCGCTTCTTCTTCGTCATAAGACACGTCCCAGCGCATTATCGCGCCAATCTAATGGTGTCCACCAAACCGGGGCAAGTCCTGGAATAAGGGGCAACCCATTGCGGACATTGAGTTTGGTTGTGACAATCAACGGAGATCTGGTAGTGGAGATCCTCCAATGGAAGAGATTCTCGAATTCGATGACGAAACCTCCCGGGTAGTAGAGGAGTTCAACAGCTCACAAGGGGCGATCGAGAGACGCCGGAGGATTATTGAGGCGTTGGCATTGCAGGCCGGCGAAACAATCCTTGACGTCGGTTCAGGACCTGGCAATCAAGTATTTGAGATGTCCTCGATTGTTGGGCCCGGCGGGCGAACTCAAGGTGTCGATTCTGCCGAAAGTGCGGTAGCGATCGCTTCCAGGCGTTGTTCAGGGTTGCCCAACGTACACTTCGAACTTGGGGACGCAATACAGCTCCCGTTCGACGACGAAACTTTCGACGCCGTTATGACGAGCCAAGTTTTCGAATATCTGGAGAACGTAATGGGCGGGCTGCAGGAAATATACCGCGTGCTCCGTCCGGGAGGTCGGGCGCTAGTTCATGACACTGATTGGGGTGCGTTGTTATGGAATTCCTCTAACGCACAGAGGATGGCCCGGGTAATGGAAGTGTGGGATAGACATTTGGCAGATCCGCATCTGCCTCAAACTCTCGCCGCCAAACTCCGCGATGCAGGGTTCAGCGATATCAATGTAGAATCCATCGTTCAAATAGAAACTGAATTTGATCCTCGTAGTGTTAGTGGCATTCTAATGAACTTTATAGCCGGATACGTGGAGTCCCAGGGTATCCCGGAATCAGAAGCAAATGCCTGGAAAGAAGATCTCAAGAATCTCGGTGTTGCCGGCGGATATTTTTTCAGTTCGAACGAGTACATATTTGTTGGGAGAAAACCCAGTTAGCATTTCGCAACCGAGTGTAGCGTTAAGTGGCCGCTTGTGGCTGTTAGCGGAAGTCAGAATCTCGTATTTCCAGCGTATTTGACGTCCGCTCCGCGCCCTCATGAAACTGCCGCTGTTTCTTTGATTCATCGGTATTTACGCCATGTTATGCGTTTCAGGCAAAGTGTTGCATCGACCGATTGAGATCGCAGCCAATTGCGGTCATTCAGGAAAATAAAATTATGGAGAAAGCATAGGTAGAAAAGTGTCTCTTAGAATTTGGCTCAAGCGGTCCCATATGCTCTGACGACATACAGTCTGCAGGACAGCAGCGGAAGAACCACATTGAACAGAGACGTGCCCGCTTGAGCAGGTCCAGAAATAGACCTCCTCCTAGTTGAAACAACAATTCATACTCTGCTATTTATTGCGTACTACTCGCATTGGTGAGAAAGTTGTTCTTGGACGGTGTGCAAATATAGGTGCACCTGCTTGCCCAATGGAGGAATATCAATATGGCGGACGTAGAGTGGCATATCGAAGGTAAGTATGTTGAGTTTTGTAGTTGTGATCACGGGTGTCCTTGTGAGGCCATGGCGCCTCCAACTTATGGACATTGTGAGGGAATAGTCGGGATGCAGATCGATAAAGGGCATTGGGGCGATGTCAATATGGATGGTGTACTGATCACTTCCACCTTTTTCTTTCCGAGAGCGATGCATCATGGCAAGGGCCGCATGCAGCCAATCCTGCAGGATCATACGACGGAAGAGCAACGCGAAGCGATTTTCGCGATCATGTCCGGTGAAGGCCAACCTGTTGGAACCATGTTCAATATTTTCAGTGTAGTCGTCGATGACATCTGTGAGCCTCAATTCACGAAAATTGAGTTTGAGTGGGACATCAAAAAACGGACAGCACGTATTCATGTCCCCGATCTGGTAACAGCGACCGCTGAGCCAATCCGAAATCCCGTAACCAATGAGGAAATTGCCATTCGAACCGTCTTGCCGGATGGATGGGTTTTCTATGAAGCCGAATTGGGGTCGGGCACTGTCAAGAGCATTGGCGATATTCGGGTTGACCATAGCCAAAGACACAGCTCGCTAGGCTTCTTTGCCTTCAACAATAATGGCATGGCTTACTCGTATGAAGAGACAATGAAAAACAAGTCTCTCGACAATGTCGCTTGATGTTATTTAGAACCGGGATCGCAGGGCAGGCGATGTAATCGTCGGCCCTCTGATTTCAATGTGACCCAAACCTATCCACCTTCTGCCACGTCCAAATTAGACGCTGGCAAGATCGAAAAGATCTTGTTGCAGGACAGACGGCTAGTGGTGTTGGCTTTGTCGTCTCTCAGTGCGTTGGCGTGGGCCTACCTCGTTGTCATGGCGAGGCAAATGGCGGCTGGTGATATGACGTTGATGGGGATGGGCGCACCACCTGCCATGCCCGGCTCAGATATGATGGGCGCCATGACTACGTCGCCATTGCCATGGTCGCTTTTGACCTTTCTGCTCATGTTCATCATGTGGTCGGTCATGATGATCGGTATGATGATTCCAAGCGCGGCACCAATGATCTTGCTTTTTGCGCGGGTTCAACGGCGCAAACTTGCCGATCAGGCGCCAACGACTCGCATCGCAGCCTTTACTGCCGGTTATCTTCTCATCTGGACTTCGTTTAGCCTCATTGCAACCGGGCTGCAACGGGCTCTGACGGAACTTCGCTTGCTTTCCCCAATGATGGAAAGCACAAGTCAATTCTTGGCGGTTGTCGTTCTACTCGCGGCCGGCATTTACCAACTCACGCCCCTTAAGTTGGCCTGCCTGAAGCATTGTCAATCGCCGATCGGTTTTCTGACCAGCCATTGGAAAAATGGGACGTTGGGGTCCCTGAGCATGGGGATCGAACACGGCATGTTCTGCCTGGGCTGCTGCTGGCTGTTGATGGCACTGCTATTCGTCGGCGGGGTAATGAATCTGATTTGGGTTGCCGTGATCGCGACTTTCGTTTTACTCGAGAAAGTCGCGCCTAAAGGACAAATTGTCGGCAGGGTGGGTGGCGTCTTGTTAATCGCATTTGCCGGATATGTGGCTTTCCATCCTTGAGGCCTATTCGTGTCTCAAACGTCTGTTTTGGGTCGAGGCTGTGTGAAAACGCAAAATCGGCCGCTTGAGATCGTTTCCAAGCTACGCGAATATTCAGTTGGGGTCAGTTGCTTACTAACAGGACGCTATCGGCTCGTAAGCCAGTCAATAGCGTCTCACGTTGTGTTTGAAGGCGACTTCTGGGGTGAGATTGTTGCGGAGTTTTCACACAGCCTCGGCCGTTTGCGGCCCATTTTGCGAGTGTAATTCTGGTTGATTGAACGACCGCTTCACCTCAATACTGTGGAAAAACTCCGATACTCCGAAACCACAAAACTTCATTGAGTTTTTTTGAGTGCCAGACGCGCAATCTAAGGTGACTTTCCGGGCCTCCAAGAGGCGTCTGAGCAAGTTTTCATGCGTTTCTGACTACCCCCTCATATCTAGAGTAAGCAAAGGCGCTTAAAACGCAAATAAGATCTGGCCTTTAGTCGCGGTAAGAGTTTTTCAACAGTATTCCTCAGAAGCGGCCAGTCGTTGCAGCCTTTCCTCGCTTCCCCAAGGATGAAGGGGCAGCTGCACCAGTGTAATTCTCAGCAATTGCATCGGGTCGCCAATCGACGCAACATGCGAACCATGCCCCTGCGATACTTCACCGATACCGGTATCGAAGTACCCGCCGTGACGACTGAACAGATGGTTGAAGTGGATCGGGTAGCTATAGAGGACACCGGGCCTGATCTGCTTCAGATGATGGAGAATGCCGGTCGAAATCTGGCAGAACAGGCTATCGCGTGTCTGGGTGAATCGTGGTTCGGGGCGAACATCGTCGTCCTGGCCGGAACCGGTGGCAATGGTGGGGGAGGCATCTGCGGTGCCCGGCACCTGGCGAACCGGGGCGTCCCGGTACAGCTCTGTCTGGCATCGCCTGACGGCCTGGGAGCGGCGGCCAGGTGGCAGCGGCATATTTTTCAAGCCACCCCCGGACGGGAAGTCGACATTCATTCGCTTACGGGCTCAAACGAGCGGGTCGATATTATTCTCGACGCCATGATCGGCTACAACTTACAGGGGGCACCCCGGGGCAACGTGCTTCGTCTCATTCAATGGGCAAATGGCACGGGCGCACCGATTCTCGCTCTGGATATTGCCTCTGGCGTGAATGCCACGACTGGCGAGGCTTCGGGCGACAACATAAAAGCGAGTTGGACTCTGACTCTGGCGCTGCCCAAGACGGGGCTGCTGCCCGAGCACACCGGAGACCTGATCCTTGCCGATATCGGAATTCCGCCGGGCGCTTACGCTTGGGAAACTCTTAAGTTGCCCTACACACCACCGTTCGGGGACAGATTTCTGGTGCCCTTGACCATGATGTTGGTGCAGTAGCTTACCCACGCTGGATCGTTATCCTCGGCTCATATCACATCTGCCATAGTATTAACGCGAAGCTCTAAGGGGAGCAAGCGAATCATGTGTCACTGATGTGCTGGTGGCCGATGAGTTTGGGATAAACGCAGGGCGACTGAGGCACTGGTCGAATGCCGCGAAGCGAGCCGGCACCGCCGCTGAGGTCGTGATTTTGCGGGATATGCGTAAAATACCGTTTTGTGGTGACCGATTGATGAACCGGCTCACTCATAATATTTATGACACTCCCGATGTCGGAAAGGGCAAAATGTGAGCTGTTTGTACCGCCTCGGTTGGCGTATGTCCCCCACGGGTAGCCGGGAAACTCGGCAGTAGAACCTGACGCAACGCTGATATTCGGGGTAGAGCCGTTAAGCGAGAAAGAGCCAAAGCTTAAGTGATTTGCTTCCAAGACACAGAGACTCTTCGCAATGATAGTTGTCGTGGCACGACAACTGAATTTTTCAAGTATGTGGCTTTATTGCCATTTCTCTCTTTAGTGATCTTTGTTGCGTGGCCATCTGCTCGAGCAGGTCAACATGAACAGCAGATCTTATCGCCAGAGAAACCGGTCTCTGACGGATTCTCTCTGCAACTGCCGTTCGGGCTCAAGCCGGATAGTA
>Ga0255053_10001209_pt1 | contig 14343 bp, 12 predicted proteins | sample JV7_2_22_MG_FD_188635 | JGI IMG/M metagenome (GOLD analysis project Ga0255053, IMG submission 188635) | Seawater microbial communities from Jervis Inlet, British Columbia, Canada - JV7_2_22 | ecosystem: Environmental > Aquatic > Marine > Inlet | place: Canada: British Columbia | collected...
CCCGGCCAGGGAGGCGGCCTCGTAGCAGACGCCCTCCATCAGGTCGCCGTCGCCGGCGAGGGTGTAGATCCGGTGGTGACCGGGCCCCTCGCCTTCGCGGGCGAAGCGCGCGCGGGTCATCCGCGCGGCCAGGGCCATTCCGACGGCGTTGGCGAAGCCCTGCCCGAGCGGACCCGTGGTCACCTCGACGCCGGGGGTATCCCCGTACTCCGGATGCCCGGGGGTGATGGAGCCGAACTGGCGGAAGGACTCGATGTCGCCCCTCGAGAGCTCGAAGCCGAACAGGTGGAGCAGCGAGTAGAGCAGCATCGACGCGTGGCCGGCGGAGAGCACGAAGCGATCGCGCAGCGGCCAGGCGGGATCACCCGGATCGAAGCGGAGATGGTCGTCCCAGAGCAGAAAGGCCGGTCGCGCCAGCCCCATCGCCGCGCCCAGGTGACCGATCCCGGCCCGCTCCACGGCATCGACGGTCAGGCCCCGGATGGTGTTCTCGATCTGCTCACGCAGCGCGGGGGTGAGCTCCTTGGCCATCGCTCCTCCGCAGCGAAATCAACTCGGCAGCGACGATAACAGCCTTCCCCGCGGAAGGGGAACCGGGCGCGAACGAAGGCCGGCAGGGCACCTTGCCGGCCGATCACCGGCAAAAACCTGCCCGCAAGCGAGCCCGCAGGGCGAGTGCGCAGTGAGCCGTAGGCGAACGAAGGCCGGCAGGGCGGCTTTGCCGGCCGTTAACCGGCAAGAACTGGTCGGGGTGGTGGGATTCGAACCCACGACGCTGACCCCCCAAAGATCAGGCTCTAGCCACTGAGCTACACCCCGACCCCGCCAAAGCTATCAGAGGTCCATGGGGATCGCCTCAGACCAGTTTCACGCCAGCTGGATCGGATGGAGGACCTTCTCGTCGAGCCAGGTGACGATGTCGCGCAGCGCCTCGGCGCAGATCTCGTGCCCCATCTCGTACTCGCGGTAGGTCAGCGCGACGCCGAGTGCGGTGAGCTGCTGGCGCGACTCCCGGGCGCGGTCGACCGGAACCATCGGATCCTCGGTTCCGTGTACCACCAGGACGGGGAGATTCTGGTGGGTGGAATCCGGCTGGATCTCGGCGGTGAGCCCTTCCGGAATCCAGGAGGAGAGCGCGGCCAGGCCCGCGAAGCGGGAGCAGTCGCGCAGTGCCAGGTCGAAGGCCAACGCGCCGCCCTGGCTGAAGCCGAGCAGCACGATCTTGCGCGGATCGACGGGATAGCGCTCCTGCGCGGCGTCGAGGAATGCGAGAACCGATTCCGATGCCCGTGTGACCTCGGCCGGGCTTGCGTGGTGGTCTTCGTCGAGCGGGTACCATCCGTAGCCGATCGGACCTTGCGGAGTCCGAATGCCGACCGGTCCCTGAGGGCTGAGCACCAGGGCCTCTCCCCCGTTCAGGACGGGAGCGAGACCGATCAGGTCGTGGGCGCTGGCACCCCAGCCGTGCAGCGCCAGGACGGTGGGAAACGGGCCTTCGCCCATGGTAACGTGAGCGGCGTATAGCAGGTCCATCGCGGCAGCATACCGTCGTGGGCGGGCCTCGTCCCCTCTGCTACATCCCCTACCATGTCGCCCCCCAAGAGCCTCTTCGACAAGGTCTGGGACGCGCACCGCGTGCGAGAGCTGCCCGACGGGCAGACCCAGCTCTTCATCGGCCTGCACCTGATCCACGAGGTCACGAGTCCGCAGGCCTTCGCGATGCTCGGCGAGATGGGACTCCCGGTGCGATTTCCGAAACGCACCTTCGCCACCGTGGACCACATCATCCCGACGGACTCCCAGCTCCGCCCCCTCTCGGATCCCCTCGCCGAGGAGATGATCCAAGCGCTGGAGCAGAGCTGCCGGGAGCACGACGTCGCGCTCTTCGATCCGGCCAGCGGCCTGCAGGGCATCGTTCACGTGATCGGACCGGAGCTGGGGCTCACCCAGCCGGGCACGACGATCGCCTGCGGCGACTCCCACACCTCGACCCACGGCGCCTTCGGGGCGATCGCCTTCGGCATCGGTACCAGTCAGGTGCGCGATGTGCTGACCACTCAGTGCCTCGCCCTGGCGCGGCCCCAGGTGCGGCGCATCGACGTCACCGGGAAGCTCGGACAGGGCGTCTACGCCAAGGACGTGATCCTCACCATCATCCGGCGTCTGGGGGTGAAGGGCGGAGTCGGCTACGCCTACGAATACGGCGGGGCGGTCATCGAGCACATGACCCTCGAGGAGCGTCTCACGCTCTGCAACATGTCGATCGAAGGCGGCGCCCGGGTCGGATACGTCAACCCGGACGCCGCCACCTTCGACTACCTGCGCGATCGCGAGTTCTCGCCCGGAGGCGAGGCCTTCGACCGGGCCGTCGAGTGGTGGCGCTCCATGAGCAGCGATCCCCAGGCCGGCTTCGACGACCGGGTGGATCTGGAGGGCGGCGAGATCGAGCCCACGGTCACGTGGGGAATCAATCCCGGACAGAACTGCGGGGTGACCGAGGCGCTTCCCTCGCCGCAGCAGAGCCGCGAAGAGGAGCGCGCCTCCATCGCGGAGGCCCTCGCCTTCATGGAGTTCAAGCCCGGAGCGCCGATCGCCGGAACTCCCATCGACGTGGCCTTCATCGGCTCCTGCACCAACGGGCGCATCTCGGACCTGCGCGAGGCATCCCGAGTGGCGAAGACCGGCAAGGTGAAGCCGAGTGTTCGCACCTTCGTGGTTCCGGGCTCCCAGGCCGTGGCGCGCCAGGCCGAGGAGGAGGGGCTCGACCAAGTCTTTCGCGAGGCCGGCTTCGACTGGCGGGAGCCGGGCTGCTCGATGTGCCTGGCGATGAATCCCGACAAGCTCGTCGGCCGCGAAATCTCCGCCTCTTCGAGCAATCGCAACTTCAAGGGACGGCAGGGATCGCCCAGGGGCCGCACGCTCCTGATGTCGCCGGCCATGGTGGCCGCAGCCGCGATCCACGGCAGGGTGGTCGACGTCCGGGAGATCCTGTGATGGCCGAGAAGAGAGTCGAACGCATTGCGGGCCGGGGCTGCGTGCTGCGCGGCAGCGACATCGACACCGATCGCATCATCCCCGCCCGCTACCTGCGCTGCGTCAGCTTCGAAGGGCTCGGCGAGCACGCCTTCGAGGACGATCGGACCCAGGCCAAGGGGAATCACCCCCTCGACGACGACCGCTTCGCCGGCGCGTCCATCCTCATCGCAGGAGAGAACTTCGGCTGCGGCTCCTCCCGAGAGCACGCGCCCCAGTCGCTGATGCGTTTCGGCTTCGACGCCTTCATCGGCGCATCCTTCGCGGAGATCTTCGCGGGCAACTGCACCGCTCTCGGCCTGCCCTGCGTGACGCTCGAGCCCGAGGACCTGTCGCTCTTGATGGACACCGTCGAGCTCGATCCGGGCCAGGAGGTGGCGATCGACCTCGAGGCGCGCACCATCACGTCACGGGCCGGGACGATGGCCGCCGGCATCCGCGACGGCACCCGCCAACAGCTCCTGGACGGCACCTGGAACGCCGTCTCGGTGCTGCTGGAGGCCGGTGACGCGATCGAGCGCGCCGCGGAGCGGCTTCCCTACCTCGGCGACTTCTCCCGGTAAACGAGCGGTCGCGGTAGGAACGGCCCTTCACCCGTGAGGCCCAAAGGCCAATGAGGTTCGGGCCGCCCCCCGCACAGATCCCGGCGTGCACCACTCATGCACCGGGCTCCTGCCTCGGGTCAGACGCACAGACGCTGCTCCGGGTAGGGGTGTGAGATCCGGACGTAGGGGATCCAGCGTCGAGCCAGCCGGTACATCCGTCTCCAGGTCAGACGGGTCTTGTGGCTTCGCCGCCTCAGGCTGCGATACCACAGACCTATCACCTGGTGACGGAACAGGTTGATTGCCCGGCTGTTTCTGGGCACACCGTAATACTGGGCGTGCCCCCGCACCACCGAGGCCAACCATCTCCCCACTTCGGGAACGGGATCGTGCAGGCGTATGCGAAGCTCCGTCTTCACGGCCTTCACCTTCGCCCGCAGCCTCTTCTTCATCGTCTGCCTCAGCACCACGAACTTGCCATTCCTCTTTGTCGCGCAGATATGCGTGAATCCGAGGAAGTCGAAGGTCTCGGGCTTACCCTGACCCCGCCTCTCCCGAGCCTGGGCCGCGAACCGACCGAACTCGATCAGGCGCGTCTTGTCGGGGTGCAGCTCCAGGCTGAACGTGTGGAAACGCTCCCGCATGTCCGCCCAGAACCGCTCAGCATCCGACTTGTATTGGAATCCAGCGATGATGTCATCGGCGAACCGCACGACGATCATCTCGCCGCGAGCGTGCTTCTGACGCCATCGCTGGGCCCAGAGGTCGAATACATGGTGGAGGTAGAGATTGGACAGGATCGGGCTCACGCTCGAGCCCTGTGGCGTCCCCTCCTCCACCCGTCTCCGTTCCCCGTCCTCCATCACGCCGGCCTTCAGCCACTTCTTGATGTGGCGGACGACACGACGATCCGCGATCCGGTGCTCGACGAACCTCACCAGCCACTCGTGGTCTACGGCGTCATAGAACCCACGAATATCGGCGTCGAGCACCCAGCTCACCTTCCTCCGCGTGATCCCCACCGAGACGGCGTCCAGCGCATCGTGCGGGGACCGCCCGGGTCGGAACCCATAGGAGAAGCCGACGAAGTCGGTCTCGTAGATCGCGCTCAGTACCTCGGCCGTCGCCCGCTGGACGATCTTGTCTTCCAGTGTGGGCACCCCGAGCGGCCGCTGCCGCCCGTCGGCCTTGGAGATGAACACCCTGCGAACCGGCTTCGCGCGATATGCTCCGCGACGCAGTCGATCGGACAGGTCCTCGAGATGGCTCTCCAGCTCCTCTCCGTACTGCCTCCACGTCTGCCCATCCACCCCAGCCGAGGCGTTCCTCTTCATCGAGAAGTACGCCTCACGAAGGCGACGGGCGTCGTACACGTGGTGCCAGAGCGTCGTGAACCGCAACTCCCTGTCGTTGCTTGCGGCCTGTCGTACCCGGTCCAACGCACTTTGCAGGGCTACCCGATCCTGTGCCCGGTCCCTGTCGTGTCGCACCGGATTCCCCTTGGCCAGCCCCCTTCCCTCCACCGCCTCCGCAGGGCGCGGCGCACCGCCCCCCTTGTTCGGCGGCTTCCCGGGTACTATGGGGCTGTCCGACTTCCCGCGTTCGTCCACTACCGGGGTACCTCCTCGGAGTTTCCGGTACGGACCAAGGCGCCACCCCTGGCCGAACGCGGGATCTCCCGGCTTCCGTGCGTGGTGCTTGAGTACATGCTCAGGGTCTCCGACCGCGCGGAGCCGAACCCGCCACTCGCGAAATCGCGACGGGCCGTGTGGCCTTCCGCCTCGTCCCAGGACGTCGGCGCTCCAAAGTTGGTCAATATTTCGCGGCTCAATACCCGGCCTGTACCTCCCCCTGTCAACGCTTCGCCCATGCCCTCACGGGCAAAGGCGCATGACTCAGGGCCGTTGTGATTCGCTATATCTTCAACGCGAGGAACTCTCATCCTCAACACCTCACCGGCTTTGCCGGCGCTCTCGGGACGTTGTTGAATGTTCAACTTTTCGGGCCCGCCGAGAAGTTGAACATTCAACAACGTCCCCGCTGGCTCAGAGAGCGCATCCATTCTCGAGGAAGGCCTGGTAGATGACTTCCTGCATCTCCTTGGAGAGCTCGATGTCCCACGGCTGGGGGTAGTGGCGGGCGATGAAGCCCCCGTTGAACCGCGAGAAGGCTTGGGTCATCTCCGCCACCTCGGTCCGGACCTCTTCCACGGTGACACCCGGACTCGTAGACCACTGGATGTCCACCGTGTTCCAGAAGCAGATCTTGCCCCCGAAGGCGTCGGTCAGTCTTCCGTGCCCCATCAGGCGCGGCTGATCGAGCTGCACGACATCGACACCGATTTCGATCATGTCGGGAATCATGTCCACGATGAACCCGCAGTTGTGCCAGAAGTAGTGCATCCCTCTCTCATGGGCGGCTTCGACGAGGCGCGCGTAGCGGGGCCTGTAGAACTCCCGGAAGGTGTCGATCTTCATCTGGAGCTGCGTCTGGAGCCCCCAATCCTCGGCTGACATGAAGGCGTCCACCGGTCCGATCCGGACCCACTGGTCCATGATCGCGATGGTGAGGTCGGTGAGCTGATCGAGGAGCGCTTCGAGTCCATCGGGCTGCGTGTAGGGAGCGATCATCAGGTCTTCGAATCCGATCAGGTGGCGCATCCGCTCGTACATCCCGATCGGGTTGTGCCCGACGACGTACTTCCCGGCATCGCTGGCCCGCTTCACGTGGGGAGCCATCCAGGTGAAGCGCTCCGGAGCGGCTACGTCCGGCCAGCGGTAGCTGCCGAGTTCGCCGAGGTCGCGAAGCGGGTGGTGAAACGAGTGATCCCACCAGCGCGTCGTCACCTCCCAGCCGACGCCCCACTCGTCGGTACGAACATCACCCAGCTCGGCGGGGGATTCTGGCTTCTCCTGTCCTCTCTCCAACCACTCGAGCACACCGGTCTCGAAGAAGTCCGTCTTCATGGGGACCATGAAGCTGTAGGGGATCCGCGGTGGAGCATCGAACTCGACCGCTCTCCGGACGATCTCCCGGCTGTTCATCCCCGGCGGCACGGGTTGGGGTTCGAGCAGCCGCTCCATCAGCCCTTCGGGAACCGTGGTCATCTCCGGGTTACCTCCTGCGGCGCGATCGTCCCCAAGGAGATTGTATCCCCATCGAGCGCCAGAACAGGCGGGGATCAATGTGGCCCGGGGTATGGTCAGGAAGCGACCAGTTCGCATTCTCGCAGGGCCTCGTCGAGCATCCGCCTCACCTGCTGGTGAAAGCGGAAGCTGACGTGGCCGCCCTGGTACCACTCGATGCGAGGGCGATCCCAGTGACGCCAGAGCCACAGCAGACCGCTCGAAATCGGGAGCCAGGCCTCGCGCGGCCAGCGCTGTTGTTCGAACATGGGGAAGCCTCCGGGATCGAGCGCGAAGGCGCGGACGCGCCAGCATGACCCCCGGGATCGGACGCCGCCGCAGGGAGCCCACCATGAGAAACCTCGTCCTCGCACTGCTCGCATCGATTCTCGCCAGCTCGATGCCCTCACCGTCCTCGACCGCGGGCGGGCTCGAGGCGGAGATCGACCGCCGGGCGGCGGAGGTCGAGCCGGCGGTGATCGCATGGCGCCGCGACATCCACCAGCATCCGGAGCTCTCGAACCGCGAGTTCCGAATCGCGAAGCTGGTGGCGGATCACCTCGAAGAGCTGGGAATCGAGGTCCGGAGAGCAGTCGCCCACACGGGCGTCGTGGGCCTGCTGCGGGGAGGATTGCCCGGCGGGGTGGTGGCGCTGCGCGCCGACATGGATGCGCTGCCGGTCACCGAGGAGGTCGACCTGCCCTTCGCCTCGAAGGTGCGCACCACCTATCTCGGGCGTGAGGTCGGGGTGATGCACGCCTGCGGCCACGATGCCCACACGGCGATCCTCCTCGGCGTCGCCGAGGTGTTGACCGGCGTGCGAGAGGAGCTTCCCGGAAGCGTGCTCTTCCTCTTCCAGCCCGCTGAGGAGAGCGCACCGCCCGGGGAGGAGGGGGGCGCGCGTCTGATGATCGAAGAGGGCGCGCTCGAGGATCCCAGACCCGACGCCATCTTCGCACTCCACGTCATCCCCCAGTACCGGGCCGGCGAGATCGCCTACCGCGCCGGTGGCGCCATGGCCAGCTCGGACAATCTCGGGATCGTGGTGCGGGGCAAGCAGACCCACGCGGCCTACCCCTGGCTGGGCGTCGATCCGATCGCCGTGGCCTCGCGCATCGTGCTGGCGCTGCAGGCCCTGCCGGGCCGGCAGATGGACGCGCGGCTCCCCTCGGTGGTCTCCATCGGCACCATCCACGGGGGCGTGCGTTACAACATCATCCCCGATGAGGTCGAGCTTCGCGGAACCATTCGCACCCTGGAGCCGTCGATGCAGCCCGAACTCCACCGGCGCATCCGAACCACGGCGACAAAGATCGCCGAGAGCGCCGGCGCCAGCGCCGAGGTGGACATCCAGATCAACTACCCCGTCACCTACAACGACCCGGAGCTGACCGCGCGCATGGAGCCGACACTCAGGCGCGTCGCCGGCCCGGACCGGCTGCTGAGGGGGCTCCCCCGCACCAGCGCCGAGGACTTCGCATTCTTCAGCCAGAGGGCGCCCGGCCTCTACTTCTGGCTGGGGGTCCGGTCCCCCAACGTCGCCGAGAAGGACGCCGCGTCGACTCACTCGCCGCTGTTCACGGTGGACGAGAGCGCCCTGATCCTGGGAGTCCGCGCCATGGCCAGCCTGGCGGTGGACTTCCTGACCATGGAGAGCGCGGCCGACGCGCACTGAGGGCCCGATCTTCGCCACCCGCGCCGGTGCCCTGACGCGCAGCGTGACGCAGGGCGCCAAGCCGATCCTCGAGCGGCTTGCACCGCCCCGCGAGCGGCGAATCTCGCCACGAGATGCCACCCACTGGGATACAATCCTCGACCGATGGCTTCCGCGATCCAGACACCTCGGATCGACGAGCCCTGCTGGCCGATCGTGGACGGGGGGCAGATCCTGTTCCTCCTCGACGCGGCGAGCGGTCTCGAGGAGCGCCTGCTCCGGGCCTGGGTCGAACGCAGCCTGCCCGAGGGCGCCGACCCGACTGAAGTCGAGCTCTTCAGGATTCCCTCCTCCCGCCGGCGCCGGTGCCGACGGCTCGACCCGAAGCTCGAAGCCGCACTCGCCGCCGGGGAAGATCCGATCCTCGCGCCTCTGCGGGTGGTGTGGCTGGCCGAGAAGCGGCAGGGCTCGCGCTCGGCCCGCCTCTCGAACGTCCTCAAGCTCGAGGATCCGCGAGACCCGGACCCGTTTCGCGAGCACTGGCTGCTGCACACCGCGCCGGAGCGCTGCCGCATCGTGGCCGGCGAGCCGGCGCCAGCCTCCGAGCTCCGTCAGCGCTGGCGAAGCGCCGTCGGCTCCGACGTCGGCGATACGGTCGGGATCGCCGAGTTCGTGGCCCGACAGGCGGTGCTGGCCCTGGAGCGGGCGGAGCGGCGCCTGCGCGGCAACCGCTACAAGGTGGCCCGCTTCGTCGACGAGGACATTCTCTCCCGCCCGGCCTTTCGGGGCGGCGTGACGCGGCTCGCCCGGCGGCTCGGGCGAAAGGAATCCTCCGTCGCCAAGGAGGCGTCGCGTGACCTGCGAGAGATCGCCGCCAGCCAGAGCCCCTTCGTGATCGACCTGGTGGTGCAGCTCTGGCGCCTGATGTACTCGCGCGGATACGGCGACGTGCTCCAATACGACCGCGACGAGCTCGAGGGGCTGAGCGCACTCGCCCAACAGCACCCGGTGGTCTTCCTGCCCACCCACAAGTCGAATCTCGACCACGCGGTGCTCCAATCCATGCTCCACGAGAACGGACTTCCGCCCACTCATACAGCCGGCGGGATCAACATGAACTTCTTCCCGCTCGGCCCGCTGGTGCGGCGCAGCGGGGTCTTCTTCATCCGGCGCAGCTTCAAGGACAACGCGGTCTACAAGTTCGTCCTCCACCACTACATCGACTACCTGATCGAGAAGCGCTTCTCACTGGAGTGGTACATCGAGGGCGGCCGCTCCCGCCCCGGAAAGCTCCTCCCGCCCCACTTCGGGTTGCTGGCCTACGTGGTGGACGCCTACCGGCGCGGCAAGAGCGAGGACGTCTACCTGATCCCGATCTCCATCGCCTACGACCAGATCTCCGACGTCGGCGACTACGCCGCGGAGCAACGCGGCGCGGCCAAGCAGGCCGAGAGCTTCGGCTGGTTCCTGCGGATCTTGCGCCGGCTCCGCAGGCGCTACGGAGACATCCATATCTGCTTCGGGGAGCCCGTCTCGCTTCGAAAGGCCGTCGGCCCGCCCGAGCCGACGGCCGAGCCCAGCGCGGACGAGGAGAGCCTCTCGCTGCAGAAGCTCGCCTTCGAGGTCTGCGTCCGCATCAACCGGGCCACGCCCATCACCCCGATCTCCCTAGTCACCCTCGCGCTGCTGGGCCGGGGCGACCGTGCGCTGAGCGTCGAGGAGATGATCGACGCGCTCGGGAATCTGGTGAGCTACGTACGCAAGCGTCACCTCACCACGACCCAGGAGATCGACCTCGACACCGCCGACGGCGTGCGGCGCACCCTCGACCAGCTGGTGGATAACGGCGTGCTCACCCGCTACGACGAGGGTCCCGAGACGGTGTACGCGATCTCGCCGGATCAGCACCTCGCCGCCGCCTACTACCGCAACACGGTGATCCACTACTTCGTGAACGGAGCCATCGCCGAGCTAGCCCTGCTGCGGGCCGCCGAGGACGACGTGACCGATGGCGCCGCCGAGTTCTGGGAGGAGGCGCTGCGGCTGCGGGATCTCCTCAAGTTCGAGTTCTTCTTCGCAGAGAAGGAGAGCTTCCTGGCGGAGCTCCGCCAGGAGCTCTCGCTCCACGATCCCAGATTCGAGAGACGACTCGAGGACGGTGCGGACGCGATCACCGGCCTGCTGTCGCGGATTCGCCCCTTCAGCGCGCATCGCATCCTCCGGCCCTTCCTCGAGGCCTATCGGGTGGTGGGCGATGCCCTGGAGCGACGGGATCCCGCCGAGCCCCTGGATGAGGCGGCCTTCCTCAGCGAGTGCCTGGCACTCGGGAAGCAGTACACCCTGCAGCGTCGCATCAAGAGCGCCGAGTCGGTCTCGAAGGTGCTGTTCGCCACGGCCGTCAAGCTGGCGAGCAACCGCGGGCTCACGGATCCCGGCGGAGAAGATCTCGCCACCCGGCGCAGCGCCTTCGCCGAGGAGCTGCGCGAGGCGATCCGGCGCGTGGACGCGGTGGAGGCCCTGGTCCAAGCCCGCCTCTCGGGCCTGATCGATTAGCAAGCGCAGCGAGCCCGCCAAGTCACCCCAGAGAGCCGATGAGATCGGCGATGGCGTGCCAGGTGTCGCGGAAGGCGAAGACGAGCACCACGGCGAGAACGGCGGGGACGAGGAAGCGAAGCAGGCCCCGCCACAAGAAGAACCAGCGAACGCCTTCGGCACCGACACTGACATCGGGAGTGGGGTCCCTCTTGCCCCAGCCGACCATCAGGGAGAGGAACAGGCCGCCCAGCAGGAGAAAGACATTGGCCCCGATCTGGTCCATCAGGCCGAGGACGTCCAGGCGAAGAGCAGAGGGGATGCCCAGCACCGCGATGGCGGCGGCAGAGAGCCAGGCCGCCCGGCGGCGGGTCCAGCCCAGGCCGTCGATCACCGACGCGGCCACCACCTCCAGCAGCGAGATCGCCGAGGTGAGCGCCCCCATCACCAGTGCGAGAAAGAAGAGCAGTCCGATCACCTGGCCGGCCGCCCCCATCGTGGCGAAGGCCTTGGGAAGGGTGATGAAGAGCGCACCCACGGTGCTCGCGACGACATCCTCCTGAAGCCCGAGAGCGAAGAGCAGCGGAAAGACCACCAGCCCCGCCACGAACGCCACACCGAAGTCCGAGACGGCGATCATCAGCGACTCGTGCGGCAGGTGGTGCTCGCGGGAGAGGTAGCTGGCATAGGTAAGCATCGCGCCCATCCCCAGGCTCAGACTGAAGAAGGCCTGTGAGGCGGCGTCCTTCAGCACGTCGAAGGAGACGATCTCCCGGAAGTCGGTCTGGAGGTAGTAGGCGTAGCCGGCCCCCGCGCCGTCGAGGGTGGCGGCGTAGATCGCCAGGCCGATCACCAACAGGGCGAGCAGCGGCATCAGGACCACCGAGACCCGCTCGATGCCGGAGCGGATCCCTCTGGAGACCACCAGGGCGGTGACGGCCATGAAGGCGACGTGCCAGAGCACCGCGGGGATGCCTGTGGCAATGGCCTCGAAGTGCGCGCCCGAGTCGTCGGGGAATCCGACCGTGAGGCCCTCGAGGGCATAGCGAACCGTCCATCCGGCGATCACGCTGTAGTAGGACAGGATGACGAAACCGGCCGCCACGAAGAGAGCGCCCAGCGGCTTCCAGGCGGGGCCCCCGAAGTGCACCAGGGCCTGAATCGGGCTCCTGCGCGCGCTGCGACCCACGGTGAGCTCGGCGAGCATGACGGGAAGCCCGACGAACAGCGTCATCGCCACGTAGAGGACGACGAACGCAGCACCGCCGTTCTCCGCGGTCATGTATGAGAACCGCCACATGTTGCCGAGCCCCACCGCAGAGCCGACGGCGGCGAGGGTGAAGCCCAGCCGACCCGACCAGCGCTCCCGATGGCTCCCACTCATGGGCGCAGCTTAACGCGAGTGGGGACGTTGTTGAACGTTCAACTTCTCGGGGATCCCCGAGAAGTTGAACGTTCAACAACGTCCCCACTCAGCTTCCTTGGAGAAGCGCCAGGGGCATCGAGAAGTCGTAGGGTCCGGGCCTCCCGATGGCGAGGGCCTCCCGGGCCTCCGCCGGCGCCCGGTCCAGCATGCGCCGCAGGGCGCTGATCTCCGGCTCGGGGGTCCCGATGCGCGCGACCCAGGAATCGAAATCGAGCTCGAGCCCCCAGCGCTGATGCAGCACCGGGGTCAGGCCGGCCGCGGAGAACATCGCCTCCCACTCCGAGACGCGGTGATCCCGAAAGTGGGACGGATCGCGCAGCACCTCCATGGCGTTGAGAAAGGTGTCGCAGCCGGGTGCTTCGGGAGCCACCGAATCCACCAGCAGGAAGGTGCCGCCGGGGCGGAGCACCCGAACCACCTCGGCCAGAGCCCTTTCGGGGTTGGAATAGTGGTGCGCGCTGAATCGCGAGGTCACCACGTCGAAGCTCGAATCCGGAAGGGCGAGCTGCTCCACGTCTCCCAGGCGAAAGTCGACGTTTGCGATGCCGCGTTCGCGGGCCAGGCGCCGGCCCTCGGCGAGCATGGTCTCGGCGAGATCGACGGCGACCACCTCCGCGACCCGCGGCGCAAAGGCGAGGGCGGTGTGCCCGGCACCGGAGCCGAGGTCGAGCACGCGCTCCGCACCGCTGCGCACGCCGAGCTCGACCATGCGATCGAGCTCGGGACCGCTCGCCATCACGGGGTGGCTGGCGTAGTTCGCGGCCACGGCGGCAAACTGCTTCTCGACCGCCTTCTTGTGCTCCATTCGCGGATCAGCCGACCAGGAAGGACCCGTAACCGACCACGCGGGTGCGCGGACCGGCCGTGTCGCCGGAGCTGCGCAGATCGACCGCGTGAACCAGGAGTCCCTTGGCACGGGCCACCTGAAGCAGACCTCGCAGGGGGTAGCAGCCGCAGGCGTGCTCGGAGCTCAGCTCCTCGAACTGGAGCGTCTCCACCAGCTCGGCGGTGTGGTGGTCGAGCTGCCGGGCCGTCTCGTAGTCGTTGAAGTGGCTGAGGTCCGAGCTCACGATGACGCGGGTCTCGTCCCCTCCCCAGAGCGCGTCGATCAGAGCGGCCACGGTCTGCGCGGGAGCCTGACCGACCAGGACCGGAAGCACGCGGAAGTCGTCGAGGACCACCTGGAGGAAGGGGAGCTGCACCTCCAAGCTGTGCTCGCCCTCGAAAGGAGCGTCGAAGACGCGCACATTCGGCACTGCCCGGGCGATATCGAAGGCCTCGGCGTCGACGAGAACCTCGCCGAGGGGTGTCGCGAAGGCCGTCGCGGACGGAATCGCCATTCCACCGAGCGCCATGCGGTGAGCGGGGCCGAGGAGAACGACGCGGCGCACCGTCTCCCGCGCATGGGCGAGGGCGGCGTAGGCGGCCCCCGCCACCGGTCCCGAATAGATGTATCCCGCGTGAGGCGCGACGAGGGCCTTGGGCGGGTCGCCGGCGACCTGTGCCGCAGCGAGGTAGCCCTCGATGCTCTCCCGCAGCTCTTCCGCCGCCGCCGGGTAGAAGAGGCCCGCCACTGCAGGCTCGCGAACACCAGCCATGATCGGACAGTATACCCGCCCGGAGGTGGCCAGGACGGCGGAGCCGGGGTCGACGCGCCGGCGTCGCTATCATTCGCGCCACCACTTGAGCACTTGGGAGCTCCACCCAGGGTGGAACGACTCGTCCCGACACCCATCTCGAGTCGGGCTCCCAGCGGGAGAGGATCCTGGCAGCCAGACGCAAGAGCGTGACCCAAAAGCGGAAATCCAAGGCGAGTGCGCGAGGCAGGAGCCGCGGGCGGAGGCGTTCGGCGAAGGCCCAGCGGAGATCGGACGCGACGCCGCGCCGCCCGAAGAGGGCTCACCGCCTGGCCACCGACGTCCTCCCGCGAAGCGTGGATCTCCACCTGGAGCTGGATCCGGCGAAGGGCAAGGCCTTCAAAGGCGACGTCGCCCTCGACCTGCACCTGGAGCGCCGGCGCCGTTCGAT
>Ga0255053_10001211_pt1 | contig 14336 bp, 12 predicted proteins | sample JV7_2_22_MG_FD_188635 | JGI IMG/M metagenome (GOLD analysis project Ga0255053, IMG submission 188635) | Seawater microbial communities from Jervis Inlet, British Columbia, Canada - JV7_2_22 | ecosystem: Environmental > Aquatic > Marine > Inlet | place: Canada: British Columbia | collected...
CGCCGTAGTAACGATCGACGTATTCTATGAGGCTGGCCAGGTACTTTTCATTGATGGCTCGTTTCTCGGCGCTGTAACGTTCGTAGAGTGGCCAGAATTCGGCGCTCTCTTCATCGGTGAGCATCAACTCTTCACGCAGGATTTGCCGAAACTCCGAATGTACGAGAGCTTGTGTCTGGCGAATCTTGTCGCCAACACCTTCCCCGTCTTGCGCGACCGCTGACGACGACGCAACGGCCCATAACAACAGCAGCGCCGCCGCGCGTTGGATCAGGTGGCTCATGGCATCCGGCTCCGGTATCTTTGCATGTCTGCGAGTACGGCAGTCTACCATCACGTGATTAATTGGGGTCGAACCGCACTTTTTGCCGAGTTTGATCCAACGCCAGAGGGAATCAAAAAGTGCGGTTCGACCCCAATTAATTCGATGAGCGCAGATCAGGACAAGCAGGTATTGCGGCTGCCCAAGCGGCACTCCCGCGAGAGCTCCGCGCCGCCCGACCCGGGCGAGGGCGCAAGGCTTATCCGCCAACAATCGCTACGCGGTGCGATCCTGGCGAGCTTGATCGTCATCATCGTTTTCAGTGCAGCGTGGGCGATTCTGTCAGTTGCCATCGGGCGAGTGTTTCCGTGGCTGACCCTGGTGCAGGCGCTGCTCGTCGGCCTGGTCGTCCGACGTGCGGGGCGAGGCATCGACTGGCGGTTCCCGACGGTCGCGGCAATCATCGCGACGGCCGGCGCACTGATCGCCAATATCGTAGTTGCCGCGGCGTTCACAGCGGGGGAGTTCGATACTGGCACGCTGACGATCCTCGGCTCGGTCACCACGATGACCTGGCCTGTTTTCTTCGACGAAGTAATGACCGGCGCGGACCTGTTCTATGCAATTGCCGGCGCGGGTATCGCGGCGTTCTATGCCAACCGGCGACTCACGCGCGCGCAGTATGCGGCGTTCAGAACCTGGCAGCAGAATCGCAAGTAAAAGCAACTGTGGGAGCGTGCCACAGCAAACATTCCAAACGTTCCAAACGTTCCAAACGTGGTGCCAGGCACCGGTATCAGACCGGCATCAGGAGGTCGGGCTCCTCGATGGCACGGCCCGTCAGTGACGCGAGCTGCTTCGTGACGTAGTGCTCGACGTCCTGGATGGCGCTGATAATGCCGACGAAATACGGCGGGTCCCGCCGCAGCAACGACCAGTTGCCGGTAGAGATGATTCTCACGAGATGCGTGATGTTGCTACGAATCGCCTCGATGTACGGATTGTGCCCGTCGTACAGGACCTCGATGTAGCGGTACGCACGATTGAATTTCAGATTGAGCCGATCACGCATGACCTGCTGATAGAAGACCGGGGTTTTTTGCAGCAGGTCTTGTCCGGATTTGTAGCGGACCATGTACTCGCCGGGCCTGGCGTTTTCGACCGCGACGCCGCCGAGCACAAATTCGTTGTACAAACGATCGCGGCACTTCTCGAGATAACAACGATCCGCCATCTGGGCGATCATGTCGGCAGTGCCCAGGAGGTGACCGCAAATGATGTCACGTGGGTCATCGAGCTCGATCTCATCCAGGTCCAACTCGTAGCCCGTGAAGTGCACGATCATGCTCGCGATGCCCGCGTCTTTCGCGAGCCCGAGTTCCGGCAGATAACGGCGCAGGAAGTCGGCGCTGCGAGAAACGTGGTACAGCGTGAATTCGGCGCCGTTGACAAAATCGATGTCGCGCTCTTTGTGGCGTATGTAGCCGGCGTCGTGAAATAACGACGTGATGATCGCCATCTGCGCACGATGCGCGCCCAACTGCTCAGACTGATCGACACTGCGTTCATACCCTGACACGAGGCGCGCAAGCGCGAGCGTCATGTCGAGCGTATGTTGCATGTCGTGGTAAGTCGTATCACAACCGAGGTAGCCCGGATAGCGGCCGGTGAACAGGCGCTCGAAATCGTAAAACGCAAGCCAGAGCTTGTCGAACGACGCTCCGGGAAAGGTTTCCGCGAACAACTCCCACACGGCATTACGCACGTCTGCAGCACTGCTGACTTGCACGGTATTTGTCACGTCGTAATTGTTACGTCGATCCTGGGACACGGTACCTTTCTTGTTTTTGTTGGCCGTATCGCCCGCGTTACTGCTGCGTCCGGGCTTACTCATGCCATCGTCCTGACAGCGACACGAATCCGTTCACATGCGGGCGCGTTGCAGCAATGATACACCGGGCACAACCGACGATTCGGGCGATATTCGACAATATGTCATGTTCGCGCATCGGTAACGCTCGGGGCTTGTGGCCGGACATGCGGCTCTACGATTCGAATTCCGCAATCACCGGCGTGTGGTCTGACGGCCGTTCCCAGGATCTCGGCTCCTTGTCGATATAGCTTGTTGTGCAACGTTCTGTCATGGCTGGGCTGGTCAGTATGAGGTCAATGCGCAGCCCGGCATTGCGCTGAAAACCAGCCCGACGGTAGTCCCACCAGCTGAAGCTCTTGTCGGGCTGATCGAACTTGCGGAAGACGTCGCTGAGGCCCAGATCCAGAAGCTCCCGGAGCGCCGCCCTTTCCGCCGGACTGCACAGAATACCGTCGCCCCATTTCTCCGCATCGTAAACATCGTCATCAGCTGGCGCGATGTTGAAATCGCCCAGTACGACGAGATTTTCATGTTGCTCGAGCTGGCCGGCCAGGTAATCACGCAACGCGCTCAGCCAGCCGAGCTTGTAAGCGTACTTGTCCGAGCCGACTTCGGAGCCATTCGGCACGTACAGGTCGATCACCCGCACGTCACCGACTGTCGTTGCGAGCACTCGTCGCTGCGGATCGTCGAGGCCCGGAATTTCGAAGTCGGGATCGCCGGGCTCCTGCTTGCTGATGACGGCGACGCCGTTATAGGTCTTCTGGCCGTTGGCGACGGATCGATAACCGGCGGCGGCCAGCTCGTCCGCCGGGAACATTTCTGTGACCTGCTTAATCTCCTGCAGGACGAGAACATCGGGGTCACTGGCGGCCATCCATTCGAGTACGTGCGGCAGACGTACCTTCATCGAATTGACATTCCAGGTAGCGATTTTCACCCTGTGACGATTCCGCTTTGCCGCAGTAAGGCATCTATCTCGGGTTTACGGCCGCGAAAATCGACATAGGCCTGCATGAAATCGCGGCTACCGCCCACCTCGAGAATCTCGTGACGAAACCGTTGTGCGGTGTCGGCGTCGAATATGCCCGCTTCCTCGAACGCCGCATAGGCATCAGCGGCGAGTACTTCGGCCCATTTGTAGCTGTAGTAGCCTGCGGCGTAGCCGCCCGCAAAGATATGCGAAAAACCGTGCGGGAGGCGGTTGTATCCGGGGTGTCCAAGTAGCGATACCTCAGCGCGAACTTCATCGAGAATCTGCAGTGCTGCAACGTCGCCGTCCGGCGTGTACTCCGCATGCAAGCGGATGTCGAACAGGGCAAGCTCGATTTGCCGCATCATCGCCATTGCGGCCCCGGCATGGCGGCTGTCCTCGAGTCGTTGGAACAGGTCGCGCGACAATGGTTTTCCCGTGTCCGCGTGCGACGAGCACTGCTTGAGTACGGCAAAACTCCAGGCGAAGTTCTCCATGAACTGGCTCGGCAATTCGACCGCATCCCACGGCACGCCATTGATTCCGGCGATGCTCGGGTAATCGATGCGCGTCAGCAAATGATGCAGCATGTGGCCGAACTCGTGGAACACGGTAACGACGTCATCGTGCGTCAGCAGCGAGCGGCCTGCCTCGTCCGGCGGCGAAAAATTGCACACGAGATAACCGACCGGCAACGTTGCCTGGCCGTTCAGGTTCTTGCGGTTGATGCAGTCATCGACCCACGCGCCCGTGCGTTTGCCGCTGCGCGCGAAAAGGTCCGTGTAAAAGCCGCCGAGCGCTTCCCCGCCGCCGTTGCGCACGGCATAGAAGCGCACATCGTTATGCCATGTAATGACACTCTCGTCATGTTCGAACGTCACCCCATAGAGGTTGCTGGCGAGATCAAAAAGCCCATCGATAACCGTTGTTGCGGGGAAATACTGGCGCAACTCTTCGTTTGAGAACGAAAACTTCTGCTGCTTGAGTTTCTCGAGGTAGAAGCCGAGATCCCAGGGCTCGATCGCCATGCCGGCAAATTCGCGTAGTTCGTCGAGCTCCGTTTCTGCCGCCGCTCGGGAGTGTGACGCAAGTTCGCGCAGGAAGCCGATGACCTGGTCGGGCGTTTCTGCCATTTTTGTCGCCAGAGAGTACGCTGCGTATTCTGCGAAGCCGACGAGATTTGCGGCTTCGTGGCGGAGCGCGAGGACCGTGTCGATATTGGCGCTGTTGTCCCATTGCACGTTCGCGCTCTGCTCAGAGGCACGGGTCACCCAGGCGTGATACAGGGTCTCGCGCAGGCCGCGGTTCTCGGCGTGCGTCATGACCGCGTGGTACGTCGGGAAATCGAGCGTCAGGAGCCAGCCTTCACGATCAACTCGTGCCGCTTCGGCGGCGGCGCGTTCGAGCGTTTGCGCCGGCAAGCCGTCGAGGTCTTCGACGTCGTCGAAGTGCAGCGTCCAGGCGTCGGAGGCGTCCTGGATGTTGTGGTCGAAATCGGCCTGCGTTGCAGCAAGGGCCTGCATGATCTCCTTGAACCTCCCCTTGTCTTCGTCAGGCAAATCCACACCGGCAAGGCGGAAATCGCGAAGCGCGTGGGCGACGGCGCTTCGGCGCGCCTCCGAGGCATCCTCGGGCAGCCCGCTGTCTACGCGGGCATAAGCCTGTTGCAGGCGGGTGTTCTGTGATATTTCGGTACCGTACTCGGTCAGTATCGGCAATGCTGCGTTGTAGGCGTCGCGCCATTCACGGGAACCGAGCACGCCTTGCAGGTGACTGACCGGTGACCAGACGCGCGCGAGCTCGTGCTCCATGTCCTCGAGAGGGGCGACGAGCGAATCGAAGTCGGGCTCTGTCGTGGATTCCAGCAATTTCTCGAGTTTGCTGCGTTGCGTCGCGATGAGCTGTTCGAGCGCCGGCACCACGTGTTCCGGCGCGATGTCGGCAAAACGCGGTAGTGACGAAGTGTCGAGTAAAGGGTTGCTCATCGGTGGGCCTGATGTCCTTTTCAGGCGCAGAATGTTAGCACGGCGGTGGGAGCGTGCCCTAGCGCACGGCCTGCGGGCGGGGCGGGGGTTGGAGAATTTGTAGGAGCGCGCCCCGGCGCGCGATAAACTTCCGATCGCGCGCTGGGGCGCGCTCCTACAATTCCAGCGGACAGGAGTTTGAGTTTTGACAAATGAATATGACTTACTCGTCATCGGCGGGGGCAGCGGCGGGCTCGCGCACGCGCAGCGTGCGTCCGAGTATGGTGCCCGTGCCGCCGCGATCGAGTACGGCCCGCTGGGCGGCACTTGCGTCAATGTCGGTTGCGTGCCCAAGAAGGTCATGTGGTACGCAGCCGAGACCCGGCATCATCTGGAGCATGCCGTCGACTACGGTTTCGATATCGACGTCAAAGGGCATGACTGGGCCGCCCTGAAGGCACGCCGCGATGCTTACGTAAAACGCCTCAATGGCATCTACGAGAAGAACCTCGACAGGCGCGGCGTCGAATACATCGCAGGTGCAGCTCGCTTCATCGACGCGCACACTGTCGCCGTCGGCGACCGCGAGTACCGGGCCGACCGCATCGTCATTGCGACCGGCGGCCGGCCGATCGTGCCGGATATTCCGGGCGCTGAATACGGCATCGTGTCGGACGACTTCTTCGGACTCGAACACCGGCCGCAGCGCGTCCTGATTGCTGGCAGTGGCTACATTGCCGTCGAACTGGGTGGCGTATTCAACGCGCTCGGCAGCGATGTCGGGATAGTCGTCCGCAAGGATGGCGTCGTGCGCAGTTTCGACCGTATGCTCGGCGAGCAGGTCATGGTGGCGATGCGCGGCAACGACATCACGATCGATACCGGAGTGATTCCGGCGCAGTTGGAGAAGACCGGTGACGGCATTGTGCTCGTGAGCGAAGACGGTCGCCGCTTCGGGCCCGTCGACTGCCTGCTCTGGGCAATCGGGCGGGCGCCGAACACGGCCAACCTCGCGCTCGAAAACGCCGGCGTGCAGACCGAGGCCCGTGGCTTTATCACCGTCGACAAGTTCCAGCAGACGAACGTCGAACATATCTGTGCGATCGGCGACGTGACCGGGGCACCGGCCCTGACACCCGTCGCGATAGCCGCCGGGCGGCGCCTCGCCGATCGAATCTACGGTGGCATGGAAGGCCGGCACCTCGACTACGGGCTCGTGCCGACCGTCGTTTTCAGTCACCCGCCTATGGGTACGGTCGGGCTGACCGAGGACGAGGCCCGGGCCGAGTACGGGGATGACGTAATGGTGTACTCGTCAGGATTTACCGCGATGTACTACGCGCTCGGCGACAGGAAGCAAGGCTCGGTCATGAAACTGATTACGGCAGGCGATGACGAACGGATCGTCGGATGTCACGTGATCGGCGATGGGGCCGACGAGATGATGCAGGGATTCGCCGTGGCGATGCGCATGGGGGCGACCAAGAAGGATTTCGACGACACTGTCGCAATTCACCCGACGAGCGCCGAAGAGCTCGTGACTATGCGCTGACCGACATCTGCTTCAGCACTCCCTTCGTGTCGGGACGTACACCACGCCAGATATGAAATGACTCGGCGGCCTGCTCGACGAGCATGCCCCAACCCATCACAGAGTGGGCCGCGCCATGTTCGCGCGCCCAGAGACTGAAGGGCGTCGGCTTGAGGCCATACGACAGGTCATAGCAGAAGGTCTTTCCCGATACAGCGGCTTCCGGGTACGGCGGGGCCTCACCCTCCAGCCCGGCGGACGTCGCATTGATGATCAGGTGATAGGGTTCGGTGACCGGAATGACGTTGAATCGGCAGGCCGTCACGGTACCCAGGCTTTCGAAGCGCTCCGCGACGTCTTCGGCACGCTTCAGCGTTCGGTTCGCGATACGCAGCGAACGCGGCCGCATCTCGAGCAGCGGCCCGACGATGCCACGCGTTGCTCCGCCGGCGCCGAGAATCAGTATGTTCGCGTCAGTGACATTGACACCCAGGTTGACGACGAGGTCGCGCAGCAGCCCGATACCGTCAGTGTTGTCGCCAAAGATCTCGCTGTCCTGAAATGCCAGTGTATTGACGGCTCCGGCGGTACTTGCGCGTTCGCTGAGCTGGTCGACAAGTCTGCAGACTGCACGCTTGTGTGGCACGGTGATATTGAGGCCCTTGCCGCCGGTGCGCTGAAACTGACGCACTGCTTCCTCGAGCTTTTCCGGCGTGACGCGCAAGAGTTCGTATTGCAGGGTCTGTCCGGTCTGGCGGGCGAAGAGTTGGTGGATAACCGGCGACCGGCTGTGCGATACCGGGTACCCCATGACGCCGTAGCGGTCGACCGTCACCGTATTAGTCACCTGGGCTGCTTATCCACGGAGCAGTATACCTACTCGTTCAACCAGCGAGCCGCCTGGATCGCGAAATACGTCAGTATGGCGCTGGCGCCGGCGCGCTTGATACACAGGAGCGCCTCGAGCACGGATTTCCTTTCATCCAGCCAGCCATTGCCCGCGGCCGCCTTCAGCATCGCGTACTCGCCACTGACCTGGTAGGCGAACGTCGGCACCCCGAAGCGGTCGTGGACGCGACGGACGACGTCGAGGTAGGGCATGGCCGGCTTCACCATGACGATATCGGCGCCCTCGTCGAGATCCAGCGCGACCTCGCGGAGCGCCTCGTCGCTATTCGGCGGCGCCATTTGATAGGTCGATTTGTCGCCGCCAGCGAGATTGACCGCCGAGCCGACTGCGTCACGGAACGGGCCATAGAAGCAGGACGCGTACTTGGCAGCGTAAGCGAGAATAATCGTGTTGCGATGGCCGCCGGATTCGAGTGCATCCCTGATGGAGCCGATGCGACCGTCCATCATGTCGGAAGGTGCGACGATGTCGGCGCCGGCGTCGGCGTGTGACAGTGCCTGGCGCGTGAGCATCGCCACGGTCTCGTCGTTCAGGACGTAGCCCGTATCGTCGATGATGCCGTCCTGGCCATGGGTCGTGTACGGATCGAGTGCTACGTCGGTGATGACCGCGAGGTCCGGGTACTCGGCCTTGATGGCCTTGACGGTGTTCTGTACGAGGCCGTCGGGGTTGGCACACTCGGCGCCGTCGAGACTCTTCTTTTCCTCACCGACAACCGGGAACAGGGCAACGGCCGGGATGCCGAGGTCGACCGCTTCGGCCAGTTCCTTGAGTAAGAGGTCGATGCTGTGTCGCTCGATACCGGGCATCGAGGCGATCTGCTCGGCGCGTTTCTCGCCCTCGAGCACGAAAACCGGGTAGATTAAGTCGTCGGCAGAAAGCCCCGATTCGGCGACAAGGCGGCGTACCGTCGCCGTGAGGCGACTGCGTCGCATGCGAACTCGTGGGAACCGACCGGAGTTTTGTGTACTCATAGCTAATCTGAACATCAATAGGATTGTTTTATTTTCCCTGTATTTAGGCGCTGTTGCCACGCCTTAATCGCAGTTTTCTTCAGAATCGGTAATAAAAGCCGGACGGGACGGGTCAATTCGAATGAACAGCAGCAATACCACCGCCGCCAGGCGACGGAGATTTGATGAACTCGTGGGGGTATTCCACCAGGATATGTACCGCTACGCAGCCTGGCTCTGCCGGGACAGGACAATTGCCGAAGATGTCGTGCAGGAGTCCCTGCTCCGGGCCTGGAAGTCGCTGGATTCGTTACGCGAGGATGCGGCGGCAAAGCACTGGCTGCTGACGATAGTACGGCGGGAAAACGCGCGCTATTTCGAACGCCGGCGCCTGGAGACCGTCGATGTCGACAACCTGACACCGTCGCAGGAAGCCTTGTTGGCCAGCCAGCCGAACGAGGAACTCGACGAGATGCGGGCTGCGATTTACAGGCTCGACGACGATTATCGCGAGCCGCTCGTGCTACAGGTCCTGATGGGTTACAGCACGAACGAGATAGCAGAAATGATGGAGCTCAAACAAGGCGCAGTCCTGACAAGACTGCACCGGGCACGGCACAAGCTCCGGGACGAAATGGAAGATGAGGTCGCCATACGGCGACCAGTGTGAAGACTGATGAATTGCGAAGATTACAGGGAAGCGATAGCAACGGATCCGTCCTACGAGGGCGGCGAGGCGCACTTGTCCGAGTGTGCCGGGTGCCGAAACTATCGTGACGACATGCGAGCGCTCGATCGCAGGATCGAACAAGCGTTGTCGCTGCATGTGCCCGACTTCGATATGCCGGAATTGTCCGATCTCGACACCGACAATGTCGTTGCGTTGCCGGCCCGGCGACGCGTCTCGGCACCGGCCTGGTTTGCCATTGCGGCGACTGTCGTTATTGCCGCATTTGTCGGCATCCGCATGGTCGGCAGCAACGTGACGTATCCGTCGCTGGCCGCCGAAATCGTGGCGCATCTGGATCACGAGTCGCGGGCGTTACGGGTAACTGACAAGCCGGTCAGCGAAAGAAGCCTGACTCGGGTCGTGCCGGCGTCCATCGCCGACATGGATCACGAAGCGGGCCTGATTACCTACGCCCGAACCTGCGTGATCAATGGCAAGAAAATTCCGCACCTGGTCATACAGGGTGAGCGTGGCCCAGTCACGATTCTGCTGATGCCCGACGAGATGATCGACGGCGCCGTGCAGATTGAAGGTCAGAGTATCAACGGGGTCATCCTGCCCGTTGGCAGCGGCAGCATTGCGATCATTGGCGAGGACGACGAGAACATCAGCAACATCCAACAGAATGTTTTGAATTCAGTAGCGTGGAGCACCTGAAGCTTCGCGCTGCTGATTGTCTAATGCCCGGCCCTGGGCACACTATTAGGAGAGAAAACCATGTCAGACAAGAAAGTACTAAAACCCGTTGCATTAGCTGTCGGCGCCGCACTGGCCAGCACGTTTGCCTTTGGCGGCGTGGCCAATGCGGACACCGTTGACAATCCCTTCGCGATTTCGAGCCTGACCGTCGGCTACATGCTGGGCGCTGGTGAAGGTTCTTGTGGCGGCGACAAGGAAGGCAAGGAAGGTGAAGGTTCCTGTGGCGGCGATAAGGAAGGCGAAGGCAAGGACGGCGAAGGTTCTTGCGGTGAAGGCTCCTGCGGTGGCGACAAGGAAGGCGAAAGCGACGAGAAGGACGGTGAAGGTTCTTGCGGCGAAGGCTCCTGCGGCGGCGACAAAGCTGAGGGCGAAGGCTCTTGCGGCGGCGACAAGGAAGAAGGCAAGGACGGCGAAGGTTCTTGCGGGGGTTCTGTCTGAGGACACGTATACTTGAACTGCTGAAGTATGAAGAGGGGCTCGCATGTGCGGGCCCTTTTTTCGTTCTGGCCAACGTTCCCGCCGTAACTTCAACGTCGAACCAGATTCGCAAGAGGCGGGCCCGCACATGCTTTGTTAAATTGGTGTGATGAACAAGAAAATTAATCGTTGTAAATGGGCCGAGGGCGTCAGCCTCGACTACATCGAGTATCACGACAGGGAATGGGGTGTGCCGGTCTACGACGACAAGGTGCAATTTGAGTTCCTGATACTCGAGGGGGCGCAGGCGGGACTGAGCTGGTCCACGATCCTCAACAAGCGGGAAGGTTATCGGCAGGCATTCGCGGATTTCGAGGTTGGGAAAGTCGCGCGCTTCACGGACAAGCGGATCGAGAAACTGCTCACGAATCCGGCCATCGTCAGGAATCGTCTCAAGGTCCGCTCCGCGGTGACGAACGCTAAGGCGTTTATTAAGGTGCAGAAGGAGTTCGGGAGCTTTAGTAATTACATCTGGGGTTTCGTCGAAGGCATGCCGACACAGAACAAGTTCAGGAAGGACAGTGACATTCCTGCGACCTCGGCAACGTCTGACGCCCTGAGCAAGGACCTCAAGAAGCGCGGCTTCAAGTTCGTCGGCAGTACGATCATCTATGCACACATGCAGGCGACCGGGCTGGTCAATGATCACGTCGTCGGCTGTTTTCGCTACAAACCCTGCGCCGGGATGGCGAAGAAAAAACCCAGATAACTCAAGGTGTTGGCATACCGGCTTGCATTTCGACGGCCGTCGGCAGAAGATCGGGCTCCCTCTAACCACAACAATAAAGAGGTAAGCGTCATGTCGGATCCGATTAACGGCAAGCCACCGACCTCGTTCTGGATTATCGCCGGCGTTGCCTTGGTCTGGAACCTGATCGGAATCATGATCTTCTACATGCAGGTCACGGCATCGCCGGAAGATCTTGCCCAGTATTACAACGAAGCCGAACTCGACTTCATCACCTCGACCCCGGCATGGGCCACAGCGGCTTATGCGATTGCGGTGACTGCCGGTGTCCTGGGTTGCTTGTTTCTGTTATTGCGTAAGGCCTGGGCGTTGCCAATGTTCATCATTTCGCTGGCCGGCGTTTTCGTGCAGGACATCCACGCGTTCCTGATAGCCGACGGGATCGACGTCTGGGGCATGAAGGCGACAATCCTGCCTTTCATCGTGTTCGTGATCGGCGTCGGGCTGATATTTTACTCACGCAGCGCGAAAGACAGTCACTGGATCGACTAAACAGAAAAAAGGGTCAGACCCCCATTCCAATCAACAGGCTAGTTGCCGATCGTAATCAACGTCAGTCCGACGCGCCCTTGTGGCGCGTTGTGCGAAATGCCGCCCAGGTAAATGGTATTTGAAGACAGGTTGGACCAGTTGACGGTAATGTTCTCGGTCACGCCTGAATTGACGAAGGCCGGCCCCGTCGCGGTCATGTTGCCCTGATCATCAGTGATCCCGAATGCCCACGCCAACATCGTGTAATTTGACCCGGGGCCACCGCTGATCTGGTCGGTCTCGTAGCCATGCACGAGCGCGCCGTAACAACCAGCCGCCGGCCTGAACACATTCACTTGTTCTTCAGCCGTCGGGCCGCCGCTTTCCGTAACCCGTGTGCCACGAAAATCGAGCGGGTTGCACACGCCGGGCTGGTAGTAGAGGTACAGGTCGAGGTCGTCGTCGCCATCTGTCAATGCGTCGAACAGCGAGAACCTCAGATACAGCTGATCGGCGGGAACATCGACCAGGTGCGCTGTTACGCCGTTCCCCGAGCGGAATGTAAACGTCTTGGTGGGGTCGTTGTCGACAAAGCCGTCAATGACGAGCGGTAGCCGCAAACCATGGACGCCCGGCGCGTACGTGCCCGTGTAACCGAATTCGACCGGGAAGCTGATCGAGCCGCTGCCACCGAAGCTGGTTACTTCAGCCGGAGCCGTAACCGATACCGGCTTGACGGCAATCGTGCTGTAGACGGAGTGATCGTTGCTGGTCCAGGTCAATGAGCCGAAACGCCACAGGTCGAGTGGCCCAGACTCGTAAACAAAGGTCACATCGAAAGTCGTTGTCTGGCCAGGTCCGAGCGAAAGATTGGCGGGCGTAACAGCGACCTGGATGCCCGGCGGTGCCGTGACCGAAGCCACGAAGGTTTGCGATTCGTCGCTGACGTTGGTGACTCGACGGCTGATGGTCTCGGTGTTGGCGAGCCGCGCCAGGCCGATCGAAGGTTGATTCAGGTCCTGGGCCGCGAACGAAACACCGGCATTCTCCAGTTCGTCACAGCGCCCCTCGGAGACGCCGGGCGAGTCCGTGCCACAGGCAAACGCGTCGAACTCGTCGTCGCTGACATCATAGATGAGGCCCGGGTTCAGCGAATCGTTCGGCACGATGTGCCCGGCGCCATAGTCGAACGGATTCGCGACGCTCATGCCGTCGGATGCGACAAGGTCCTGCCGCGCCGATGTCATCATCGCGGACTTGATGGCCGACGGCCCCCAGTCCGGATGGGCCTGCAAGAGCAGCGCCGCGACGCCGGCGACGTGCGGCGTGGACATCGACGTCCCGCTGAGATAGGCGTACTCCTCGTCGGGCATCGAATTAGTGGCGTCAGGCGTAAAACCGGCCAGGATGTTCACGCCGGGAGCCGACACGTCAGGCTTGACGAGATCGTGAACCGGGCCAGGACCACGCGCCGAGAACGTCGCCATGACGTTACCGGTCTCCGGTTGCGTCAACAGAAAACCCTTGTCGAGCACAGCGGTCACGGCGTTGCCGGCGTCGAACTCTGCGACGATCAGGTTGCCGTCGGCCTGGCCGATCATCAGCGCCGGGATATCGACGAGTGAGGCGTTGCCATTCATTACGATCGGATCACCGGCAATGCTGTAGACGACCGCGGCGATGGCGCCGGCATCCTCCGCATTTTGAATCTTGATATCGAAGTTGCAGCCGCCGCGCTCGATGAACGCGATGTTACCGCTCATCCTGATGTCATTGACGAGGGGCTCGCACGCATCTGCCGTGGTGCCATTACCGCCAGCGTCATCGTCGTCGTCCGCGAGAATCAACCGGGCTTCTATCGGGTCCCGGTCACGCAGCGGCGGCGTAAAATTCGCTTCCTTGACGGCGTACTTGCCGGCGATCGATGGTGGTTCGTTGATCTGCATGGCTTCGATAGACGTATCGCCGTCCCGGCTCGAGGCCGCTACGGTGATCGCCCAGGGACCGCCGGCCGGCGAGCCGATCGTGCCGAGGTTCGGACCCTCGTTACCGGCGGCAACGACGGCGAGCACGCCGGCTTTCGTCGCGTTCATCAGCGCAACGTCATCCGGTGCGGCGATTCTGAGCATCGAGCTGCCGACGGAGTAGTTGATGATGTCGACACCGTCGGCAACCGCGGAGTCGATCGCATTCGCGAGGTCCGACGTGTTGCAGCTGGCGCGCACGTCGCCGGGACGCAACCAGCACGCCTTGTAGACGGCGACACGAGCGTGGGGCGCGATGCCCTCGATATTGCCGATAAATGTACCGAATATCGACGCCTTGACCCGATTGCCCGCGGCAGTCGTCATGGTGTGCGTGCCGTGGCCATCGACGTCGCGCGGCGAGCGGATTTCGCCACTGTCGATCGGACCGGAGCTCTCGGCGCCAGCGATGAACCAGCGCGCGCCGATCAGCTTGTTGTTACAACTGGTCTCCTCGAATTTCTCACCGGTCTGGCAGATACCGTTCCAGTTCTCCGGTGGGTCGAATACGAGTTCGTCATCACGTTTTTCGTAGCGATGGCACAGCCATCGGCCGAGGAAAGTGACCTCGGCCCAGGTTCCCTGGCAGGCGCTCGGCCGATCCGCCTCCTTGGTGTCTGCGAGCGCCGGATGCTCGGGATAGACGCCACTGTCGATGAAACCGATGATGACTCCGTCGCCATCGAGCCCCTCCGGGCCCCGCAAACCGCGCTCGTTATTG
>Ga0255053_10001217_pt1 | contig 14315 bp, 8 predicted proteins | sample JV7_2_22_MG_FD_188635 | JGI IMG/M metagenome (GOLD analysis project Ga0255053, IMG submission 188635) | Seawater microbial communities from Jervis Inlet, British Columbia, Canada - JV7_2_22 | ecosystem: Environmental > Aquatic > Marine > Inlet | place: Canada: British Columbia | collected...
GCCACCGTGCTTCTCCGCCATGACCTTCGTCAACGCCGCCGTCAGCGCCGTCTTGCCGTGGTCGACGTGGCCAATCGTGCCTACGTTTACATGCGGTTTTGTTCTTTCAAACTTCTCTTTAGACATGTCCCTATTCCCAGGTTACTCAATCGCGCGCCAAGGCACGCTCCTACGATACTTCAGCGGCTCTAGGACGCCTTCCTCATCACAGTGTCCGCAACGCTCTGCGGCACTTCCGAATATTTCTCGAATTCCATCGAATAAACCGCGCGGCCCTGGCTCATCGAACGCAGGTCCGTCGCATAGCCGAACATCTCGGCCAGCGGCACCTCGGCTCGAATAACCTTGCCTGCCGGCGAGTCGTCCATTCCCTGCGGGAGACCGCGACGACGATTCAAATCGCCCATCACGTCGCCCATGTAATCTTCCGGCGTCACGACCTCGACTTTCATGATCGGCTCGAGCAACACCGGATTCGCCTTGATCGCACCGTCCCTGAAGGCCATCGAACCCGCGATTTTGAACGCTATTTCGCTGGAGTCAACATCGTGGTACGAGCCATCGTACAGCGTTATCTTGCAGTCGACGACCGGATAGCCTGCGACGACGCCATTTTCCATCTGTTCCCGCACGCCCTTGTCGACGGCCGGAACGTACTCTCTCGGCACGGCGCCACCAGTGATTCCGTTTTCGAATTCGTAACCGGCACCCGACTCCAGCGGCTCAATGCGAATGTACACGTGCCCGTACTGGCCGCGGCCACCCGACTGGCGCACGAATTTGCCTTCCTGCTCAACCATGCGACGGATCGTTTCGCGATAAGCAACCTGCGGCTTGCCGACGTTTGCCTCGACCCTGAACTCGCGCTTCATGCGATCGACAATAATATCGAGATGCAGCTCGCCCATGCCGGAGATGATCGTCTGGCCCGACTCTTCGTCCGTGTGGACGCGGAACGACGGATCTTCCTTCGCGAGTTTTTGCAGCGCGATACCCATCTTCTCCTGATCGATCTTGGTCTTCGGCTCCACAGCAACCGAAATGACGGGCTCGGGGAAATCCATGCGCTCCAGCGTGATGGGCTGCTTGATGTCACAGAGCGTATCGCCCGTGGTGACATCCTTCAGTCCGACTGCAGCAGCAATGTCCCCGGCATGCACTTCCTTGATCTCTTTGCGATCGTTTGAGTGCATCTGCAGGATACGGCCGATGCGCTCTTTCTTGCCTTTGATCGGATTATAGATCGTGTCACCCGAATTCAGTACGCCCGAATACACACGGAAGAACGTGAGGTTGCCGACGAACGTATCCGTCGCAATCTTAAACGCGAGCGCCGCAAACGGACTAGCATCGTCCGGGCTGCGCTCGCCCTCACTCTCGTCGTCGAGAACGCCCTTGATCGCCGGAACGTCGATCGGCGCAGGCATGTAATCGACCACTGCATCGAGCAATGCCTGTACACCCTTGTTCTTGAATGCAGAGCCGCAAAGGGCGATTACAATCTCGCCAGACAATGTCCGCGCACGCAGACCCCGGCGAATCTCGTCGTCGGACAATTCACCATTCTCCAGAAAGCGCCTGAGCAGCTCTTCGTCGGCCTCGGCCGCCACTTCCACCATTTGCTCCCGGTGGGTTGCGGCGTCGGCCTGCAACTCTTCCGGGATTTCACGGATATCGAACGAGACGCCCATGTTTGCCTCGTCCCAGTAAATAGCCTTCATGCGCACGAGGTCGATGATGCCGGCGAAGTTTTCTTCGGCGCCGATTGGCAACTGCACTGGCACAACAACAGCCCCGAGACGCTCTTTAACCTGATTGACGACCCACAGGAAGTCCGAGCCGACGCGGTCCATCTTGTTGACGAAGATCATGCGCGGCACGTTGTACCTATTGGCCTGTCGCCAGACCGTTTCCGTCTGCGGCTCGACGCCGTCGACCGAACTCAAAACAGTGATTGCACCATCAAGTACGCGCAGACTGCGCTCGACTTCGATCGTGAAGTCGACGTGCCCCGGTGTATCGATGATATTGATGCGGTGTTCGTCGTACTGCTGTTCCATGCCGTTCCAGAAGCATGTCGTCGCAGCCGACGTAATGGTGATGCCGCGCTCTTGTTCCTGCTCCATCCAGTCCATGACGGCGGCGCCGTCGTGCACCTCACCTATCTTGTGCGAGACACCGGTATAGAACAGCACGCGCTCCGTTGTCGTCGTCTTACCGGCATCAATATGCGCCATGATGCCGATGTTGCGATAACGCTCGATAGGAATTGTACGGGCCACGTCAAAATCTCTGGATACTCGATCTGCGCAATCCGACTACCAGCGATAGTGCGAGAACGCTTTGTTGGCTTCCGCCATACGGTGCGTATCTTCTTTCTTCTTGACTGCAGTACCGCGGTTCTCGGCTGCGTCGAGCAGTTCGTGCGCAAGACGGTGCGCCATCGATTTCTCGCCACGTTTGCGTGCAGCCTCGATGACCCAGCGCATCGCCAGCGTTTGACGACGCTGCGGACGAACTTCGACAGGTACCTGGTAGGTGGCGCCACCGACTCGACGAGACTTGACCTCGACAACGGGCTTGACATTCTCCAGTGCCTGCTCGAGCAACTCCAGCGCTTTATCACCGGTGTTCGTTTCCTTGTCGGAGATGCGATCCAGCGCACCATAAATAATGCGCTCGGCAACCGACTTCTTGCCATCGTTCATGATCATGTTCATGAACTTTGCCAGCAATTCGCTCTGATACTTCGGATCGGGAAGGATCTGACGCTTGGGTGCCTGTGTTCGTCTGGACATCTTATGATTTCTCTAATTGATTCTTATGACTTCGGGCGGATTTGCTCCGTGGTCTACTCCGCAACGGGGCTCTGCTTTTATGATTTTGGACGTTTCGTTCCATATTTGGAGCGGCTCTGTCTGCGGTCGGATACGCCGGCACAATCGAGCGTGCCGCGCACGGTGTGGTATCGCACACCCGGCAGGTCCTTCACACGACCGCCGCGAATCAGTACGACCGAGTGCTCCTGCAGATTGTGGCCTTCACCACCAATGTATGACGTGACTTCGAAGCCGTTCGTCAGGCGCACACGTGCGACTTTGCGCATCGCCGAGTTCGGCTTTTTCGGCGTCGTGGTGTACACGCGGGTGCACACGCCGCGACGCTGAGGACAGGCCTCGAGCGCTGGAACGGTACTCTTCTCACGCTTCAATCTGCGTGGCTTGCGGACTAACTGATTCGTTGTGGCCATAGGCCTTAATCTCTTTGTCTGGTTGTCAAAAAAAGTCTTCAGTAACACGTTTGCGCTTCAAAAAAACGCGCGCACCCAACTGCCGAACCTCCATGGGTCCGTTGTTGGGCAGTAGAACGAGCTCGCAACTGCTTAATTCACCAAAGAATTTGCGAAACTCGCCCACTCGTGTCAGGGCCCGCCAAAGGCGGGCCCTCGTCATGAGGGCGGGCATTGTATTGACGCGTCGCATTCACTGTCAAGCAAGCCCGAAAAGTGGGGTCGAACCGCACTTTTCGGCAAGGCGTCCTTGCAGCCTCCCAACACACCGAAAAGTGCGGTTCGACCCCACTTTTCGGTTCGCTAACTCATTGATTATCAAACGTCTGTCTTTGCATCCTCGGCGCCGTCCGTAGCGGTTTCCGCTTCCGCCGCGAGAGCCAGTTCCGCAGCCACTTCGGCTTCCACGCCGGCAGCAGCGTCTTCGCCTTCGCCTTCGGTCGCGGCCGCTGCCGCTGCTTCAGCCGCCGCGGCCACAGCAAGCTCGGCCTGCTGTAGCTCGTCCAGCTCCTTCAGCTGATCCGCCAGATCCTGTTCGCGTGTGCGCCGGCGCTCGGCGTGATGCGCAAAACCTGTACCCGCCGGAATCAGGCGACCAACGATGACGTTCTCCTTGAGGCCACGCAAATCGTCCTTGAGGCCTCGAACTGCCGCCTCTGTCAGAACGCGCGTCGTCTCCTGGAACGATGCCGCCGAAATGAACGACTCGGTCGCAAGTGACGCTTTGGTAATACCGAGCAGTACCGGGTCTATGGTCAGTAGTTCCTTGCCCTGCGCTTCGAGTTGCTCGGCAACTTCGTGGAAGCGTGCCTTGTCGATTTGCTCACCACGAAGGAAAGCGCTCTCGCCCGGCGTCGCGACATGAACCTTGCGAAGCATCTGGCGAATAATCACCTCGATGTGCTTGTCGTTGATCTTCACGCCCTGCAGACGGTAAACGTCCTGAATCTCGCGCACGAGATAATCGGCGAGATTCTCGACGCCTTGCAGACGCAGGATGTCGTGCGGATTCGGTTCGCCGTCGGCAATAACCTCACCCTTGACGACCTGCTCGCCCTCGAAGACGTTCAGGTGGCGCCACTTCGGAATCAGCTCCTCGTGACTTTCACCGGTGTCGTCCGTGATGACGAGACGGCGCTTGCCCTTGGTTTCCTTGCCGAAGCTGACCGTGCCGGTGTGTTCAGCCATGATTGCCGGATCCTTCGGCTTGCGGGCCTCGAACAGATCGGCAACTCGTGGCAAACCACCCGTGATGTCGCGCGTTTTCGACGATTCCTGTGGAATGCGCGCGATAACGTCGCCCACCGCTACCTTGGCGCCGTCAGCCATGCTGATGATTGCGCCGACGGGCAGTGCATACACGGCCGGGATCTCGGTATTAGCAAAGCAAATATCCTTATCATCCTCATCGACGAGGCGTGCGACGGGACGGAGATCCTTGCCGGCACTACCACGACTCTTCGGGTCGAGCACGACGATCGACGTCAGGCCAGTAAATTCATCGACCTGCTCGGTGACGGTTATACCATCGACAAAGTCCTGGAACTTGAGCTTGCCCGCGACCTCGGTGACAACCGGGTGAGTGTGCGGATCCCAGTTTGCGACGACCTGGCCCGGCTTGACGTCCGCACTGTCCTGCACCGTAATCGTTGCGCCGTAAGGCACCTTGTAACGCTCGCGTTCACGACCGACGTCGTCGATGACCGAAATCTCGCCAGAACGCGATACCGCGACGAGGTAGCCCTTATGATGAGCAACCGTCTTGATGTTATTGAGCTTGGCAACACCCTTCGACTTGATCTCGATATTGTTGATCGCCGCGGAACGAGATGCGGCACCACCGATGTGGAAGGTACGCATCGTCAGCTGCGTGCCGGGCTCACCGATTGACTGTGCCGCGATAACGCCGACAGCCTCACCGATATTTATGCGCTGACCGCGCGCAAGGTCGCGACCGTAGCATTGCGAACACACACCGTAGCGAACTTCGCAGGTTATCGGCGAGCGCACCATTACGTGATCGATCGAGTGATCCTCAAGCTGCGCAACCGTGGCTTCGTCGAGCATGGTACCGGCATCGAATGCCACCTTGTCCGTTCCCGGAATCAGCACAGCCTCTGCAAGTACGCGCCCCAGGACACGCTCACGCAATGGCTCAACTATGTCACCGCCTTCTACAAGCGGCGCCATCGCAACGCCATTTTGTGTTTCGCAGTCGATCTCGGTAACGACGAGATCCTGTGCGACGTCGACGAGACGCCGAGTCAGGTATCCCGAGTTTGCGGTCTTCAAAGCGGTATCGGCGAGACCCTTGCGGGCGCCATGCGTCGAGATGAAGTACTGCAATACATCGAGGCCTTCGCGGAAGTTTGCGGTAATCGGCGTCTCGATGATCGAACCGTCCGGCTTGGCCATCAGACCACGCATACCGGCCAGCTGGCGAATCTGTGCAGCACTACCACGAGCGCCGGAGTCCGCCATCATGTAAATCGAGTTGAACGATTCCTGCTCGACGTCCTTGCCTGCCGAATTCCTCACCCTTTCCGTACCGAGCTTGTCCATCATGGCTTTCGCCACCTGGTCGTTCGTACGCGACCAGATATCGACAACCTTATTGTAGCGTTCGCCCTCGGTCACGAGACCGGAACCGTACTGGTCCTGGATCTCTTTAACCTCACTTTCGGCCACCGCCAGGATCTCCTGTTTGCTCTCGGGAACGACCATGTCGTTGACACCGATCGAGATACCGGCCGTCGTTGCCAGACGAAAACCCATGTACATCAGGCGATCAGCGAAGACCACGGTCTTCTTCAGGCCCAGCTTCCGATAACAGGCGTTGATGACGTTGGAAATGGCCTTCTTCGACATCGTGCGGTTGACGAGCGCGAAATCGAGTCCCGGTGGCAAAATGTCCGAGAGCAATGCGCGCCCGATCGTCGTTTCGACGAGCTTCTCTTCCCGGCCGGCCTCGCCATCTTCGTTGATCACGTCCATCGGCACACGAATCCTGACTTCCGCCTGCAGCTCCGCAGCGCCACTTTCGTAAGCACGGCGGGCCTCGTCGAGATCGGAAAGGATCATGCCCTCGCCTTTCGCGTTAACGCGCGTGCGAGTCATGTAATACAGACCGAGTACAACGTCCTGCGACGGCACGATAATAGGATCACCATTCGCCGGCGACAGGATGTTGTTAGACGACATCATGAGTGCGCGGGATTCGAGCTGCGCCTCGATCGACAGCGGTACGTGCACGGCCATCTGGTCGCCGTCAAAGTCGGCATTGAACGCAGTACAAACGAGTGGGTGCAACTGGATGGCCTTGCCCTCGATGAGTACCGGCTCAAAAGCCTGGATACCGAGTCGATGCAGCGTCGGTGCACGGTTCAGGAGTACCGGGTGCTCACGGATGACCTCTTCGAGGATATCCCAGACCTCGGCGCCTTCGCGCTCGACCAGACGCTTCGCAGCCTTGATCGTCGTCGCTTCACCGCGCAGTTGCAGCTTCGAGAAAATGAACGGCTTGAACAGTTCGAGCGCCATTTTCTTCGGCAGGCCGCACTGGTGCAGCTTCAATGTCGGGCCAACGACAATAACGGAGCGGCCCGAGTAATCGACGCGTTTGCCCAACAAGTTCTGGCGGAAACGGCCCTGCTTGCCCTTGATCATGTCAGCAAGCGACTTCAGCGGGCGCTTGTTCGTGCCCGTGATTGCTCTACCACGACGGCCGTTGTCGAGCAGCGCGTCGACCGATTCCTGCAACATACGCTTTTCGTTACGCACAATGATGTCTGGCGCGTTCAGTTCGAGCAGGCGGCGCAGACGATTGTTACGGTTGATGACGCGACGATAGAGATCGTTCAGATCCGAGGTCGCGAAGCGGCCACCGTCGAGTGGTACCAGCGGACGCAGGTCCGGCGGCAGCACGGGCAGTACCGTCAATACCATCCACTCGGGCTTATTGCCCGACTCGATGAACGATTCCAGCAGCTTGAGGCGTTTGGAAAGACGTTTGATCTTTGTTTCCGAGCGCGTTGCGTCGATATCGTCGCGGACCGACAGGACTTCGCGCTGCAGGTCGATCGTCATGAGCATCTCGCGTACGGCTTCGGCGCCCATGCGGGCATCGAACTCGTCGCCGTACTGCTCAAGCGCGTCGAGGTACATTTCATCGGTCAGCAGCTGTCCACGTTCGAGCTCAGTCATGCCGGGATCGACGACAACAAAAGCCTCGAAGTACAGCACGCGCTCGATCTCCCTGAGCGTCATGTCGAGCATCAGGCCGATACGCGACGGCAACGATTTCAGGAACCAAATATGGGCAACCGGGCTCGCAAGCTCGATGTGCGCCATGCGCTCACGGCGTACCTTGGTCTGCGTGACCTCGACACCGCATTTCTCGCAGACGACGCCGCGATGCTTCAGGCGCTTGTACTTGCCGCACAGGCACTCGTAGTCCTTTATGGGACCAAAGATCTTGGCGCAGAACAGCCCGTCACGCTCGGGTTTGAACGTGCGGTAGTTGATCGTCTCCGGCTTCTTTACCTCGCCGAACGACCACGAACGCACCATATCCGGCGATGCCAGACCGATGCGGATCGCGTCGAAGTCATCAACAGGGTTCTGATACTTGAAAAGCCTCAGCAGATCTTTCATTAGTCTGTCTCCAGCTCAATGTTGATGCCCAGAGATCGAATCTCCTTGACCAGCACATTGAACGATTCCGGCATACCGGCATCCATTTCGTGCTCACCGTCGACGATATTCTTGTACATCTTGGTGCGGCCCTGAACGTCGTCGGACTTGACCGTCAGCATCTCCTGCAGCGTGTAGGCAGCGCCGTAGGCTTCGAGCGCCCAGACCTCCATCTCGCCGAAACGTTGACCACCGAACTGCGCCTTGCCACCCAGCGGCTGCTGAGTAACCAGGCTGTACGGGCCAGTCGAACGTGCGTGCATCTTGTCGTCAACGAGATGATTGAGCTTCAGCATGTACATGTAGCCCACCGTGATTTCACGGTCGAACTTCTTGCCCGTGCGACCGTCGTACAAGGTTGACTGGCCGGACTCATCGAGGCCTGCGATCTCGAGCAGACCCTTGATCTCCGCTTCGGTCGCACCGTCGAATACCGGCGTCGCCGTCGGTACACCATCGGTGAGATTGCCGGCGAGTTCCAGGACCTCCTCGTCGGACAGCGACTTGATGTTCTCGACTTTGCCACCGGTCTTGTTGTAGATCGTCTCGAGCATCTGGCGAATCTTCGCCGTCGTCTCCTGAGCCTTGAGCATCTCATCGATCTTCTTGCCGAGACCCTTCGCGGCCCAACCGAGATGCGTTTCGAGAACCTGACCCACGTTCATGCGCGATGGCACACCGAGCGGATTCAGTACGATATCGATCGGCGTACCGTCTTCGAGGTACGGCATGTCTTCAACAGGAACGATCGTCGAAATAACACCTTTGTTGCCGTGACGCCCGGCCATTTTATCGCCTGGCTGAATGCGGCGCTTTACGGCCAGGTAGACCTTGACCATCTTCAGCACACCCGGTGCCAGGTCGTCGCCCGCAGTGATCTTCGCCTTCTTCTCGTCGAAGCGACGGTCGAATTCCTCACGCTGTACGTTGAGTCGTTCGAACGCTTTCTGCAATTGCTCGTTCGATTCGTCATTTTTCAGACGAATCTCGAACCACTGCTCGCGCGGAATTTCGTCAAGGTAGGCCTTGGTGATCTTCGAACCCGATTTGAGCTTGTTCGGGCCGCCCTGGGCCATCTTGCCGGTCAGCATGCGCTCCACACGCTCGTAAATGTCTTCCTCGAGGATACGCAGCGTATCGTCGAGGTCCTTGCGGACACTCTCGAGCTCCGATTTTTCAATCGACAGGGCGCGGGCATCCTTTTCGACGCCGTCACGCGTAAACACGCGTACGTCAATGACTGTGCCGTCCATGCCCGGCGGGACGCGCAGGCTGGTGTCTTTAACGTCGGACGCCTTCTCACCAAAGATCGCACGCAGCAGCTTCTCCTCCGGCGTCAACTGCGTCTCGCCCTTGGGCGTGACCTTGCCGACGAGGATATCGCCCGCCTTAACTTTGGCACCGATGAACGCGATACCGGACTCATCAAGTTTCGCGAGCGCGGCATCACCGACGTTCGGGATATCCGAGGTGATGTCCTCGGGACCGAGCTTGGTATCGCGCGCAACACACTGCAATTCTTCGATGTGGATCGTCGTAAAGCGATCTTCCTTGACGACTTGCTCCGAAATCAGGATCGAATCCTCGAAGTTGTAGCCATTCCACGGCATGAACGCGACAAGAAGGTTCTGGCCGAGCGCGAGCTCGCCCATGTTGGTCGACGGCCCGTCGGCAAGAACGTCACCCCCCGCAATTGCGTCGCCTGCCTTGACCAGTGGGCGCTGGTTGATGCAGGTGTTCTGATTGGAACGCGTGTACTTCGTCAGGTTGTAAATATCAACGCCTGGCTCTGCAGCGCTGGTCTCGTCGTCATTGACTCGCACGACGATTCGCGACGCGTCGACGGAGTCGACCGTGCCACCACGACGCCCAACGACCGTAACACCGGAGTCCACCGCTACCGCGCGTTCAATGCCGGTGCCAACAAGTGGCGCCTCCGAACGCAGCGTCGGCACGGCCTGGCGTTGCATGTTCGAGCCCATGAGGGCGCGGTTTGCGTCATCGTGCTCAAGGAACGGAATCAACGCCGCTGCCACGGATACGATCTGCCTCGGGCTGACGTCCATATAATTGACGTCGGGCGGAGTCGACAACGTGAACTCGTTCTTGTGACGAACGGATACGAGGTCTTCCAGGAATTTACCGTTCTTGTCCAGGTCGGAGTTCGCCTGCGCGATAACGTACTGACTTTCCTCGATCGCGGACAGATACTCGATATCCGCCGTCGCCTTGCCGTTCGTAACCTTGCGATAAGGCGTTTCGAGGAAGCCGTATTCATTCGTGCGCGAGTAAACCGCGAGCGAGTTGATCAGGCCAATATTCGGGCCTTCAGGTGTCTCGATCGGACACACGCGACCGTAATGCGTTGGATGTACGTCACGGACCTCGAAGCCCGCCCGCTCACGCGTCAGGCCGCCCGGGCCGAGCGCCGAAACACGACGTTTGTGCGTAACCTCGGACAGCGGATTGTTCTGGTCCATGAACTGCGACAACTGGCTGGAGCCGAAAAATTCCTTCACGGCAGCCGCAACCGGCTTCGCATTGATCATTTCCTGCGGCATCAGGCCTTCGGTTTCAGCCTGTGTCAGACGTTCTTTGACAGCGCGCTCGACGCGCACGAGACCAACGCGGAACGCGTTCTCTGCCATTTCGCCAACGCTGCGCACGCGGCGGTTGCCGAGGTGGTCGATGTCATCGACGGTGCCGTAGCCATTACGAATATCGATAAGCGTCTTCAGAACATCGAGTATGTCCTCTTTCTGAAGTACTCCGTCGCCTTCCGAGGTTTCGCGTCCGACTCGACGATTGAACTTCATGCGGCCAACGCCCGAAAGATCGTAACGATCGGAATTGAAGAACAGATTCTGGAACAGGTTCTCGGCCGCTTCCTTGGTCGGCGGCTCGCCCGGACGCATCATGCGGTAAATCTCGACCAGCGCTTCGAGGCGCGTTGTCGAGGGATCGATGTTCAGTGTATTGGAGATAAACGGACCGCGATCGAGATCGTTCACATACAGCGTACGAATATGTTCGATCCCGGCGGCGATCAGCGCCTCGACGAGCTCCGCTGTCAGTTCGGCATTTGCAGCCGCCAGCAGCTCGCCCGTCTCGGTATCGACGATATCGTTAGCAAGAATCTTGCCCTCGAGGTACTCGGGGGTGACGACGAGTTTATTGACCGTCGATTTCTGCATATCACGAACATGCTTCGCCGTAATGCGGCGGCCCTCTTCGACGATAAGCTTGCGACCGAGTTTGATATCGAACGCGGCGGTCTCACCTCGAAGCCGGTCTGGCACAAGACCCATCTTGATTTCTTTCTCCGAAAGATAGAAATCGTTGGTCTCGAAGAAAAGATCGAGCATTTCTTCGTTAGTCATTTCCAGCGCACGCAGAATGATCGTAACCGGCAACTTGCGGCGGCGATCGATGCGGGCGAATACGCTGTCTTTCGGATCAAATTCGAAATCCAGCCAGGATCCGCGATAGGGAATGATGCGCGCCGAGAACAGCAACTTGCCGGAGCTATGCGTCTTGCCCTTGTCGTGGTCGAAAAATACGCCCGGCGATCGATGCAGCTGCGAAACGATGACACGCTCGGTACCGTTGATCACGAACGTGCCGTGATCGGTCATGAGCGGCATTTCGCCGAGATAGACTTCCTGTTCGCGGATGTCTTTGACGGGTTTCGGCGTACCGCTGGCTTCCTTGTCGTAAATGACCAGGCGCACGTTGACACGGATCGGCGCCGCATAGGTCAGACCACGCATCTGGCATTCCTTGACGTCGAATACCGGCTCGCCGAGCCGGTAGCTCACGTACTCCAGGGCCGCATTGCCCGAGTAACTGACGATCGGGAATACGGATTGGAACGCCGCGTGCAAACCGATATCGCCTCGCTCCTCTATCGTCTTGTCCGTTTGCAGGAACTTGCGATAGGAGTTGACCTGGATCGACAACAGGTAAGGAACATCGAGAATCGTCGGCCGTTTGCCGAAGTTCTTGCGGATGCGCTTTTTCTCAGTGAACGAATAAGCCATTCGGGATCACCCTCATAAAAAACAAATACGCCAAACAGCCGGTCGCGAAACGACCGGCTGTCTGGCAGTGGACCGTCGGGTCCTGTAACAAAAAGCGAAGTATCAAGTGACTACGTCAGCGCGATCGTCGCGCCAGCGACTACTTGAGTTCAACCGTTGCGCCGGCTTCTTCAAGTGTCTTCTTAACTTCTTCAGCTTCGTCTTTTGTTACGCCTTCCTTGATCGCTGTAGGTGCGCCTTCAACTGCGTCCTTGGCCTCCTTGAGACCAAGGCCCGTCAACGTGCGGACGGCCTTGATGACAGCAACCTTGTTGCCGCCGAAGCTTGCAAGAACGACGTCGAATTCGGTCTTCTCCTCTGCAGCTTCTCCGGCATCTCCGCCGGCACCCGGACCCGCAGCAACAGCTACCGGAGCAGCTGCCGATACGCCCCACTCGTCTTCGAGCATCTTGACGAGTTCAACGACTTCCATGATCGGCTTGGCGCTCAATTCCTTGAGCAGGTCTTCGTTTGACATTGCCATTTTGATTTCCTCTAAATTTACGTCCCTGAGTCAGGGATACTTGCTTGTTTCATTAAAAGACTTTGAATCTGACGATTCAGGCCGCTTCCTGCTCACCACGCGCAGCAAATGTGCGTGCGAGCATCGCAGGAGGTTCGGCCAAAGTGCGTACCAGCTTGGTCATCGGTGCCATCACGACGCCGAGCAACATCGCGCGCGCCTGATCCAGCGTTGGCAGACTCGCCAACCTGCTGAGATCCGACGCAGGCAATAATTGCCCACCAGCTGACAGCGATACCGCCTGCAGAGCTTCATGCCCTTTGGCGAAATCCTTGATTACCCTGGCGGCGGCACCTGGATCATCCTTCGCAAACGCGAGCAGAATCGGCCCCTTCAGAGTGTCTCGCATACACTCAAATTCGGTGCCCACGACGGCGCGACGTGCCAGCGTGTTTTTGACGACACGCAGGTATACGCCGGCATTGCGCGCTTCTCTGCGCAAGTCCGTCATTTCTGCAACAGAAAGGCCTCTATATTCGGCTGCGACAGCCGTTATCGAGTCCCCTGCAACCGCGTTCACCTCTTTGACAAGAGTTTTCTTGTCTTCGAGTTTTAGTGCCATTTTGTACTCCTGGCCTACGGTTACTCACAATAGCGAACTAAGAGCAGGGCACTCCGTTTGAGACAATGTCTCTTGGCGGTTAGCCCTTCCTTCTTTCACCTACCCATTTGGGGGCATCTTGCCCCCGGTCGGATGGCAACCGTTGCCAGTTCAAACTGACTCAGGTCTCACCATCTACACAGGCACTGATTAAGACCGGGAATCAACCCGGTCACCTGTGGTCTTCGACGATTGCCGCGTCCTTGCGGCGATTCACCGCGCCGTCATAAGACGCCGCGACAAATTTCTTTGTATCTAAGCGTCTACTGACGCCCGATCTATAGCTAGTCCGGGCCCCATCGTTGAGGAGACCGTCAGCTTCATGACGTACTGCCCTTTCGATGCCGCCGGCTTGGCCTTTTTCAAGTCGGCCAGCAACGCTTCGAGATTTTCCTTCAGTGCCGTCACTTCAAAATCGGCACGACCGATCGGGCAGTGAATAATGCCCGCCTTGTCGGTGCGGTAACGGACCTGCCCGGCCTTCGCGTTTTTCACTGCGGCTTCAACGTCAGCCGTCACCGTGCCGACCTTCGGGTTCGGCATCAGGCCGCGGGGACCGAGAATCTGTCCCAACTGACCGACGACGCGCATTGCGTCCGGCGTCGCGATGGCGACATCGAAGTTGAGCTCGCCACTCTTGACAGTCTCTGCCAGATCTTCGAAGCCGACGATGTCGGCGCCGGCAGCAGTTGCCTTGTCAGCATTCTCGCCCTGCGCGAATACCGCAACGCGGATCGTTTTACCCGTGCCGTTCGGCAACACAGTGGAACCGCGTACGACCTGGTCCGACTTGCGTGGATCGACGCCGAGGTTGACCGAAACGTCGATGCTCTCTGGAAATTTTGCCGTCGCGAGCTCTTTGACGAGAGACAGTGCCTCGTCGACGATATAGGCTTTACCCGCATCGATCTTTTCGCGCGCAACTTTTTTACGTTTGCTTAAGGAAGCCATCACTTCACCCCCTTTGTCTCGATGCCCATACTGCGCGCCGTGCCGGCAACCGTACGAACCGCTGCATCCATATCGGCCGCGGTCAGGTCCGGCATCTTCGTCGTCGCGATCTCTTCGAGCTGCGCACGATTGACCTCGCCGACCTTGTCCGTGTTCGGAGTCCCCGAACCCTTCTTGACG
>Ga0255053_10001220_pt1 | contig 14304 bp, 12 predicted proteins | sample JV7_2_22_MG_FD_188635 | JGI IMG/M metagenome (GOLD analysis project Ga0255053, IMG submission 188635) | Seawater microbial communities from Jervis Inlet, British Columbia, Canada - JV7_2_22 | ecosystem: Environmental > Aquatic > Marine > Inlet | place: Canada: British Columbia | collected...
AAGGTTTCTGACCGGGCCGGCAACACCAGCTCCGCTGCACGCACGGTTAATGTTGGCGTTAATTCCGGAAAGGGCGGCAGTGGCGGCGGCATGATAGCGCCCGCCTTCATCATCCTGTTGAGCCTGCTTGCAATTTTGCGCCGGCGAACGCTGCGCAGTTTATGGAGCGGGTGAAGGGAATCGAACCCTCATTCTCAGCTTGGGAAGCTGATGTTCTACCGTTGAACTACACCCGCGAAGGACCTGCTCGATTTCGATTCTAACGTATCGCAGTTCCGCCCGCTCTTCCGTGCCCAGCGAAGCTAGATTGCACGACCACCCGACACCTGAGATTATCCGCCAACAAAAAGAATCCGGAAGGTGTGCCCAATGTATCGCTTATTCCTTGTGTTGCTCTTCGCAGTGACTACTGCTTTCGGCGCTGACAATGACGTTGCCGTCTTGAAAAATCTCGACGTGTTCGAGCTCGAAAGGGCGGGAGATCCGCAGATATCGCCGGACGGGTCGCGCATTGTCTACGAGCGTCGCGCCGCTGACATCATGACGGATCGCACAGTATCGAGCATCTGGATCATCAACAGTGATGGTGCCAATCACCGGCCGCTGCTCGCGGACGGCAGCTCATTCAACAGCCCGCGGTGGTCGCCAAACGGCGATCGGCTGGCGTACCTGACCGATATCGAGGGTCGGGGGCCGCAGATTCACGTACGGTGGATGGATACGGGCCAGACCGCAGTCCTGACAAACGTGCAGTCCGGACCGCGCGGACTGTCGTGGTCGCCGGATGGCGCGCAGCTTGCGTTCAGTATGTTTGTGCCGTCCGAGGGCAAGCCGTTGGCGCCGCCGCCTCCGGCGCCGGAAGGCGCGGAGTGGGCACCAGGCGCGAAGGTCATCGAGACCATGCCGTTCCGTGCGGACGGGCGGGGCAACCTGCCACTCGGCAACACGCATATTTTCGTTCTATCGGCGGAAGGCGGTACACCGCGACAGCTGACAAGCGGCGACTATAACCATGGCGGAAATCTCGCGTGGACATCTGACGGCGGTCGCATTATCTTCGCCGCAAACCGCCAGGTCGACTACCAACATGACCCGGTAGAGTCCGAGCTCTGGTCGGTCGATCTCGCGAACGGTTCATTGCAGCAACTCACAGATCGAAACGGTCCGGATTTTGGTCCTGTTATGTCGCCGGACGGCAAGTCGGTCGCCTATCTCGGTTTCGACGACCACATGATGGGTTATGAGAATACAGCCGTGTACGTACTCGATCTCGACGGTAGCGAGTCGCGCAAGATTAGCGGCGACTTCGACCGCGGCATAGACGACGTGCAGTGGGCAGGCAACTCACGCTCGTTCTACATTCAGTACAACGATCGCGGTCGTACGCACATTGCATCGATGTCGATGAGCGGTGACATCGAGTCGATTACCGACGATGTCGGCGGTGCGATTCTGGGGCGACCGTATCTCAGTGGCAGATTTTCAACCGCCGACAATGACGCATTTGCATATACCGCGGGTCGTCCGACGCGGCCTGCTGAGGTCGGCATCGGACGTGGCAATCGCGCTACTAGTCGCCTGACTGAACTCAATGAAGACGCACTGGGGCACAAAGCGATTTCCCCGATCGAGGAAATCAGCTGGCGGTCGTCGGTCGGCGATCTCGACATTCAGGGCTGGCTGGTCTTTCCGCCAGACTTTGATCCGGAGAAGAAATACCCGTTGTTGCTCGAGATTCACGGTGGACCGAGAGCCGCCTACGGCCCGCAGTTTTCGCCAGAGATTCAGCTGTTTGCCGCGGCCGGCTACGTCGTTCTGTACGCGAACCCGCGTGGCTCGACGAGCTACGGCTACGACTTTGTGAATGAAATTCATCACAATTACCCGAGCCAGGACTATGACGACCTCATGTCGGGCGTCGATGCCGTCATTGAGCGCGGCTACATCGACACGGAGCAGCTGTTCGTCACTGGCGGTTCGGGTGGCGGCGTGCTGACGGCATGGATCGTCGGCAAGACCGACCGGTTCGCTGCGGCCGTCGTGGCAAAACCCGTGATCAACTGGATCAGCCATACGCTGACCGCGGACGGCACACACTCCTGGACGCGTTACTGGTTTGAAAAAAAGCCGTGGGAGGACTTCGAAACTTACTGGGCGCAGTCGCCGTTGTCGCTGGTAGGTAATGTTACAACGCCGACGGCGCTGTTAGCCGGTGAGGCCGATTACCGGACGCCGATTGGTGAGTCGGAGCAGTTCTATCACGCACTGATGTTACGCAAGATCCCGACGGTGCTTATTCGTATTCCCGAAGCGTCGCACGGCATCGCCGCGCGGCCGTCACACCTGATGGCAAAAGTCGACAATATCCTTGCCTGGTTCGCTCGTTATCGAAAGGCGCCCGGAAATCCTGCATTGCTGCAAACCTCAAAGAACAGTGAATGAGCGAATGCCGAGATTCACATTTGGTGCATTAATGATGAGTCTGATATTGACTGCGAATGCCGAGACCGCGCCCCCGGAAATCATGACCGCGGCTGAGGCCATGAATTTCCCCTCGCCTGAGCCCGATCATGTCATTGCCTACGGCGACGACCCGCTGCAGTTCGGTGAGCTGCGGTTACCGCAAGGCGACGGGCCGTTTCCCATAGTCGTCCTTATTCATGGCGGCTGTTGGTATTCAGAGTACGACATCGCGCACAGCCGTAAGCTCGCCGATGCCTTCCCCAGGGAAGGAATTGCAGTCTGGTCGCTCGAGTACCGGCGTATCGGCGATCACGGGGGTGGCTGGCCAGGCACATTCGACGATATCGATGCCGGCTTCTCCTACTTGTCGGATTTGACCGGGCGATTTCCGCTGGATCCCGATCGCGTCATCCTGGCGGGCCATTCAGCTGGTGGCCATCTGGCCCTCTGGATGACGCAACGCATCGAAGAACAACAGCCAGCTGGTGCCATCAATCCTCTGGGTGTACTTGGCCTCGCGCCTGCGGCGGATCTCGAGTTCCTTCACGAAAACGGTACCTGCGGTAATGCGGCGACCAAGCTGATGGGCGGCTCCCCGGAAGAATTCCCGGAAAGATATGAACAAGGATCGGTGGCAAACCGAATTCCGCAATCGACACCGCAAATCGTAGTCGTCGGGAAGTACGATGAAATGTGGCGGCCTGTCGGTGTTCGTTACGCTACGTCTGCAGCTGAGCAAGGAGCTCCGATCAAAGTAATCGACGCACCGGAATCCGGCCATTTCGAGATGATAGATCCGGACTCTTCAACCTGGCCACTGGTTCTTGGCGCCGCCCGCGAACTGCTCGGCATCGAATTGGACTAGCGGCCTACTCCTCAGCAACGCAACTCGTGTTTTCGAGCACGTGCCGGGAACCGTCGCGCTGATCGACCAGGACGCACTGCGAACCATCGCTCACCAGCCGTAGCTGAATTGGCGTGTCCATGTTCCTGCCCTGTGCGGGCGTACTGCCGATAGATTGCGAAGGGTTGCGTTCAATGACCAGCAGGCTGGTCCCGGTCAGTGCGTCATCTGCCAGCAATACCTCTGTGCCGAGCGCAGCATCGACTGTTTGCTGCAATGCCGCACGGCTTGCATCGTCGGGATTGATAATGACGGCCGACTGGTCAGCGTCGGGCGCCACATCCTTGCACCCGGCGACGGCTACAAGAATGGCCGCCAGAATTACTGTCCTTGCCATGGCCTCATCAAGCGGTTGGTCTGCAACGGCGATTTCGGTATCACCACTTCAACTGCACTGAGTTGCCCACCCGGTTTGCTAAGTACGCCGGGAGCAAAGCCGCTTGCGGCAGGGCATGCCGCGCCGTCGCGATAGGCCAGCGCTGTCGCGAACCGGCCTTCAGTTTGGTCACCAAGCTGCTTGGTAAAGTCATCCGCGATAGAGCAACCAGGAACGTCTTCACCCGGGCCGCTCGAATTTGCCGGTGAGAAACCGTCCGAGTAGTCACCGAAGCCCATCGCGTTGGCGCCCCGGAACTGAATCGTAAAATACGTTGTGCCGCAATTGTCCGTCGGATAGAAGCCATAAGGCTTGCCGCAAGTCGTCGACCCAACCTGGATAACTTCAACGCCAACGCCGCGCAGACCGTTCATGATGGCTTCACTTGCTGAACAGGTGTTCGGGCCTGTCAGCACGAATACCCGAGGGAGATCGAGCGTCGGCAGTGCCTGGCCGGGCGTGCCATTGAACGGTGCGCCAAGCGCGGTTGTATGAAACGGTGTCGGCGCCAGTGCCTGTCCGGTTACCGGATCGGTCACTGGATGCTTGTCGTTGAACGTCAACTCATCAAAAGTCTGCCCTGCCGTCGGCACCGGGCCAGCGATCATGTAGGCCAGTTCACCGGCGATATCGAGCCAACCACCGCCGTTATAGCGAATATCCAGTACAAGGTCACTAATGCCCTGGCCGTTATCGTATGTATTCATCTCGTTGACCGCGTCGATCAGTGCCTGTTCTGCCGTCGAGATATGGTCGTGAAACGCCATGTAGCCGACAGACCCAGTTGGCGTCAGAATCTCCTTTACGTCCTGAACCGGTGCGGAGGTAATGTTCTCGGCGGTCAGCACAACGTCACGCGGCGTAGCCGAACCGAGGTCCAGAACGGTGAACGTATATGTTTGTCCCAGCTCGGGAAAAAGCCCGGCATTGAGCGTATCGACGTCGCTGCCATTCCTGACATCGACACCATCGATGGCGAGAATGCTCGCGCCACGCTCAAGTTCCGGCACGATATTCGTGGCTGGCGAATTCGGCTCTGTATAGGCGATCAGGAGTTCTCGTGGCGGCACATTGGATATGAACGCCCACTGGACGCCATATCCCGCCGACACGCCCGACTGCGACAACTGGTTGAAGTCGTCTGTGTCCCAGGTGAAGTGGAATTTGTCTTTGCAATGCTCCGCTTCATTGGTCGGGTCGTTGCGAGAGCACACACCTGTGGCAGTTGGAGATGTTGCAAAGGTCTTGAGTTCGTCGAAGTACGCGAGCGGGTCGTTGAACAGACCCGGGTCCTGGTCAGTCACTTCGTCATACCAGAGGTAGGTATCGTTGGTATACGAGCGCAGGAAATTGTTTTCATCGAGCGTGGACCCGGCAACGTCGGGCCAGGGATTACCAGTGATCGGATTGTTTCCGGCACGGGGCGCCTGGCACTGGGCGTAGAACGTCAGGAAATCGTCAAAAACGCCCTGCTGCCATCCGCTTGGGTTGCCGCCGCCGGGCCCCTGGCCGAGACCGCCGCCGCCACCGCCACCGCAGGCGGCCAGCGCAACGAGAAAAACGAGCAATGAAGTAGTTCTAAGCACGGCAATTTCTCCATCTCAGCAGGGCAAAAGTTCTACCCGTTGCATCCACCCGCATGGCGGCTGCATGGCTAATTATGTAGTCTATCGGCCCCGCAAACTTCGACCAGATCACATTTCATGAAGTTCAAACACCTGATAACCATTCTTGCACTCTACTCAGCCACCGCAGCAGCTCAGGACGAAGCCGGTGAACTGGCGGTCAACCCTGCCATCATCCCACCTGAAATCGTCGAACAAGCCGTATCACTTCGTGAGCGTGCGCTGCAGGACAATCTCCCGGTCGATATCGTCGAATCCGTAACAACCGAGGTTGGTCCGCGACGCATGGGCACCGAAGGCGACGAGCGCGTCATTGTCTGGGCACAGGCCAAATTCACGGAACTCGGCTTTGACCGGGTATGGACGGAGCCCGTCGAACTCGATCGCGGCTGGATTCGGGGCGAGGCCAGAGCCGAAATCCTCGAGCCATTTCCGCACAACATCGTCATGACGGCACTGGGCTACAGCGTCGGCACCGACGGCGACCTTGTTGGTGAAGTCGTCGAATTTGCTACCTACGATGACTTGCTGGCGGTACCCGAGGGCGACAGCCTCAAAGGCAAGATAGCTTTTGTCTCATACAGCATGGCCGATTATGAACCGCCCGAAGATGGCTCGGGCCGCGGTCCCTACGGTGAGGGTACAAGAGCGCGCAGCACGGGCCGAGTCGAAGCCGCCAGGCGTGGCGCGGAGGCACTTGTCATTCGCTCAGTCGGGATCGACAACAATCGCAACGGCCACACGGGCAGCGGCTATGAATACGAAGAAGATGTCCGGAAGATCCCGACGGCTGCCGTATCCGCACCTGATGCAGTACTCATGCAGAACATGCTGCGCCGGGGCAAGCCGCTCGTTCTGAAGATGAACCTGACAGCCGAAATCGTTGGTCCACAAATGAGTGCAAACATCGTCGGCGAAATCACGGGACGCGAAGACCCGGATCGATTTGTGGTTCTCGGCGCGCACGTCGACTCCTGGGACGAAGGTACAGGTGCACTCGACGACGGCGCCGGCATCGGCTCGATGATGGCGACTGCGGCACTGATTGGCCAGATGGAGCGACGGCCGCGCCGCAGTATTCGTGTCATTCTTTTTTCGGGTGAAGAAATCGGCTTCTACGGCGTCTATGCCTATATGAAGAAACACGCAGACAATATCGACAGCCACTTACTCGGCGCTGAGGTCGATGCGGGTGGCGGGCGTGCCAATACGTTGAGTTCCGGCGTCGGCCCGAACTCACTCGAGCTTGTTCGTGAAATGCACAAACTGGTCGCACCGCTGGGAATCGAATTCAACGACGCTAATACGTCAAACGCGCAATCGGATATGAGTGAGCTGAGTAAGGCCGGCATGCCCGCCTTGCATCTGCGGCAGAATCCAAATGGCTACTTCATGTATCACCACACGCCAAACGATACGTTTGACAAGATCATCCCTGAGGACATGCGCTACCTGACAGCAGCCTACGTGACACTATTTTATGTCGCGGCAGAAATGGATGTCGATTTCAGGGAATGATTGCGGCTCGGTGACGTCTATACTCTGTACGAAGGGGGATTCGACAATGTACAGATGGATTACTGGTAAGGCCGCGCTCCTGGGGATACTGGTCTCGGTCAGTATTGCTGCCCCAATCGACTCACGCGCACAAGGTACGCAATACAATCAGTCGGACCTGGCGTTTATCAAGAGCATGAGCTCGAGGCTACAGAATGTAGAACGGCAATCCGAACGACTCGAGGACTATTTAAGCGAGCTGTCCAGTCAGGCTGGTCATAACATTCTCACGGGACAGGATCAATACGGGCAACAAACTTCCAGGACGCCCGAGGACAGGCAACGCGATTACCGGAGTGCCGAAAGGAAGATGCGCTCCAACAGAAAACGGGCCGCAAAGGAGCGTGAAAAGCTCGGGGAGTTGCAGCGCGCCGGAGACAGCGTCAGCGCCGAGCAACGCGACAAAACAGAAAGAATCGTGTCTGACCTGGAACGCAAGGCTGCAAACATGGAGCGCGACATCAGCCGAGGGCGGCTCTAGCCGGAAGCGAAGGACTCCCTGACTGCTACAGACTTGATCTGGACGAATACGCTGTCACCAGTTTGCAGGTGAAGCTCTCGTACTGATCGTTTCGTCACGCGGGCAACGATTCGATCGTCGCCCACGATCAACCGTACAAGCACCGACGGTCCGCGACCGGGCTGAATGGCCTCAACGCGGGCCGGAAGAATGTTGAGGATTGTGCTTTGCTTTGGCCGTTCTCGGCACACACTCACGTCGCTTGCGCGAATGCGCAGCCTGAGTGACGAGCCATCCGTTGCCGCCCTGCCCGGCAACCACAGGTCACCGCCTGAGAACTCAAGGCGCGTCAATTCATCGTTCGCGTCGTACTGCCCCACGGTGCCCTCGATGACCGACCCGGCATGATCGCCATCCAGTGCGGGCATGTCCATCCGAACAAGAACGTCCTGCAAGTCACCGTCGCCAGCCACGCGTCCGTCGTCAATGACGACGAGATGATCGCAAAGGCGGCATACCTCATCGATGTTGTGGCTAACGTAGATGATGGGGATCTCGGTTTCCGCATGCAGTCGATCCAGAAACGGCAAGATCTCATCGCGCCGCGCCTGGTCAAGAGAAGCAAGAGGTTCGTCCATCAATACAAATCGCGGCGCGCAAAGCAGAGCACGCGCGATGGCAACTCGCTGGGCTTCACCACCGGATAATTCGGCAATGCGGCGCAACAGCAAGTATTCAAGTCCGAGCAATTCGACAACATGATCGAGGCTTGCGGCGCCATTGCCCTTGCGCCGCTTTTGCCCGTATTCAATATTCGCCTGCACTGACAAATGTTCAAACAGTCTCGGCTCCTGAAAAACATAGCCGACATTGCGCTGCCGGACTGACCGCGATGAATTGGCATCGCTGTCGTCCCAAACATCTCCGGCCACGACCAGTTTTCCCGATGTTGGCTTTTCAAGCCCGGCGATACACCGCAGCAAGGTCGTTTTACCCGCTCCGGACACGCCAAACAGGCCTGTAATGCCCTGCATCGGCAGATCAAGATTGACGTCGAGCAGGAAATCGGCGCGTTGCAACTTGTAATGTAAATGAATCATCGCCGCCACCGCCGGTTGACCAGGAACATGGACAACAGTGCAACGAATGCAACGACCAGCAGGACAGCGGATAGCTGGTGTGCTGCGGCGTAGTTCAATGACTCGACCTGATCGTAGATCGCTATGGACACGACTCGAGTCTCCCCCGGGATGTTGCCGCCAACCATGAGCACCACACCGAACTCGCCGAGCGTATGCGCAAAACTCAACACGACCGCAGCAAGATAACCGCGAATCGATAACGGCACTGCGACCGAGAAGAACGCGTCCATGCGACTGGCGCCAAGCGTCCAGGCTGCCTCGAGTTTTTGCTTGCCGAGCGTCTCGAAAGCGGACGTCAGCGGTTGCACTGCAAACGGCAAGCTGTAAATACATGACGCAATCACAAGCCCGGTGAATGAAAATGTCAATGCGCTGCCCGTCAGTTCGACCCACCAGCTGCCAAGCGGGCCCGCCGGTCCCAAAACAACCAGAAGGTAGAAGCCGAGGACGGTCGGTGGCAAGACGATCGGTAGCGCCACGGTCGTTTGCACCAGGGGCTTCCATCTCGACTGCGTTTGCGAGATCCACCAGGCGACGGGGGTGGCTACGACGATCAAAACGACAGTCGTGATGCCGGCCAACTGGAACGACAGGAACAGTGGTTGCCAGAGCAGGTCCATGTCAGTCAGACACCTCGTAACCGTGTGCCCGAATGATGTCCTTGCCTTCGCTACTCCTGAGGAAATCGAGGAATGCTCGTCCGGCCTTGCCGTCTCTTAGCAGTATGGCCTGTTGCTCGATCGGACGGTGCATCGAAGCAGGTACGGCCCAGCGGCATGTTGCAGCAGGCAACCTTTCGTCGATCACGTGCGAAGCAGCGAGAAGCCCCATGTTGGCGTTACGCGTAGCGACGAACTGTAACGCCTGCGAGATATTCTCGCCGTAGACCAGGTTATCCTGCGCCTCGTCCCAGACGTCCACTCGCATCAGGAATTCCATTGCGGCAACACCGTAGGGCGCCGTAAGCGGATTCGCGATGGCCAGGCGCAGAGACTCCAGGTTATCGAGTTGGCCGCGGCAGTCGGCACCGGATAGCGCGGGATCCGCAGACCAGAGGACGAGCCCACCGATGGCGTAGGTGAACCGGGTACCTGCAATGCCATCACCGGATTGCTCCAGAAGATATGGACGTTGCTCGTCGGCGGCGAGCAACACGCTGAATGGCGCACCGTTGGTGATGCTGGCGTAAAGCATGCCCGTCGATCCGGTCGAACTTAGAACAACGTGACCCGTCGCCTGCTGGAAGGTCTGTGCCAGCTCTTCGAAAGGAGCGATGAAATTGCTGGCTACAGCAACAACGATCTGTTCCGCATCAGCAGATGCGAACAGGAACAGGGGCAGGATGGATCGTAATAGCCGCATGTGCTCATGATAGTGCTTTTAGCTGGCGGCGGTGAGCGTGCAGGAGCGGTTCCGTGTATCCGTTCGGCTGTTCGCTGCCCTTGAACACCAGATCACAGGCCGCTTCGAACGCAACGCTGCCCGCGTAATCAGCGCTCATGGGGTGGTACAGCGGATCACCGGCATTTTGCTCATCGACGACAACGGCCATGCGCTTCATTGTCGCCAGGACCTGCTCTTCACTAGCCACTCCGTGTAACAACCAGTTCGCAATATGCTGACTGGAAATACGCAGTGTCGCCCGGTCCTCCATTAGGCCCACATCGCTGATGTCGGGCACCTTGGAACAGCCGACACCCTGGTCGATCCAGCGCACGACGTAGCCTAATATGCCCTGGGCATTGTTATCGAGCTCATCCTGGATCGCCTTGTCATCCAGTAATGACGGGTCGCCAAGCGGTGGCGTCAGGATGTCATCGAGGCTCGCCAGCGGCCTTAACGACAGTTCACGTTGTACTCGTTGCACATCAACATCGTGGTAATGCATGGCGTGCAAAGTTGCAGCCGTCGGCGACGGCACCCAGGCGCAGTTGGCCCCTGCTTCGGGATGCGCCTGCTTGGTATCCATCATCTGTTTCATCTCATCGGGCTTCGGCCACATGCCTTTGCCGATCTGTGCCCTGCCCGGCAATCCGCAACGAATTCCGACATCGACATTCCAGTCCTCATAGGCATTGATCCACGGTTGCACCTTGATCGATTCCTTCGGCAGCACCGGGCCGGCCTGCATGCTGGTGTGAATCTCGTCACCCGTGCGATCGAGGAATCCCGTGTTGATGAAGACGAGTCGCTCCTGCACCGCGCGTATGCACTTCGGTAAGTTGACCGTCGTGCGACGTTCTTCGTCCATGACGCCAACCTTGAGCGTATTTCGTTCGAGGCCAAGCAGGTCCTCGACGCGCGAGAATATCGTGTTCGTAAATGCAGCCTCGTCCGGGCCATGCATCTTGGGTTTGACGATGTAAACGCTACCACTGCGACTGTTCGGCATTCGATCGGATTGCTTTGCGTTAGCCATGGCGCATGCGGACGTAACGACCGCGTCGAGAAGCCCTTCGAAGACTTCATTGCCGTCCTTGTCGAGGATGGCATCCGTTTGCATCAGGTGGCCGACATTGCGCACCAGCATCAGGCTGCAACCTGGCAGGATCAACGACTCTCCGGCGACTGTCGTATAGCTGCGATCCGCATTGAGACTGCGCGTCATCGTGCGACCGCCTTTGTCGAAGCTTGCTTCCAGCGTGCCCTTCATCAGACCGAGCCAGTTACGGTAGATGCCGACTTTGTCTTCGGCGTCGACGGCTGCGACCGAGTCTTCACAGTCCTGGATCGTGGTGATGGCGGACTCCAGCACGATGTCACTCACGTTACCGGGCGCATCGCGTCCGATCGCATGGTCAGAGTCCGTCTGGATCTCGATGTGCAGTCCGTTGTTGCGAAACAAGTAGCTGCATTTGTCGCCGTCCTGTGCGGTGCCGGCGAACGCGTCGGCATCGCGATAGGCGGCATCGCTCGGGTCCGCATGACTGCCCGACTTCAGCGGAATCACACGATCCAGGAACGTGGCCGCATAGGCGATGACAGCAGCGCCACGTGTCGGGTTGTAGGACTTGCCTGCTTCCTTACCATCGTCATTGGGAATGACGTCAGTCCCGTATAGCGCATCGTAAAGGCTGCCCCAGCGCGCATTCGCGGCATTGAGGGCAAAACGCGCGTTGCTGACCGGTACGACGAGTTGCGGTCCAGCGATTTCGGCAATTTCGGGATCGACGCCACCTGTCGAAACCAGGAAGGGCTCGCTGGGCTCTTGCAGGTAGCCGATGTCCTTGAGAAACGTTACATAGGCCTCGTGATCGATCGGCCCGCCGGGCTGCAAGCCATGCCAGTCATCGATCCGCTGCTGCAATGCGTCGCGGACGTGCAGCAACTCGCGATTGATGGGCGTCAAGTCATCAAGCAATAACTCAAGCCCTTGCCAGAACTCGGCGGCGTCAAGCTCTATGGCCGGCAGCACCTCATCTTCGATGAAGCTCCGAAATGCCCGACTGACCGAAAGATTACCGACTTGTTCGAATTCCGTTGGCGCCATCGGCAACCTCTCGAGTCTATGCCACGAACTGTTCCTCCTCGGTGCTGCCATCGAGCGCAGTGGTGGACGACAGTCCGTCCATGATCGTGTTCTGCACAGCGTCGAAGTAGCCAGCACCGACGAAGGACTGGTGCTTTGCAGCACGGAAACCGAATTTTTCGTCAGCAAATTCCTGCTGCTGCAGCTTCGAGTAAGCATACATGCCGTCGGCCTTGTAGGCACGGCTCAGGTTGAACATGCTCGAGTTCAGGGCGTGCCAGCCGGCCAGCGTGATGAACTGGAACTTGTAGCCCATTTTGCCGAGCTCTTCGCGGAAGATCTTCATCGTCTCGTCATCAAGATTTGCCTTCCAGTTGAATGAAGGCGAGCAGTTGTAGGCTAGCAGCTGGTCGGGGAACTCGGCGTGAATGGCCTCGGCAAAGCGCCGCGCCTGTTCGAGGTCAGGCTTCGACGTCTCGCACCAGATGAGATCAGCATAAGGGGCATAGGCCAGACCACGCGCAATCGCTTGGTCGAGGCCCGCATTGGTGCAGAAGAAGCCTTCCGGAGTGCGCTCGCCGGTAATGAACGGATGGTCACGCTCATCCGAGTCCGACGTAATCAGGTTCGCGGCGTCGGCATCCGTGCGTGCGAGCAAAACTGTCGGCACGCCACAAACATCTGCCGCAAGACGAGCTGCTGTCAGTTTCGCGACCGCCTCCGCGGTCGGCACAAGAACCTTGCCGCCCATGTGGCCGCATTTCTTGGCCGACGACAGCTGGTCCTCGAAGTGCACACCGGCGGCGCCGGCGCGAATCATGTTCTTCATGAGTTCGAATGCGTTGAGATTGCCGCCGAACCCTGCCTCGGCGTCAGCAATTATCGGCGGGAACCAATCGGTTCCGGTATCGCCATTCAGGGCATGAATCTCGTCGGTACGGATAAACGCATTGTTGATGCGTTCCACCATCTTCGGCACCGAGTCAACCGGGTACAGGCTCTGGTCCGGGTACATCTCGCCGGCGCTGTTGCCATCACCGGCCACCTGCCATCCCGAACAATAAATCGCTTTGAGCCCGGCCTGAATTTCCTGGATCGCCTGGTTGCCGGTCAGGGCGCCCAGTCCGCAAACGGGTTCTTCCTGGTGAATGAGGCGCCAGAACTTTTCTGCGCCGAGGCGTGCAAGCGTGTGTTCAATGTTTACCGTACCGCGCAGTTTGACCACATCTTCCACGCTGTAGGTTCGCTCGATTCCTTTCCAGCGCGGGCTGTCCGCCCATTCGCCCTCTAGCGCCTTGATTTGATCCTGGCGATTCATTTGTTTCTCCAAATATTGCTGATATCTCGATAGCGATTTCCGCCTGCTGCATGATCCTGACCCTGCAAGCTACGCAACAGCTGCGCCGGTGATACCGGCCTGGAGTGAAATTTCCTGGCCACAACGTCGTACGAACAGCAGGCCACCATCACGGGCAATGAACTTGTGTGAAGCACTGGACTGTTCTGCTTCGACACCTTGGTTACGGCCCTCACCTGAAGGGATCAGGATCCGTCCGGCGTCACTTCTAAACAGCAACCGGCGGCTGCCGTTCATACCTGACCATCCGATGAACTGACGCGCATCCCTGAAACGGGTGATGCGGCCATCCTTGAGCGTTGCATAGCATTCTGTGTAGCGCATGGGCGTATCCACGCCGTAGCTGACGACATCCGCATGACTAGCGTTCTTCAGCGGAATCATCTGATCCAGAAATCTCGTTTTTTCAAATTGCTCCTGTTGCATCGCCACGCCCTCAATTACTCGTTGTAGTGGTTGGTCGGGTCTTGAGATGTATGGTACGGTCGATATTGTTAAAACTTCACAGAAAAAACTTCACAGTGTTAATTTCACAAGTATATCGACAATGAGCACCAGGCAGGGACTCGGGCGAAGAGCCCATTTTGTGGGTACCAAAATCAAGTCGCTCAGGAAGCGTAACCACCTGACTTTGGAGGATTTATCGGTGCGCTGCGTGCAGATCGATGCAGAGGCGGGACCGTCGGTTTCCTACCTGTCGATGATCGAGAATGGCAAGCGCGTCCCATCCGAGCGTTTGTTGAACATAATTGCCAATATTTTCCAAAAAGACCTGCGCTGGTTCTACGACGAATCCCTCGAAGTCAAGGCCATGGACCCGGCGCCGATTTCGTCCGCGGTCACCGGCCTGCCCCTCGAGCCCGGCTTCCTGTTTTCAGAAAACCTGCTGCAGTTGGCCATACCCGAGTTGCTGTCGCAGACCGGAACGACGGGCCGACAGTTTGCGCATTT
>Ga0255053_10001221_pt1 | contig 14294 bp, 11 predicted proteins | sample JV7_2_22_MG_FD_188635 | JGI IMG/M metagenome (GOLD analysis project Ga0255053, IMG submission 188635) | Seawater microbial communities from Jervis Inlet, British Columbia, Canada - JV7_2_22 | ecosystem: Environmental > Aquatic > Marine > Inlet | place: Canada: British Columbia | collected...
GTGACGATCGCAATCAAATCCATCTTTTTTCCCCTCTATTATCTGTTATTGCCGATTAGTCGGTGACATTCGTACGCCGGTCATTAAGATGGCCGATACGATGCCGGACAGTTCCTCTGACACAGCGCGATCCAGTCTGTTCGACCGAGTTTTCGGTCTGGAAAAGCATGATTACGTCGCAGTTGCCTGGTCATTCGCCTACTTCTTTTGTGTTTTGTCTTCGTATTACATCCTTCGACCGGTGCGCGAGCAGTTGGCGGTCGGCAGCGGACCGAATACGATTCCGTGGCTGTTCTTCGGCACCTTTATTACGATGATGATCGCGACGCCGATTTTCGGTTGGGTCGCGTCACGATATCCACGCCGCCAGTTTCTGCCCTGGGTCTATCTGTTCTTTATCAGCAACATCTTAATCTTTTGGGCTGTCTTTTCCATCGCAATCGAAAACGACTCGGGCCATGTATGGCTCGGACGCGTGTTCTTTGTCTGGCTCAGCGTCTTCAATCTGTACGTGGTGTCCGTGTTCTGGAGCTTCATGGCGGATATCTACACGCGCGAGCAAGGTCGTCGGCTGTTCGGCATCATCACCGCCGGCGGCAGCATTGGCGCCCTCATCGGCGGAATTGCCACAAGCGTTCTGGTCGTGAAAATCGGCTTTCAGAACCTGCTTCCTATCGCAGCCGTACTGCTGCTGATCGCAGTTTTTTGCATCACTCGATTACGGGAATGGGTGGAACAAAGTCATGTTGACGACGTAGCCGAAACCGCAGCGAGCCAGAAGCCACTGGGTGGAAATCCCTTTAGCGGCATTACGCACGTATTCTCGTCGAAGTACTTTGGCGGTATTGCGACTTCATCGATCATTGCAAGTTTATTGGGCACGGCGCTTTACATGTTCATGGCGCAAATGGTGGAAGACTCCATACCTGGCGCTGACGAACAAACCAGATTTTTCTCAAACATCAACATCGCGACCAACGTACTGGCTCTTGTCGGCCAGTCGCTTGTCGTCAGGCATTTGGTGCACCGATTTAACATCGGCGTGTCCATGTCGTTATTGCCTATCGCCTCTGTTGCAGGTTTTATTTTGCTCGCGATCGAGCCAACACTGGCGATGGTCACAATAATAACCGTGATCAGGCGAGGACTGGGTTTCGGCTTCAGCAAGCCAACAACCGATATGCTTTATTCGGTCGTTACACCAGAAGAAAAATACAAATCGAAGAACTTCATCGATACCGCTGTCTATCGTTTTGGAGATCTGGTCGGAACCTGGTCAGTAAAAGGCCTCATCGTAGTGGGGCTATCTACTCCGGCAATATCTGTCGCGATGGTGCCTTTTGCAGCAGTCTGGGGCGCCATTGCGTTGTGGCTGGGCCGTGACTATCGTCGCCAGGCCAAGCAACTCAAAGAAAAAGGCATCGCGTGATCCACAGCGAGAGGATGGCACCAGCATGAAAAACGCGAGCCTACTGCGCCGGCTCGGTGCGGTTGTTTACGACATTCTGCTCATCGTCGCGTTACTTATGTTGGTAACGACGTTTTTCCTCATAACCCGTGGCGGTGAGGCAGTGGAGCCGTATACGTTGCCGCATCAAATAACCTCCTTCGTCGTCATTTACACGTTCTTTGTCGGATTTTGGATTAAGTCAGGCAGCACGTTAGGCATGCTGGCCTGGGGGCTTCGAGTGGAAACACGCGATGGCCAGGTGCCGACGTTTGCCAGAGCCAACCTGCGTTTCTTCGCGGCAATCGTGTCCTGGGCGGCGGCGGGACTCGGCTTTCTCTGGCAGCTGTGGGACAAAGACGGATTGACGTGGCATGACCACCTGAGCGACACACGACTACGACACTACGCCAAGCCAGGGCAAAGTCGCGGCTAAAGCCGCTCCCACGGTTCCTGCAAACTCCTGTGGGAGCGGCTTTAGCCGCGATTAGCGTATTCGCTTGAGTGCAATGATCGTGACAAACGCGAGAATCAGCGATGGCACCCACGCGATCACAGCGGGATCGAAATTAAATACCTGACCCGAGTTGGCGAGCATCTCACTTGCCAGGTAGTACGCAAGCCCAATAGCGACACCCATCATCAAGCGGCCACCGGCTCCGCCCGTCCGCAACGAACCGAATACGAAAGCCAGCGCCAGAATTGGCATGATGATAACCGTGGCTGAGCGCGCTACGCGGTACCACAATTCCGTCGCATAGCGGCGCGTATCGAGGCTATTTCGCTTCAGGTAAGCGATGTAGCTGATAAGCCCACGACCCGACAGGCTTTGCGGTTTGAGAAGTGAAATACCGAGCACCTCGGCGTCAATATCGAATGACTCCACAGCAAGCGACGATTCGACAACCTGGACACCATCATTTTCGAAGCGTGTTTCACGGAAATTCTCGAGTATCCATCTGTCGTTCTTATCAATGCCGGAATTCTCGGCTCTGGCAATTGATGCAAGCCTGTTGTTCTCGTTAAACCGAAACATGTAGATACTGCCAAACTCAAACTCCGAACTGACCCGCTCAAGATGTAACACGAACGATCCATCGCGAATCCAGGCAGCGTTGCCGAGACGATCATCATCCTGTTGATAACGCGCCTCCAGCCGCATATTGCGAGCGTAATAGTCAAGAGGCGGCCCGATGAATTCACCAAGAAGACCTGTGAACACAAACAGCACAAGACCGGTGATCGCAACCATGCCGGACAGCTTTTTGATTGACAGCCCGGCCGATCGCATGACAATGATCTCGCTGTTCGCCGCCAAAGCGCCCAGCCCAAGCAGCGAACCGATCAACACAGCAACCGGCAGCATTTCAAACGCCAATTGCGGCAGACGTAGTACCGTATACAAAATCACCCGGGGCGTTTGGTAGTCACCTTGCATGTCATCAAGCTCGGCGATGAATTCAAACAAGCCAGCGAGAGCAAGCAGCACCACGAGCACCAACGCGGTCGAGGCAATGATGGCGCGCATCATGTACTGACTTAGTATTCCGTTCACGGTAGCACTCTCTTATGAACGGAATTCTGTACGCCAAGCATGCCAAGCGCGAGCAGCAGTACTGCGCCATGCACCCACCAAAGGCCCAGAATCGGAGACACGCTGCCCTGCTCCACCCACGCTTTCGCTGCGCTGAGCATGTTTAAGTAAATAATAAAAACGAGCAGTCCGATCGCAAGCCTGCCATAACGCCCGGCGCGCGGCTGCGTCTTGCTTAGCGGTACCGCAAGAATGCCGAGAATGAGGGTCGCCAGTGGCACGCCAATGCGCCAGTGCATTTCCGCGACGTGCTCGAGCTCACCGGCTTGCATCAGTTTTAATAACGGCATCGCACGTGGCGTTGGATCGGGAGGGTCCAGGCTCGGCAGACGATAAGGAATTCCATGTTCTCCAAATTCGACGACGCGAAATTGCGAGGTCCCCGGCACACCTTCGTAACGCCGACCATCCTTCAGAACGAGGAATCGCACATTAGGGTCGTCGGATTCGACCTGCTCACCGCTCTGAGCAACGACTACTTCTACAATTCCATCACCAGTTCGTCGTTGCAGAAACACGTTCTCCATCGACCCGTCGGGCATGATGCGTTCGCCGTAGACAACGGCGTTGTCCGGCCCGACTTCAGTGAACCGACCAGGCTCGATGCTCCCAAGATCGGCCTCGCGGCGCGCTTCAGCACCGATTCGGTCTACAGTCTGCAGAGTTCTGGGACCGAGGTCGAGCGAGAGCCAGGCGACACCGAGCGCGAGAGGTATGAGCAACCAACTGAGCGGTCGATAGATGTCTGCCGGTCCGACGCGGCACGCCATCATTGCGGGCAATTCACTGTCCCGATACAAACGCCCGAGCGCCAGCATTACAGCGAGAAACAGACCGATCGGAACGACGATCGTCAGGTATTGCACCCCGGACAGAGCGATAACGTCCATTGCCGCGCCCTTGGGCAGCCTGCCTTTGGCAACATCCCCGAGAACTCTGGCAAACTGGTTGGTAAGCAGAATCAGCAGCAAAACCATTGTCACGCCCAGCCAGGTCGAGGCTATCTCGCGAAAAATGTAGCGGTCGAGTATGCGGCGCATCGAAGTCTGTGATTTCTTTGGGCGGAATCAGTTAGACTACCGCTTTTATTTTGCTCGGGACAGCCCTTGCGTCACAGTGCATCCAGGCTTCGCCCCCCCAACAAGCACAAGTCAATTTATGGAATATTTCACAACTACCAGCAAAGCCTCACGCCGGGCCGTTGACTGCGTCATCGTAGGCATCTACGAACGCGGGAAACTGGGTGCCGCTGCCGCCGATATCGACGCGGCCAGTGAGGGCATCATCAAACAACACATCAAAAGCGGTGATGTATCGGGGACTCTCGGTCGGTGCTTTGTATTGACCGGTGTTACCGGCGTCAAGGCGTCGCGTATCGCTGTCATAGGGCTGGGCAAAGTCAGTTCATTCGGCATTACCCAATATCGCAAAGCTCTTGCCGCAGCGTTGCAAGCCATTTCGCAAAGCAAGAGTCATCAGATCCTGAATTGCCTGACACTTGAACAGACTGACAGAGCCGGGATTTATTACCGGGCCCGTCATACAGCACAGTCCGTTGGTGATGCGCTGTATCGCTTCACTGAGATGAAGAGCGGCAGAAAAACACCAGGAATGCCTCTGAAGAAGGTCGGCATTGCGATCGCCAAACGCAGCGATGCGGCGAAGGCCATGCGTGGCGCCGAACACGGCGCGGCAATCGTATCCGGCATGTCGCTCGCCAAAGACCTCGGCAATTTACCCCCTAACGTCTGTACTCCGAGTCATGTCGCAAGGACAGCGCAGAAGCTCGCTCGCCAGTACAAGAACCTGCAAACACGTGTTCTGAACGAAACCGAGATGAAAAGACTCGGCATGCACTCATTGCTGTCGGTTACCGCGGGCACCAAAGAGCCCGCCAAGCTGATCGTCATGCAATACAAAGGCAAAGCCGGTCAGAAGCCCGTTGTGCTGGTCGGCAAAGGCGTTACCTTCGATTCGGGAGGCATCTCGCTCAAACCCGGTCCGGGCATGGATGAAATGAAGTTCGACATGTGCGGCGCCGCCAGTGTAATCGGCACAATTGCCGCTATTGCGAAACTCAAACTACCGATTAACGTCAATGTCGTGGTACCGGCGGTCGAAAACCTGCCCAGTGGCAAGGCAACAAAACCCGGGGATATCGTTAAGAGCATGTCCGGAAAAACGATCGAGATTCTCAATACCGATGCCGAAGGACGACTGATTCTCTGCGATGCACTGACCTACTCGCGCCGCTTCAAGCCGGATGCAATCATCGACGTTGCGACGTTGACCGGAGCATGTGTTATTGCACTCGGTCACCATCGCACGGCCGTAATGAGCAATGACGACGGCTTGTCCGGCAACATTGTTGCAGCTGGAATTTCCTCAGACGACCGTGGCTGGCCGATGCCGCTTGGCGAGGAGTGGGCGGCTCAGCTCAAGAGCAATTTTGCCGACTTTGCGAATGTCGGCGGTCGTGATGGCGGCACCATCACCGCCGGCTGCTTTCTCGGCAAATTCACAGATGGAATGAAGTGGGCACATCTCGACATCGCCGGCACGGCATGGAAGTCCGGAAAGCTGAAAGGTGCGACCGGTCGACCCGTACCAATGCTCACCGAATTCCTGCTGGCACGCTGTGGCGTACTGCCGTAATGGCCAGGATTGACTTCTACATCCTAAAGCAAGCAGGCCAGCAATCGCGCCAGTCTTTTGCCTGCCGACTGGCTGAAAAAGCTTATCGGCTTGACAATACTGTGCATATCCATGCGAGCAGCCAAAGCGATGCACAACGACTTGACGAATTGTTGTGGACGTTTCGTGACGGCAGCTTCGTTCCACATCACTTGGTCGCGAAATCCGGCGCGGACGTTGATTCGCCCGTGACGATCGGCTTCGACAGCTCTCTCGCGGAGCCCAGGGACTTGCTGATTAACCTGGGTGACGACATTCCTTCCTGCGCTGAAGCTTTCCCGCGGGTCGCGGAGCTTGTAACCTCCGATGAAGAATGCAAGCTTCTGAGCCGCAAACGATTTGCAGAATACCGTGACCAGGGACATACACTCGAAACTCACAACGTGTAGCCCGTCCCGCAGCTCCTGAACCTACCTATCGACGCATGGACAAGTCCTACCAGCCACAAGACCTAGAACAGCGCGTGTACGCGCGTTGGGAAGAGCGTGGGTATTTTGCGCCGCAAGGCGACGGTGAACCCTATTGCATCATGATACCGCCACCAAACGTGACGGGCACACTGCACATGGGGCATGCATTCCAGGACACGATCATGGATGCATTGACGCGCTACAAGCGTATGCAAGGCTGCCGAACACTCTGGCAACCCGGTACTGATCACGCCGGAATTGCGACACAAATGGTGGTTGAGCGCTTACTGAATTCCGAAGGCACGAACAAACGCGAAATTGGCCGCGAGAAATTCGTCGAGCGCGTCTGGAAATGGAAAGAAAAATCCGGCGGTCAGATCGATAATCAGCTTCGCCGTCTCGGCGCATCCGTCGACTGGAGTCGTGACCGATTCACCATGGATGAGGGTTGTTCGGCGGCAGTCACGAGGGAGTTCATCAACCTCTATAACGAGGGTCTGATTTACCGCGGCAAGCGACTCGTTAACTGGGATCCTGTTTTGCATACCGCTTTGTCCGATCTCGAGGTGCTGTCTGCCGATGAAAACGGACACCTGTGGCATTTCCGCTATCCACTTGCATCGGGTGACGGCCATCTTGTCGTTGCGACCACGCGGCCCGAAACAATGCTCGGCGATAGCGCCGTTGCCGTTCATCCTGACGACGAACGTTACAAGCACCTTGTTGGTCAGGAGATCATCCTGCCCATCGTCGGTCGGCACATTCCTGTCATCGCCGATGACTACGTCGACTCAGAGTTCGGTACGGGCTGCGTCAAAATAACGCCGGCACATGACTTCAACGACTACGACATCGGCAAACGCCACGACCTCCCAATTTTCAACATTCTGACAGACGATGCGGCACTTAACGACGAAGTACCTGAGGCGTACCGCGGAATGGACCGGTTCGACGCACGCGAGGCTATTGTCGTGGAATTTGAAAGCATGGGTCTGCTCGACCAGGTCGAGGACTACGTCGTCAAGATTCCACGCGGCGACCGCTCACATGCCGTAGTCGAGCCGTACCTGACGGACCAGTGGTACGTGAAGATAGAGCCACTTGCCAAACCGGCGATTGACGCAGTCGAATCGGGAAAGATCCGATTCGTTCCCGAAAACTGGTCGAAGACCTACTTCGAATGGATGTACAACATCCAGGATTGGTGCATAAGCCGTCAATTGTGGTGGGGCCACCGCATTCCAGCCTGGTATGACGACGAGGGCAAAGTCTACGTCGGGCAGTCCGAGGACGATGTCCGCAAGGAATACAACATAGCCAGTGACATCAAACTGCGCCAGGACGAGGACGTGCTCGACACATGGTTCTCATCGGCGCTTTGGCCATTCAGCACTCTGGGATGGCCAGAAAAAACGGATGCACTCAAGGAATTTTACCCGGGCAACGTGCTTGTTACCGGCTTCGACATTATTTTCTTCTGGGTCGCACGCATGATCATGATGGGCATCAAGTTCATGGGCGACGTGCCGTTTCACGAGGTATACATCCACGGCCTGATCCGCGATCAGGACGGCCAGAAGATGTCAAAATCCAAGGGAAACGTTTTAGATCCAATTGATTTAATAGATGGCGTAAGTCTGGAGACATTGCTTGCCAAGCGAACGAGCGGCCTGATGCAGGACCACCTCAAGCCGAAAATCGAAAAAGCAACACGTAAACAATTTCCGAACGGAATCGAGCCATATGGGTGTGATGCGTTGCGATTCACGTTTGCTGCGCTCGCAACGACCGGTCGCGATATTCGATTCGATCTCGGTCGCATCGAAGGCTATAAGAACTTTTGCAACAAAATCTGGAATGCCGCTCGTTACGTGCTGATGAACACGGAAAATATCGGCGCCGGGGATATCGAATTCTCATCAGCCGATCTGTGGATAAGAGCTCGACTGGACGCCACAGTGGTGGCCGTGCACCAACACTTTCCTACCTATCGACTCGACCTTGCGGCACAAGCGATTTATGAGTTCACCTGGCGTGAGTTCTGTGACTGGTACCTCGAATTATCGAAACCTGTTCTGCAATCCGACGATGTATCCGATGAACTGAAACGCGGCACACAGCGTACGTTAATCGATGTGCTCGAATCACTGTTGCGATTGATCCATCCGCTGATGCCGTTTATCTCTGAGGAAGTCTGGCAACAGGTTGCGCCGCGTGCCGGAATCGAAGGTGAGACGATCATGCTGCGCCCGTACCCGCAGGCCGATGTTGATGCGGACTATGGCGATTCGGTCGCCGATATCGAATGGGTCAAACAATTCATACTTGGCATTCGGCAGATTCGTGGTGAGATGGATATTTCTCCCGGCAAGGCGCTACCGGTTCTGCTGCAGCATTCATCCGATTCCGACCGCAATCGGGCCGACAAATATTCAAACCTGCTGCATCGGGTTGGAAGAGTAGAGTCTGTCACTCTTCTTAGTGACGACGAGGAGCCGCCGGCAGCAGCCACCGCCCTTCTCGGCGAATTGAGACTCCTTGTGCCAATGAAAGGCGTAATTGACGTCGATGCGGAACGAGCGCGCCTGGAGAAACAGCAGGACAAGCTGAATACCGACCTGGCACGAACCCGGGGCAAGCTTGACAACGAAAATTTTGTGAACAACGCACCTGCTGACGTAGTCACACAAGAAAGACAACGCGCCGCGGAATTCGAGAAGACCCTTGCCCAGCTGAGCGAGCAACTTGAAAAACTGGCGGAGCTCATCTAGGAGTCCATCAGGAATCTGAGTACTGCATCACAATCTGACTCGTTTTGAGTGCATTCGAGCCGGGCATCCGCGACGATAACGGGCATAATCAGTTGATAGATCTCTCCATGCGAGGAGAAATAGATGCAGACCGGAAGCACGCTTGAGAAACTGCCAATCGGTAAGGACTCCGATCGGGCAGCACTTGATCGGGCTCGAAAAGTACTCGGTACCATCATCCTCGGCAAAGACGGTCAGATTGCGCTGGCTCTTGCCTGCCTGATTGCCCGCGGTCACCTGTTGATCGAGGACTTGCCAGGGCTTGGCAAGACGATGCTCGCCCAGTCACTCGCCCGAGTGTTAGGGCTCAGTTTTCGTCGCATTCAGTTCACCAGCGACCTTCTGCCAGCCGATATCGTCGGTGTGTCGGTATTTCGGCAGGAACAGGGCGAGTTTGAGTTTCAACCTGGGCCGATCTTCTCGCAGCTGGTTCTGGCCGATGAGGTCAATCGTGCGACACCAAAGGCACAAAGTGCATTGCTCGAGTCCATGGAGGAATACCAGGTATCGGTCGACGGCAACACCCGACCTCTGCCCGAACCCTTCTTTGTTGTCGCAACTCAGAATCCGGCCGACCAAATCGGCACATTTCCGTTACCTGAATCGCAGTTGGACCGGTTCCTGATGCGACTCGAACTTGGCTACCCGAATGAGGATAACGAGCGCGAACTGATCACCGGTGAAGATCGGCGGACAATGCTCGACGACGTCGATGCGGTCGCAACGCCTGATGTACTGCTGGAGCTGCAGAAATCCGCCATCAACATGCACATGAGCGATCCACTTATCGACTACGTGCAGGCTCTCGTTCGACAAACACGCGAATCACCCGACATCGACATCGGTCTGTCGCCGCGCGGCGCACTCGCACTCGTTGCTGCCGCGAAAGCGCATGCATTCGTCGAACACCATTCCGGCGTTTACCCCGACGACATTCAGGCCGTCTTTACGGCGATCGCCGGACACCGCCTGAAGCCGGCCGGTAACACGACCTATCGTTCTGCCGCCGAACTCTGCCAGCATGTCCTCGATACCGTGGCCATTCCCTAGTTTAGGGATCAAAGCATCCGTTTCGGCCGCCGCCAGTCGGCGGGTTCTGCGCTGGGCCAGGAAGCGCCAGGGTACTGATCCGTCTGTCACTCAACTGCGGCCTGGCCGCGTTTACATCCTGCCCACCGGAGTTGGCCTGGTTTTCGGTTTGATGACATTCGCAATGCTGTTGGGTTCGATGAACTACAACAACAACCTGTCCTTTGTGCTGACGTTTATCCTGGCTGGAATTGGCTTTGTATCGATGCATCAGTGCCAGCGCAATCTCGTTGGCCTCGAATTGAGTTTCGCCGGCGTCGAACCCGTGTTTGCCGGTCAATCCGCCCAGTTTCGTGTCGCGATCACCAACCATGCCAAGAAAGCCCGCCACGGCATCAGGTTGTACACCGACACTACGATTAGCGAGATTCACGACTTGTTACCGGGCGAGAGCAAAGTTTTTGTGCTGGCTGTCGCTACCGACAAGCGCGGCCGGATTCCGCTCGATCGATTTGGTATTCGCACCTTGTTTCCGTTCGAGTTGTTTCGTTCCTGGGCCTGGTTGCATATGAGCCTTAGCGGTCTCGTATATCCACACCCGGCCGATCACGCACCACAACCACCTCCGACGCAAACCGCACATGGCCACCGCCAACATGATGCGCGTGGCGAGGAAGACTTCGCTGGCCTGCGGAAGTTTCACGAAGGTGATTCGCCCCGGCATGTCGCCTGGAAAGCGTATGCGCGGAGTGGGCAGTTATTGTCGAAGCAATTCGCCGGTGCCGACACGAGCAGCCAGTGGTTCGACTTCAATGAAGTGGAGGCTGATGACACGGAAACCCGGCTCTCAATTCTGACGAGCTGGATCATCAACGCTGACCGGACTCGTGAAGATTATGGCCTGCGTATTCCTGGAGCGGAATTTCCGCCATCACATGGCGAAAGCCACCGCCGAAGGTGTCTTGAGACACTGGCGCTTTTTGGGCTGGATAAGCGCGATGGTTAGGCCACGCGGAACAGATGGTTCGCTGCTCGCCAGCCTGCCGTGGACTCTGGTTGCGCTGGCCGTCTCGCTCGCCCCGCATATCCAGTTCTTGCCATTCTGGATTACCGGCGCGTTTTTCATTTGCGCGGGATGGCGTTACATCATGGAAAAACGACGCCGGCCGTTGCCGTCGACGTGGTTTCGCGCGCTACTCGCGCTGGTCTGTTTCCTTGGCGTACTCGCAACCTACTCATCTGTCAGCGGCGTGGGTCCGGGTTCTGCCCTGCTGGCTATCATGGCGGCGCTCAAACTGTTAGAAACACGCAAGCGACGAGACCAGTTTGTTTTGCTGTTCATATCTATTTTTCTCGTCATGTCGTCGCTATTGCGGGAACAGTACCTGTGGTCGCTGCCTTACCTGCTTGGCTCAGTCGTTCTGATCATGACCGCCTGGCTCCGGATGTCAGCAGCCAGGCATGAATCGGCAGGCCGCAGCTTCAGAACCGCCAGCCGCCTCGCGCTTTACGCCGCACCTCTGGCGCTGGCGATGTGGATTTTCTTTCCGCGTATCGCGACGCCATTTTGGTCAGTTCCGATAGACACGAGCCAGGCTACTTCGGGTTTGAGCGACACGATGAGTCCGGGCGACATCAGTTCCTTGTCGTTATCGGACGAAGTCGCGTTCCGTGTCGCATTTGACGACACAATACCGGAGCCACGACAGCGCTACTGGCGCGGTCTCGTGCTAACTCGATTCAATGGCCGCACCTGGTCCGGCACGGATCCGATCGTCGGTGCGCGCGCGCACGAGCAGGTAGTCGTGAGCGGCGATCCGATCAGCTACCAGATAACACTCGAGGCCACGCGCCAGCAGTGGGTATTTGCTCTCGACATGCCGTGGACGTGGGACCTGTCGCGCACTTTCATGGGGCCACAACAACAGCTCGCTCGGGCACAACCCATCGATCAGCGGGTCGCATACAAGGCGACGTCGTATCCGGAATACCGGACCGATGTCGCACTGAGCAGCTTTGCGCGCGACTACTACCTGCGGATGCAAGAGGGTAGCAATCCACGTTCTGGCGATCTCGCCCGATCAATGCGTGCCAACGCGGCTTCAGATCAGGGATTTATCGAATCGCTTTTGATGAAGTTTCACGAAGAACAATACTTTTACACGCTGGAACCACCGCCGTTGGGCAGCGACCCCGTCGACCGTTTCATGTTCGAGACCCGGCAGGGTTTCTGCGAGCATTACGCATCGGCCTTTGCCGTTATGATGCGTGCGGCCGGAATCCCATCTCGCGTCGTTCTTGGCTATCAGGGTGGCGAAATGAATCCCCTGGGTGGTCACATGATTGTCCGCCAGTCCGATGCTCATGCCTGGAATGAAGTCTGGCTTGATGGTGTCGGCTGGCGTCGCGTCGACCCGACGGCTGCCGTCGCACCGGATCGAATCGAGATTGCCCGCAGTGGATCGATGTTCGGCGGTGCCGGCGCGGCCTGGGGGCTGTCAGCACCATCGGCATTACTGCATCGGCTGACGCTGACCTGGGACGCGATGAACGCGAAATGGAATGACTGGGTTCTCGGCTACGGCCCCGAAAAACAGGATCGCTTCATGGAATGGCTGGGCATGGATGATCCGGACTGGCGGAAAATGATGCTTACTCTCGTTGCGCTTGTCGTCGGGCTCATACTTATTATCAGTGTGCTCTTGAGCCTGCGCTACAGACCGCCGACAAGAGATCGCGCGGCGGTTCTGTATGAGCGATTTGTGAAAAAAGCCGGTGTTGCGCCGCAAACCGGAGAAACCGCTACCGTGTTCGCCGTGCGCGCCGAAATTGAATCAAAGATACCGGCCGAAGCGATTCAGGCGGTTACCACTACGTATCTTGACGCTCGTTATGGATCCGGCGGCCTGGCCGCGATGCAGCGCCTGGAATCTGCCGTAGCAGTAGTGCACCGCCAATAAACAACGGCAACAGCGATATCAGAACGTATTTCGGTTCATCCGTGAACGTGGCGGACAGACCGACCAGGACCGGGCCAAGCACGTGTGAAACCTTGGTCACCATGTTGTAGAAGCCAAAGAATTCACCCGGTTGATCAGGCGGGATCAACGACGCGTACAGTGAACGGCTCAATCCCTGTACTCCGCCCTGCACACAGCCGATGATGATCGCCATCACATAAAACTGATGCACGTCGGTCATGAAAACCGCCCAGCTGGAAATCGCAACATAGACTGCGAGCGCGAAGTGGATACCCAACTTCGGGCCAAAGTGGTGTCCAAAGAAACCGTACAAAATCGTCGCCGGAAAACCGACGAAGTTTGTGATCATCAGTGCCTTGACAAGGTCCTGTTGCGAAAAACCAAGTCGCTGCCCATAGTTCGCGGCCATAAAAATCACAGTGAAAACACCACCGATATAAAGCCAGTACGCGAGCAGAAAGACGACGACGTTGCGGTAGCGCCGAATCTCATGAATCGTCGATTTCAGTTCCTTGTAAGCAGCACGAACAACACCGCTCGCCACAGCGATGCCGCTCCTGTGTTCAGGCACATAGGCGACCAGCGGAATCAGAAATAGCGCCCACCAGGCGCCAACCGAAACGAACGCGAACTTCATGGCTTCGTTGGCCGACGCAAGCCCGAATGTACCGGGCGACGTCAGCATCCAGACATGTAGCGCCAGGAGCGTCGCACCACCCAGATAGCCAAACGAAAAACCAAGCGAAGACACGAAGCTGTAATACCGTGGTTTCGTGACGTCGATGATCAGGGAATCGTAGAAAACTGTGGAGCTGTAGAAGCCGATCGAGGCGAAAAGGTAGAAGCCAAGCGCTAATGGCCATTCTCCTTCATTAACAAGTCCCAGCATCGCCGTCATTGTCGCGCCAACAAGCGCCAGGACAAGCAGGAATCGCTTGCGATAGCCGCCCGTATCCGCAATCGTGCCAAAAATTGGAGCCAGGATGCTAACGACCGCGCTGGCTCCCGCCGTGATCCATGCAAGCCGTGCCGTTACGGCAGCCCCGGAATCGCCGACACTCCAGTAACTGCCAAGAAACAGGGGGAAAAGTACGGCCAATACGCTCAAAGCAAATGCGGAGTTTGCCCAGTCGTAGAGCGCCCAGGCGAAAACCTTTTTATCGATTGCCAGGAAACGGCTCAATGCTCGCGCGTCTTGCGGAAAATAATATCCGGCCAACGCTCCTCAGTCAGGTTCAGATTTACTTTGGTTGGTGCAATGTAGACGAGGCTATCACCATGGTCGAGCGCAAGATTGTCATGCGCCTTGCGTTCAAATTCAGCCAACAT
>Ga0255053_10001223_pt1 | contig 14285 bp, 11 predicted proteins | sample JV7_2_22_MG_FD_188635 | JGI IMG/M metagenome (GOLD analysis project Ga0255053, IMG submission 188635) | Seawater microbial communities from Jervis Inlet, British Columbia, Canada - JV7_2_22 | ecosystem: Environmental > Aquatic > Marine > Inlet | place: Canada: British Columbia | collected...
AGGCTTTGATCGAGCCGACTTGCTAGCCATGTTGGAAGATCACGACGAGGCAGAATCGCTGATGCTTGTGGGTCACGAACCAGATTTCAGCTGGACGATCGAGAGCGTCATAGGCGGGGGGAGTATTGTTTGTAAAAAGGGCTCGCTAGCGCGGGTGGATCTGTCCGATGCCGGAGTGTTGGCCGGTGAACTGATCTGGCTGATTCCCCCGAAGGCGCTAGCTCTGGAGTAGCGCCCGTCTACCAATTCCAGCACTCCCCCCGATCAATAATTCAATGCCTGCAGTCAGAAGATGTGATATTTCTGATTTCAGATCCCTCTCTCGGCCGCGATTCGACCAGACTCAACCGCTTCGAGTAAAGCCTGGTAATCACGCTCAGTCTGGTCGGCATACGCGATCGCGAAATCACCAATCGCCTTCGGGAAGAGGTCCTTCTTGCCGATGTAGCCGGCGATACTGGCTCCGTCGCCAGTCCTGGCGTGTGCTCGCGCAAGACAAACAGCGCAAACCCCCAAATAGGTCTGTAGGCCGTCGTAGTCCGCCTTGCTCACATCAACAGAACCTTTCATATCCTTCAATTGGCGCCAGTAGTAATGTCGACCTGAATAAAGGCCAGTATTCCATCCCAGGAATATGTCACTGGTGGCCTGCATCAGATGTTGCCCGGTGACGACCCTGTGAGCGTGATCTTTATACCGCTGCGTTGTAAGATAAGATTCCAGCGCAGATGGACCCGCTTCCTTGAGCTGCAGGATCAGTGCATCATCCTCAGCCTCCCCCTCAAGCAATAGAATTATGCAGCGTGTGCCCACGCTTCCAACACCACCCACCCTCAGTGCTGCATCCTTGATTCGATACCGCTGAAGTAGTAAGCGTCGTTCGTCTGGCAAACTCTCCAAGTATTGCGACCAGGCGTCTTCCACTCCCTTCTCAATTTGTTTAAACAGATCGTCGTCCTGAAAATATTCTTCCAAACCCCATTCTCTGATGGGCACTAGCAGAGGCGGATCACTATTGATGCGCCTTCTTCCATCTTCGAAATGAGTCAGCTTCTTCATCGTCTGCTGGTGGGTCTTCGAACGAGCCTTCCTCACCATTTTTGTTGCGTGTTCCTTGCCACGTTTGGATGTTTTATCGAATGCTTCCACTACTGCATCTGCTTCAACATGGAAATACCAGACATCCAAGGTGCTGGCCTGAGAAAACCCATTCATCGCCTTTGCATACTTCCTGGTGAGATCGACCGCTAAAGACCGGCACTGCTTCTCCTTAAACCCGTTTTCACGACCAGCAACCACAGCACTGGCAGCCAGACGTTTCAAATCCCACTCCCATGGTCCAGGATAAACCTCGTCAAAGTCGTTGATGTCGAAGATCAATTTTCGTTCCGGCGAAGCGAACACGCCGAAGTTGGAGAGATGGGCATCTCCGCACAAAATGGCCGTGATGTCAGTGGTAGGCGTGCTTGCCAAATCAGATGCCATTACCACAGCCGATCCGCGCAAAAATGCGAAGGGGGATTCCAGCATGCGCCCGTACTTGATCGGTAGCAGATCCTTAATCCGGCCTTCGTCCTGGGCCTGAAGCAGGCTGATCGGATCGGGGCGATCGGTTGCAGGTGTCCACTCGCGGTGACTGCTTAGTGCAACTCCTTGGCGCAGTGCCTTACCTTTTTTGCGTCGTCCTTTTGTGCCTTGAGAATCCTGTTTGGATGACATAGATCATTCTCCCTGATCAATGAGTAGTCGAGCCGTTAGATCCGATTTCGATCCTGGCAGATGCCAGTATCTGTTGCTACTTCTTGTCCCTCTTTCCCCCTTATTCTTTAGGCTGCGCGTTTTCCTTGGGATCGCCCAATCTAACAGTTGTCATTATCTGTGAGTTGGCAACGCTCGGCGGGCATCCGCCTAGGTGGATGCCCGCCGAGCGTCGATGATGTTCACGCAAAAATCGAACTTACTAACATTCGCTACAGACCGATAGATGCTGTTTCGAGCTCCCGGTAAGGTGCGACCATGTTGGCGATGCGCATGGCGACGAAATACATATTCTTCAGGTTTTCAACAATCTCACTCTCAAGGCGGTAGGTAGCTACTCGATTTGGCTCGTCAACTGTCAACCGAAAAGCGATGCGGGTTTCAGCCTCGTCGGTCTGTTGTTTCAGCTCAGGCAAGTTAGCATAAAGCGCCTTTGCCAGGGCATCATCTTCATCCACAAGAGAATGAACTGCTTGATCGATCCCCTGAGAAATACGCTCTACTAAGTGGACTAATTGATCAGCAGTTTCCTCGCTCACCTTCACGTCTTTGGCTAATCTACCCCTTCCCAGAGCTACCAAGTTCACCTCCACCATGTTGCCGATATTCCCCAGGTAATTGGCAGTAGCTAGGTAGTTGACTGACAACTCGTTTAGCTTTGTATTGTAGATTTGCTCAGGGGCAAGCCGGCGTAGATAGGTGATGATAGCTTCATGTAGCGTATCAAGATTATCTGCCATCTTCGCCAGGTCATTCAGCTCATCCTCGCTACCGGCGCTGACAACCTGGATAGCTTTATTCACAAGTTCTACCGTGTACTCACTCATTCGCTCCAATTCCAGGCGTACTCGGTCGAGAGCAAGGGCAGGTTGATCGAGGAGGTTTTCATCCAGGTATTTTGGCTCAATGATTGGTATTTCGACCTCCGGCCGGTCAGGCACGAGACGGCGAACCAGGCGTGCAAGAGGTGCAGTAAACCAGATGAAGATGAAGGTGTTGCCGATATTGAAAATCGTCGTTGACCAGGCGATCTGGCGAGCAACGTCATCCGGAGCAATCTGGGTGCAGATTGATGCTAATTCATCGATGAAAGGCAGCCAGATCAAGGCGCCCGCTGTATTGAAAACAACATGGAAAGCTGCTGTTTGCTTAGCCGCCTGGGACTGACCCAGGGATCCAAGAATGGCGGTCACACTGGTGCCGATATTTGCACCCAATACGATTGCGATTCCTGTTTCCAGGGGAATTAGACCTTGCTGCGCCATAGCGATGACAATGCCTATGGTTGCTGACGAACTCTGGACGAGAGCGGTAAAGACTGCACCCACTAAGAGAGCGGGAAAAATCCTCTCGAGACCGGCCATGGCATCCACGAATGGCTGATAGTCAGCCAATGGTGCCACCGCAGCTCCCATCAACTCCATACCAACAAAGAGCAGGCCCAAACCCATCAGCGCCAGGCCGACCTGCTTTATGCGACTTTGTTTGCCAAATGAGATGAGGACGAACCCGATGGCGGCCAGTAGCAGGGCAAACAGGACGATGTCAAAGGCAACAAGATGGGCGGTGATGGTCGTACCGATATTGGCGCCCATAATGACGCCCATCGCCTGCTCCAGGGTCATCAATCCAGATGAGACGAAGCCAACAACGGTCACGGTGGTAACGGAAGAGGATTGAATTATCGCCGTGAGGACGGCGCCGGCACCAACCGCTTTCCACTTATTTGTTGTCCACTTGCTTAATACATCCTTCATCCGATTCCCGGCCATATTCTTCAGGCCAGTGGTCATGATCTCCATACCGAACAAAAATATCGCAAGGCCACCAAATAGTCCGATGACTATGCTTACCCAATCGATGGTTTCTGTCATGTTTGCCCTCCATTTCGATATTTAGGTCCGGATCTTACACACTGTATTTAGGTATTCCCCTAGGCGATGTTTATTTATGACTACTACTACTTCTTCTTCTTCCCCTTCTTCTTTTTACCTTTCTTGTCTTTCTTTTTCGCCTTCTTCTTTTTACCCTTCTTGTCTTTCTTTTTCGCTTTCTTCTTTTTACCCTTCTTCGACTTCTTCATCGCTTTCGCATCTGGATCAGTCTCTGGGCTTTCGGATGGAAATATATTCATCCTGTCTTTTCGGAACTTGCCGAGCCAATACTTTACCTGCCCAACCGATAAACCGGACAGACGGCCGGCTTCAGCCTGGGTCTCGCCCTGGTCAATTGCTAATAGCGCCTGTGCGCGCTGGCTATGGGGTGGTTTTTCTGTAGCAATTTGCTTGCAAGCGAGCCTTTCTTGCGGTTCAAGCAAGATCCCTGACGACCCACTATCGTCTTTATGTTTCTTACTCTGATCACTCATTGCCACATACTCCCTACCATTCAATTAACAAGCCCCCAAGCGTTAGTCTGGGGGCCTGTTTGACTGAGAGTGCAGCTACTCGGCCGCGTCGAGCTGGGCCATTTCCTCGTCGGTTGGTTCTTCCGCTTCAATGCCGAGCTTCTCCATGGAATCTTCGATCTGTTCTTCGTCGAGATCCTCGAGCTTCTTTCCGGTATCCGCCTCGATTTGCTCGGCTTGCGGCTGGGTCAGCTTGTAAGCTCCGTAACCGACGCCCGCGATGACCATTCCGCCGATCATGATTCGTCGCCTTCGACGACGCCGCCGACGGCGATACGTACGTCGCCGTGCGCGCCTACCACCCCGACCGGGTCCTGCTCCTCTTCCTCGTGGCATGTTTTTTCTCCCTTCTAATTAGTTCCGGAAATGTCCTGCGTACGCTTATCTAAGCGGAATTGCTATCGTCGTCATCATCTTCATTCGTGACACCCGTATCCCACTTGATGAGTCGAATGGCCAAAGCCACCGCGATAATGCTTGCCGGCACAAATAGATCCGGCAGCTCCATACCACTTTCAGCGATGGTTATTTCCTGCAGCAGGAAGACCGATAACGAAACCACGATGATGACCAGGATGGTGCGCTTCATCTCATCAAGGTTGGCAACTTTCAATGCAGAGGGCATCCTCACTTGCCCGAGAAGACGGCGTTCCTCGGGGATTGTGACCAGAAAATACAGGCTGTAGGCGAAGTACAGCAAGACGAAGCCCAACAGGAAACTGTCAACCGATTCCAGGATCAGGCCTGTGGCTTCATTAGTATCACCGACGGTAAACAAACCTTCCCCGATGCCTAGGGCGACACCGAAAGCAAGAATCACGTGGTATGCGCCGATGAGCATCATCAGGATTGCCCCGAATAAGGAACCGACCACAGCCACAATAGCGATGTAATGGATGCCGAAGAGTCTGCCGAGCATTTGCCAACACCTATGATATTGGGAGTCAAGATATCATACTGCACGACAAGTTCACTTTCCGTTGCAAGGCGTTGAAAAAAGGCTGTCCAATTCTCGGCTCTCAAGCTCGGGCTCGCCGATCGCGACGATTCGGATGCCGCTCGAAAGTTCTCCCCATTCTCAACTCGAGTTTTTGACAGTCCAGAAGATTGAATTCACAATCGTATCTCTCACCGATTGACCTTCAGAAACCAAAACACCTGAGTTGACCTAGGCACGAATACGTAGCGCGCAGTCGGAGATGCTTGGAGGGAAATCATTGACGACCGGATGCCCGTATGGTGTACTTTGATCGTGCTTAGCGCGCGAATCCACTTACGAGAAAGTATCCACAAAACAATGAGAACGAATGCTCCAGTATCACTTTCAGTGATCACACACGCGCGGTTATTCAACCGATGAGGAAAGGAAAAGGATATGCCAAGAGGTAGAGCAGGAGCCAGACGAGGGACGCGACGACGCACAAGGCGGCGAACGCATCGGCGCCATCGACGTCGACGTCGACGACGAATCTTGATCGGCGGGATGATCATTGCGGGTGTCGGGTACGGCGCCTACAAGCTGACCCAGCCGCAAGCCGAGCAAATCGAGCAGCACACGGGGAAGAAGCTCGAGGACCTCGACGAAGAACAGATGGAAACTGCTATGGATGAGCTAAATATCGAGGCAGTAGAGCCGACGGATGAAGAGATGGCCCAGCTGGACGCCGGAGATGCCCCAGCCGCGAGCCCGGCCCCAGCCGCAAGCACAGCTGCCGCCCCAGCAGCGAGCACAGCTCCTGCTCCAGCGGCGAGCTCGTCCGATCCATCCTATCTCGATGAGCTTGAGAAGCTTTCGAAACTTCATGAAGAGGGTGTGATCACTGACGAAGAATTTGAAGCGAAGAAGAAGCAGATTCTGGGACTTTAGTATTGGCTGGGCAATCGGCCGAGCTGCAGATTGAATTAATCCGGCAAGCAAAACGTATAAGGAGCAACAAATGTCAGTAGGTCCGATTCAATTGATAGCGATTGGTTTCGAAGACTTTAGTGCCACAGGAGAAGTGCTTCCGGCGCTGATGGAGGCACAGCACGAAGGCGCCATCCGCCTTATCGACGTTCAGTTTGTCTCGAAGGGTGATGACGGTCAAATCACGTCGATGGAGATGTCTGGATTGAGCCCGGATGAGCAGATCGAATTCGGCGCCACCATCGGCGCGCTACTCGGCGCGGGGGCAGCTGGCGAAGAGGGTGCCGAGATCGGGGCAATTGAAGGCGCAATGGCTGCCATATCCCACAGCTATGGGATGACGCTGGATGATGTTCAAGCCGTGGCAGATGCCCTACCTCCCGGCGGCGCGGCCGCTTTGCTGGTCATAGAGCACACGTGGGCGACACACTTCAGAAACGCGGCAGTCGGTGCGGGCGGCGAAATGCTCGCACAAGGCTTCCTGACCCCGAAGACGGTCATGATGATGGGCGCCGAGATCGAGGCACAGGCTGAAGCAGCGGCGGTCATTGAAATGGCGGCGATAGTTGAGGAAGAGGCCGCTTATCGCGCAGCCTTTGCAGTAGCACTCTCTGAGGCGATTCAGGAGGAAGCGGCGGAGCAAGCGGTCACAGCCCTCATAGCAGCCGAGCTAATCGAAGAAGCTGCCATGGACGAAGCCGCGATGGTTGTCACCTCAGCCTATGTGATCGAAGAAGAAGCGATCGAGCGCGCTGAAGCGGCGATCGAAATGGCAGATGACATGGAGGCGATGTCGAGTAACAGCTCCGAGTAGTTTCCTGATAAATCACATCTGGAGAGAGCAGCATAGGCCGTCTTTCTTCGCGTACCTAGGAAACTGTAACGTCAGCCAGCTGCGCATATCTGAATATGGAGGATTTAAATGGCAGGAGGAAGAGTAACAAATCCAAACGGAACCGCGCCGGATCGGTACGTCTACTACCCGGCAACCGAGGAGCTTGGTGCCGACGAGATCAGGGTCATTGCCACTGGGACGGGCATGCCCACCGCACGTCGCTCACAGGCTGCTGCGTCCTGGGTCATCGAGCTGGGCAACGGGGACAAGTTTGTCGTAGACATTGGCAGCGGATCGATGGCGAACATTCAGTCATTGATGATCCCCGCCAATTTCTTGACGAAGGTCTTACTGACACACTTGCATACCGACCACTGGGCAGACTTGCCTTCGCTCTGGGCGGGCGGCTGGACCGCGGGACGCACCTCACCACTCGAGGTGTGGGGGCCCAGCGGATCTCGCGAGGACATGGGAACCAAATATGCCATCGAGCACATGCTCAAGGCATTCAATTGGGATTACATGACGCGGGCCGTCACGATTAATCCAACGCCGGGCGAGATCAAGGTCACCGAGTTTGACTACAAAGGCGTCAACGAAGTTGTGTATGAGGAAAATGGTGTCACGGTTCGATCTTGGCCGTGCATTCACGCGGGCGATGGACCTGTCAGCCTGTCCTTTGAGTGGAATGGCTACAAGGTCGTCTTTGGCGGAGATACTGCACCCAATATCTGGTATCCGGAATACGCGGCAGGCGCCGATCTAGCGATCCACGAGTGCTGGATGACCTCTGATCAAATGATGTACAAGTACAACCAGCCGGCTCAACTCGCGCTTCGGATCAACCTGATGTTCCACAGCTCGGCGCAGTCCTTCGGCCAGATCATGAGCATGACCAAACCCAAACATGCCGTTGCGTATCACTTCTTCAACGACGCGGATGTACGCTACGACATCTTCAAGGGGGTTCGTGAGACCTACAATGGCCCGCTGTCGATGGCCACGGACATGATGGTCTGGAATATCACCCGCGAGGGTGTCGAAGAGCGGATGGGGGTTTCAACGGACAACACCTGGGACGTCGAAGGGCCGGGCGAACACTTGGCACCCGATCGCAGCCGGGCCTCCGAGTACACAGATTTCATTCTCGGCGGTCGTCTCGATGTCGACAAAGCCAACGCTCGATGGTCCAAAAAGTTTATGGAGGAGAACGGCCTTACGGCGGAGGACTTGAATGTGGGATAAGTCTGACATTAAAGACCTTCGTTTGTATCGCATCCATCCGTAGAAACACATGGATCGAAAGCGAGGTCTGGCCTCGGCGCATCTAGAAGAAACCCGGTTTCGGTTTGGAGACCGGGTTTCTTGTTATCATCTGAAGGAATTGCGAAGAGGCGAGTCCAATGTCAGATTCTGAAAAACGGTTGAACATCCTGACGATCGTTACTGATCAGGAGTATGCTCACCAAATATTGCCGGAAGGCGCTAGCCTCCCCAACCGTGAGCGCCTGAAGGCTAGTGGAGTGACCTTTAGCAACCACCAGGTCACCACCACGGTTTGCACGCCCTCTCGCTCGGTAATGTGGACCGGTCAGCACACGCCTGCTACTCGAATGTTCGATAACACCAACCTGGTCTGGATTGACGACCTGCGAGTTGATCCGGAAACTCTTCCTACTGTCGGTCATCTGCTGCGCGATTTGGGTTACTACACAGCCTTCAAAGGCAAGTGGCATGAATCAGAGTTTCCAGAGGGTGATACGACTGATGCCATGGAGCCCTACGGGTTCTCTGATTTCCAAGAATCGGGTGACATCAAGAGCGGGCCTCTCGATGGGCTTACCAAGGACCCGGAGACGGCAGCCGGCGCGGCCAAATGGCTGCGAGACCGCGCTCCGGAAATTGCTCAGTCGCAACCGTGGTATTTGGCGGTGAACTTGGTCAATCCGCACGATGTCATGTACTTCGATACCGATGACGATGAGATGGTTCAGGTAAGAGGTATGTTCCCAATCTTTGGAGCGCCCGATACTCCTCTTTATCAGAAGCAGTGGCCGACGACTTTGCCAAGCTCCTTCTCGGACGACTTATCTAGCCATCCTCCAGCAGTGCAGAGCTACAAGCTTATGAGCGATGGTGCGTACGGCAAGATCCCCGTGGAGCGGGAAGACATGTGGCGCAACCATGTCAATTACTACATCAACTGCATGATCGATGTAGACCGGCACATCGGGACGGTTCTGGATGCCTTGGAAGAGAGTGGTCAGACGGAGAACACGGTCGTCATTTTCACTTCCGACCACGGCGAGATGGGTGGCGCACATCACCTTCGCCAGAAAGGGAGCGTGGCGTTTAAAGAGACGGTGAATGTGCCCCTGGTCATCGTTGATCCCAAGAACGAAGGAGGGGCCACAACGAAGGCTGTCGGATCTCACCTCGATTTGGTGCCTACAACTTTGGCCTACGCTGGATTGTCAGAGGCCGATATGCGCCAGCGTTATCCATTCCTCAAGGGCCACGATCTATCCGCGTCGGCCTCTGATCCAAAATCAGTCGGTCCTCGTGGAAATTCGAAGAATCCGGGTAAAGGGTCGTTGTATACGTATGACATGATCATGACTATCGACGCTCAATGGATGGTGGCCAACGCTCCTCAAATTCTGGATGTGGCTGCAGCCGAGGCCGGGCTTGAGTTTCATCGAGGAACGGAAGCATTCAAGTCGATTGTCGCAGAGATCGGCACGCCTGATCCGGATAAGCGCGAACTGTTTCGAGGCATTTTTGACGGTCGCCACAAGCTGATCCGATATTTCGGACTGGCTCACTACAACTTGCCGCAATCCGTGGAGGAGCTGCTTACTGAAAATGACGTGGCGCTTTATGACTTGCAAGAGGATCCATACGAGACAAATAACCTGGCTAATCCTGAAAATCCGGACTTCGACGAATCTTTGCTGGCAGAGATGAACGCCAAGCTAAACATCCTGGTTGTAGAGGAGATCGGCGAGGACAAGGCTCTCATCGACCTGCCATCCTGATATGCTGGAGAATTGTGCCGGTACTCAAGCATATAAAAGATTCTAATTTGGAGGTCTGACGATGTTCATAGGCGGGTTGTATTTCAATTCGCTTTATATTTGGATTTTCCTCATCACCATCCTCATTTCGGGAGCCGCGCAGCTCTACGTGCGTTCGGCTTACAAGAAATGGGGAAAGATCGCCAATGGAGCCGGCGTCACCGGCATCGAGGTCGGATATGCGATCGTGAATCGCAGCGATCTGGGGGGAAGTGGGCTCGATTTCGAGGTGCCAGAACTCAAACGGCTGCAAGAGCTGCAGACGCAAGGTGTGATCAGCAAACAGGAGTTTGAGGCCAAGGCGGCACAGATAAACGCCCGGGCCAAAGACACGGCGGTAAACCGGTCAAGCATTGGCTTTGAGCGGGTTGGCGGCCAGCTTTCCGATCACTATGATCCTCGCACACACACCGTTCGACTATCCGAGGGGGTGGCGACAAAAAGGTCGGTGGCGGCGATGGCGATCGTGGCACATGAGCTGGGTCATGCTCAGCAGCATGAAAACAACTCTTTCTTGATTTCCATGCGCAACGTCCTGCTTCCGGCAGTACGCGTCAGCCCGATGATTGCCTATGTCTTGATTTTCATTGGGTTTTTCTTTAATCTAATTCAAGCTTTTTGGCTCGGTATTCTCTTCTACGGCCTGCTGGTCGTTTTTTCGTTGCTCACCCTCCCAGTCGAGATCGATGCCAGCCGCAGAGGGATCCTGCTGCTGCGTGAAGCGGACCTCATTCAGGTTGAGCAAGATGAGCAGGGAGCCAAGAATGTGCTGACTGCGGCAGCCACAACGTACGTTGCCGCGGCCGTGACTGCCATACTAACTCTTCTCTATTACATCACCCTAGCCGGGCGACGAAGATAGTGGTCGCTGTCAGAAAGCGAACCGAAAATCACCCGAGCATTCTCGAAATATCTCCCCAACCTTAGCGTGGAGCCCAAGTGGATTTGATTTGGTGGCTTCAACTAGCTTGAAATTGAAACTCCTCGTTCGGAATAGAGCTACCAGATGAGAGCGCTGGGTTTCAAACGCGAAAATCTGCCGGCCGACATCATCTCCGGCGCGGTCTCAGCACTGGTGGCAGTTCCCGACGCAATCGCCTCGGCCACGTTGGCCGGAGTGAATCCCACTTACGCATTCAACTCGCTGATGACAGGCACCCCAATCGGCGCGCTGCTCACCAGCTCCCACTTCATGAGCATTGGTCTAACGAGCGCAATGATGCTTGGAGTGGCAGACGCGCTTGCCGGCTATTCCGATTCAGAATTCCTCGGAGCGATCTTCACGCTAGCGGTGCTTATTGGTTTATTCATGCTCGCCGCTGGTTTACTCAAACTTGGGCGATTTACGCAGTTCATTTCAAACACCGTGATGGTCGGTTTTCTGACCGGCATCGCAGTAGTCGTGATCCTGGGCCAGCTAGGTGACTTGACCGGCTCTGAGAGCGACCTGAGCGGAACTGTTCCGACTGCGATCGACATTCTCCTGCATCCCGGTGAGTGGAATCTTCCATCCGTGGCGGTTGGGCTAGCAACTATGGCGATGGTGCTTTTATTAGATCGCACGCGACTCAAGAATTTCGCGGTCGCCTTAGGGATGGTCATCGGTACCGGCTTGGTAATGCTGCTTGGCCTGGATTCAGTGGAGTTGGTTGGGGACACCAGCCAGATTAGTGGCAGCTTCCCGCTGCCTGTCCTGCCTGATATTTCGCTGATTCCGAGCCTGGTGCTGTCCGCGATTGCTTTGGGACTTATCGCGCTCATCCAGGGATCGGGCGTAAGCCAAAGCATACCTAATCCAGATGGGGAGTACCCAGACGCTTCTAAGGACTTCACGGCTCAGGGAGTAGCTAACGTCGTGGCCGGAACCTTCCGCGGCCTACCGCTCGGGGGTTCACTGGGCGGGACCGGAATCATCATGAGCTCGGGGGGGCGGTCCCGGTGGGCCAATGTATCGCTCGGGCTCTTCGTAATAGCCTTTGTACTCCTTCTCGGCAATTTGGTTGAGTTAGTCGCCATGCCAACGATCGCTGCAGTGTTGATCATAGTTGGGATCCAAATCATCAACCGGGAGGAATTGGGCGACATCTGGGACATCGGGGCATCCAAACGTTGGACTATGGTTGCGACCTTCGTCGCTACACTTGCACTTCCTGTTCAACAAGCGATCTTCATCGGCGTTCTGCTTTCATTCATTGACTACGGATACAGTTCGTCGAAGAACGTTCAGCTACTCATGCTGCATCGTACCGAAGCTGGGGAATTAGTGGAGAGGCCTGTCCCGCAAGCATTGGAGGATGAGAGTATTACCGTCCTTCACGCGCGGGGCAGCTCCTACTTCGCTGCGGCTCGAACGATGCAGCAACTACTGCCCTCGGCGAAGGGCGCTCACGGGGCTATAGTGATTATCCGCATGCGCGGTCTCGACCAAATAGGAAGCACCTACATATTGGTGCTCGAGCGCTATGCAGCTGAATTGCGCGCGAATGACGGCCGATTGATGCTCTCTGGTGTGAGCGAGAGAGTTTTGGATCAACTATTACGAACTGAAACCACGGAGGCGATTCCAGAAGACGCGATTCACATGGCCACGGATACCCTGGGCGCCTCCACTAAAGCCGCAATTGAAGCGGCGCGAATGTGGCAGACCGCAAGTAGATCGTCGGTCGGTTCTGATGAAGGCAAGCACACTCCCGAGCCAGGAGATTTTTCCAACAGCATAGGTTCAGAAGGCAAGGAGGACTGAAGATGGGAAGTATTTCATTTCCCAAACGTGAAACGCTTGGGACGAACATCACAGCCGGGATAACGGTTGCGCTAGTCAGCATCCCGGAGGGATTGGCCTACGCAATGGTGGCCGGAGTGGATCCGATCTACGGCCTCTACACCGGGATGGTGACTACCGTCGTCGCCTCGCTTGGGATCAGCACTTCGCTCATGATCGTCACGCTCACGAACGCGCTGGCATTGGTCACGGCCGACACGTTAGGCGTGCTTTCACCCGAGATCGATCAAGCGACCGCACTTTTCACTCTCACCTTTATGGTCGGTGGCTTCATGTTTCTCCTGGGCGTTTTGAAGCTGGGAAGCGTTATTCGGTTTGTAGCGGAAGAGGTCATGGTTGGTTTTGTCTTTGTAACCGCCCTGCTGATCTTTCTAGGACAATACGACGAGCTGGTGGGGTACGCCTCCGAGCTGGATGCCAATAAGTTGGTAAAAGCCGTTGACATCACACTCAACATCGGTCAATGGGATCCGGCGACTACGGTCCTCGGTCTGAGCTCGATCGTCGTCTTACTGTTGTTGAAACGATCCAGCCTGAAGCGCTTCGCGGATGTGCTGATCATCGTAATTGGATCTGTCGTCGTACTGGTCCTGTCGCTGGAAACGGTCGAAATCGTGGGAGATTTTGCGGATATTCCACGCGCGCTTCCTACACCCGTGCTGCCGGATCTATCACTGTTCCCGGTACTGGCGGCGGGCGCCGTGGCGGCAGCCGTCGTGGGTCTTGCTGAGAGCTCCGGCGTCGGTTCGGCCTATCCAAATCCCAGCGGCCGCCGCTCGAACATGTCACGTGACTTTAGTGGGCAAGGCCTAGGAAACCTGGCCGGATCTTTCTTTCAAGCGATGCCTGCAGGGGGTTCACTCTCTCGCACGGGGGTGAACGTGAGCGGAGGTGGAACTTCCCGCTGGGCGGGTGTGTTCGCCGGTCTGCTGATGATGATCTTTGTTCTGCTGTTTGGACCGCTCGCGGAACTGATCCCAATGGCCGCGCTTGCCGCGCTCCTAATGGTGATTGGATTCGAGGTCATGCGCAAAGAATGGCCCGGAATGATCGAGTCCTGGAAGATCTCCAAGCTCCGAAGCGTGGCCATGATTGCGGTGATCGTAATAGGCGTGGCGGACGACCTTACGGTCGCGATATTCGTTGGCGTCCTGCTCTCACTTGGGATCTTTGTTTATGAATCGGCAACCGGAGCACGCTCCTATGAGCTTTTCCCTGTGGAGGGAAGGCTTGAGGAACGGCCGGTGCGAGAGAAACTGGGATCCAATGAAGTTGCAATAATGCAGCTCCGAGGAAATATCTACTTCGCCTCAGTCTACTCCTTCGATGAGTTTCTTCCTGATCCGAGCGAGGCTCGAAACTCAGTAATTATTATGAGGGAGCGCGATCGCGACACTGTGAATCTTACGGCCATTGAATGGCTGGAGAAGCATGCAAAGACGTATCGCGAGCAGGGCAACCGGATGATGTTTACAGGTCTCAGTGAGGATACAGTCCAGCTCTATCGAGAACTCGGAGTG